>JFJP01027326.1_pt1 | contig 14483 bp, 13 predicted proteins | sample 431651 | NCBI WGS metagenome assembly JFJP01 (sample SAMN02602958, study PRJNA72255) | Microbial mat metagenome, whole genome shotgun sequencing project. | biome: fresh water; feature: sink hole; material: water; isolation source: purple microbial (photo- and chemosynthetic) mats found in... | reverse complement strand
CTTCTTTTTCAAATTTGTTATTTTCTAAAACTTCTGATCTTTTTCGAAAATTCAATTTAATTTTGGAGTTTTTCGCATCTTGATTTATTTTGCTGCTTTCGTTAATTCTTTTATTCTCCTTATTTTCTCCCATTTTTAAACTGCCATGCATGTTTTTATCCGACTTTTTTTCTAACTTTTCCTTCTGTTGTCCTTTTAAAGGACTAAAGCTTTTGTAAAAGGGTGTACTGAGTTTATTGATAACTTTATTTGAAGTTCGTTCTTCGAAGCTTTCAACCATATCAAAGGAAAAAGCATTTGAATTATCCGATTTATCTACATCTTGTTGTTTATTTTTAGTTTCTTTAATGTTTTTTCCTGAGATGATTTCTTTGGAGGCATGGGTTGTAAGCTCTTGGGTTTCATTAAGCTGAAATGGATTGATAGGGATTTCTATGGACTGATCTATAAAGGAATTAACCATAGGAGTTGTAGAATATAGGTGCTTGGTTTTGAAATTTTTTAGGAAATTAGAGTTTTGGCCAAGGTTTTGCTTGAGGAAATAGGCATTTGTTTGTTGGGAAGTTTCAGTCAAGGGTTGGAATTTTATTTTAGAGTAGGTAGGAGTGAGATTGTGAAGAGAAAGTTTGTTCTCGGGAAAGATGTTTTTTTTAGGAAAAGACATACGCTAACTTTTTAATTGTGGTTTTTTTTTTTTTTTTTAAATTTTGAAAAGAATTTCGTTTTTTTTTAAACAGAAAAAAAAATTGCATTAAAAACTAAAAACTAAATTTATTATTTTTTTTTTATCAAAATAATTTTACCTAATAAATTTTTTCGTGAATTTATTAATTTTACAATAATTTTCAGAATTTGTTAACAATCTAATTTTTTGTAAAAATAATTTTTTTTACACAATTTCAAAAAACTGTTTAAATTAGAAAAAAACTGGCCTTCTCATTAATCTGTTAAATTTCAAAAAAACAAACAATCCCAAAAAATGTCTTATCAAATTCAAAGAACCCACTCCTCTCAATCCTTCCTTGAAAAGAAAATCAACAACTACACATACAATTCTCAAAACCTTCTTGGCAAAGGTTCATATAGTTCAGTTTATTTAGGTACTGATCATAATAAAAACACTTCAGTCGCCATCAAAATCATTGAGAACAACCTTTTGCGCGACGAATACATCAAGAATCTCATTCATCAAGAGTGTAAAATAATGAATTCCCTCACCCATACGAATGTAGTTCATTTACATGAGGTCTTAACTACAATGAATCACACATATATCATACAAGAATATTGTAATCAAAAAGATTTAAGAGTTCAATTGGCTGAAAAGGGGGTCTTTACAGAGCTAGAAGTTATAGAAATCTTGCAGAATATTCTTCAGGGCTTCAAAGAATTGTTGAAACATGGCATTATTCATAGAGATATAAAGCCTGCCAATATTTTAATCAATGATAATATCTACAAAATCGCGGATTTCGGCTTTGCAATCCATGTGAATGGATTGAATGACAATTTGAAAAGTTCTTTGGTAGGAACCCCTCTTTATATGTCTCCACAGTGCCTAAGAGGTGAGTTCTATAGTACAAAGAATGATATTTGGTCTCTTGGGATAATAGTCTATGAATTAATTTATGGTGATGTGCCTTGGCCATCCAATAGCAAGTTTGAATTGATTCAAGCTTTTAACACAAAACCGTTAAGATTCCCAAATAACAGGAAAATTTCTGCTAATATGAGAGATTTTATAGAACAATGCTTGAAAATTGATGAAGTTGGAAGAATTGATTGGGAACAAATCTATAAACATCCTTTGTTAAAAGGGGAAAAAATCGAAAATGGCATGGTTTTCTCAAAAGATAAAAATAATAAACTGATAGGAATTGAATATGCTGAAGAACAAAAGAAAAAGAAAAAAGAAAGAGAAGAAATACAAACAGAAAAAAGAGAAATAAAACAAGATTTATCCTTCAGAATTTTCGGATTTATTGGATTTTTGGAGAATATTTCTTTGATGAACCAGAAGATGAGTCATTTGAATGGCTTATCACAACAAAATCTCCAACTGTTTGAGGGGTTCTTAATGAAATATGCCTGTGAGTTTATTGAGAGAATAGAAAGAGAAACATCTTCTGAAAATCAAGGACAAAATGTTGATTTTCAAAGGAAACTGATGAATTGTGAAAGCTGGGCGAAAATTAGAAGAGAAATGAAAAGAAAACATCATAGTTTTATTGGCAATTTGAAAAAATTGGCACAACAACATTTAAATTTGGATGAAAATCCCATTGTAAATAAAGGGATTTTATATGATAATATCATGAAAGCTGCAAAGGATGTGCTAAGAGAAGCAAACCATTTGCTTATCACCGGGTCAATTGAAGTAGAAAGGAAAAAAACTGGAAGAATTGATTGGAATTTGTTTCAATATGTAAGTTTTTTGTTGGTTTTGGTGCAAATGCTCAAAGAAAATGAAGAGGATCTAGAGCAATTACTTGTGAGGTTATATGAAAAAAGCTCATTTCCTGAAATAAAGATCGGAAAAGAGCTTGTTAAACTTGAGGAAGTGAAAAAGTTGAGAGAACATATTTATGAATTGGATTGAAGAATGTTTGTTTTTGAGAGTTGACTAAAAAAAATTTTTTTTGTTTAAATTAAAATTAAATTATTGAAAACTTTGATTTTAAAATATTTTTTTTCTTTTTCGTTAGAAATTTTAAATAAAGCCAAAATATTAATTAAAATTAACATAAAGTTGTTTTTTCTCAGGTTATATATAGGCTCTTATGAAGCTAAAATATTACAAAATACGATAATTAATTTTTTAATCTCCTCAAGTATCTGATAATTTCAATTCATTTGACATTTTGCATAGCTTATCCTCCAATTTATTTATAATCTTAAAAAATTCAATTAAATAAAAAATATTTTATTGAAAAAATAATAAATCAAACTCCTTTGAATCGATCAATAAATTCCCGAGATTGAGGATTATTCCTGGCTGTGACATATTCTGTAGCTTCAACGACTCTTTGATTTAAGCTGAAATTCTTCTTATCTTCATCCATTTGTCTTTTCACTTTATCCTTATAAACGTTATTTTCAAGTTTATCCAGTTGATTTTTCAAATCACTCAATTCTTTTTCAGGTTTTTCGAATTTTATCTCTTCGTTTATATCTTCTAATCCACTTTTTAATTCATCACTATTTGAAAATCCACCTTTGAATTTGTTTTGTGAATTCATGAGATTGAACTATATTTAAATAATATTCATTTATGCATAATCATTAATAATTTATTTTTTTATTACATTCAAATCATCATGTTTTATTCTCAGTTTCTCACATTCACGCTCTTTTCTCAATAATTCAGTCTTAAGAAAGCCGATCTCATTCTTAGATTGGTTTTCCAGTGTCATTATTTTATCCTCCAATTCTACACAAAAAATCATTAGAATTACAAAAATTATTTGAAATATAAATAAAAATTTAGACAAATCATAGAAATAAAACAATATATCAATCAAATTATGTAAAACAAAATAGAAATAGCTTAAATTGTGTAATTTATGTGTATATTCATATGGAAATATAAATAAAACAAATCTATAAAATTTAAACATATTAATTGCTTACCATGGGCATATCTCTGTTCTTGCATTCTATTCTCCCTTTCTATTTTAATATCCGCGCTAAATTCTTCCATTCTCTCCTTCAAATCCTCTTGAAAATCCTGAAGTTTTGCTTTTAACGCCTCATTTTCTTTTAAAATTTCCATCATTTTTCCCTCACGCTTACTAATATCTGCTCTTATCTCTTTATTTTCAAAATTTAAAGCCGTAACATCACTCTTTTGTTTCTTAACACTTGCCTTTAGTTTTATAAATTCCTGACTTAAAATATCATAGTTTTTATCTTTTTCTAGAAGCAATGACTCTAATTCTTTTATTCTCTTATGATAAACCATGTTTTTCTCATCTTCATTCTCAAAGGTTCTTCTCACATCCTTTGAAATATTCTCAATTTCCTGATGAGATGCTTTGAGTTTTTCATTCAAAAACACATTTTTTTCTTTAAAATCTTCATTTTCCTTCAGAATCTGTCCTTTTTCATTGCGTTCCTTCTCTATAATTTTCTCTAATTTCGTTATAATTTCATTCTGATCCTCAATAATCTTCTGCATTTTTACTGATTCCTTCTGTATGTCCTCACTTCTTTTCTTTGATTTCTCATTGATCTCTTTCAATTCTCCATCGTTTTGCACCAATTTTTCGCTCAATAATCTGCAATCCTGCTTCAAAGACTCTTTTTCTTCTTTCAACTACAAAGAAAATAACAATTTTAAAGAAGAAAATAAAGAAAAAAAAACTATTTACTTTAAGCATTTCTTCTTCAGTTTTTTTCTTAATAACCTCCATTCTATCCAAAGATTTCAGCATTTCATCCCTGAACAGATCCATCTCAACTTTATGTCTATCTGTTAATAAATTCTCAATTTCATTCACCTTCGCTTTCATGCTTTTCTCCTGATCTTTCAATTGTTCTTTGAGGTTATTATCTCCAAATTCCATCAATCTCCTTAATCTTTCATTCTCTTTTCTTTCAGTATTCACTTCTTCGCTTTTCTCCAATAGAGAATTCTGTATATTCTGTATTTCGAACCTCAATTTTTCAATAAGTTCAAGCTGTTTATCCAAAGAACCTCTCATAACCTCAGCTTCTTCAAGATTTCTTTCTAAATAATCCACTTTTTTTAGAAGTTCTTCTTTTTCGACCTTCAAACTGTCATTTTCTATGTTTAAATCACCAATGTTTTGGTTCACATTGCCTAAAGTGTCCTCCCATTCCTTTTCTAATCCTTCCCTTCTAGTGGTTTCTTTGATCTGATCTTCAAGACGTTCTTTAAGATCTTCATTTGTCTCACATAACATCTGAAAATTTCGCCTCAAGTCCTCAAATTTACCTTCATTTTCCTGAAAATATCTCAATTTATCCTCTAAATAAGCTGCTTTTTCATTAATACTCACGAAATTTCCTTTCATTTCACTGATTTCCTCTTGTTTTTTTTTCATTTTATAAATAAAAAACAATGGTGAAAACCTTCGAGACGTTCTTTGAAATAACGTTCTTGTTTCAAAAGATTATCCTTTTCAATCACTTCCTTATCCAATTTCGAGTTTCTCTCCTCAAGTAAAGCTTTAGATCTCTGCAATTCCTCAATCTCCTGATGCAATTCTTCGATGGCACTTTTACATTTCATCAAAAGAACATCTCGCATCGTAGAAGAAGGACCTGTCTCACCAATAAAGGTTCTTTCAAATGGGGGGTTGTCTTGTTTATATAGAATATGATCTGAAACTGCAATGATGTGTAATTATATAAAGGGGGCTTTAAATGGGGGGTTTACTTGGGGATAGGTAATTTTTAGAAGATGAGAAAAATTTAGGAGAAAAAGACATAGTATCGGTAAAATGGGGTTTGAATATTGAAATTTTTGAATTATATAGGTTTTATTCTGTTTAGGGGATTTTTTTCGATTTGGTTAAGAGCAATTTTAATCGTTGAATTTTCAAATTTAGGAAAAATAACGTTAAAATTTAAATTTTTTGAAAAATTCAGGAGGTTTTACGTTATTATTTCGAACAAGACGAAAGGATAACCTTTAAATTTTACTTAAAATTATCAGGTATATTTGAGAAATAGAAATACTTTTATTTGTAAATGAACATTTTTAAATATTTACTTTCTTTTTCTATAAACTCTTTCTTGAAAAGAAAAAACAAACAAAAATGGATATAAAAACAAGAAAAAGGCAAACAAAAATTAATTTTTCCATTTTAGATAATTTTACTAATTTATTTAATTTTGAATCATCTGCCAAAAGCACTGTTCTATTATAATTCTTTTTAATTTTGAAAAAATTGTAGTTAAAAAACACACAAAACGAAAAAAAATATAAAAAATTTCGAAAAATTAAAATTAAAAAACTTTTTTTTTTTTAATGGAAGCAGAAGCCAGAGCCAAAAATCGACACTTATTAGCATTTCCAAAACCCCTTAGGCTTCCAGATCAATCCAAAGATCATAATAACCTTCAAAAGTCACCCTTTAAAGGTTTATTTATACCAGATTCTCTTTACAAGTTTTTTAAAAACATTTAAAAATTCCATACTTTTAAAAAATTGAATTTGTTGCTTAGGATTCGAATAAACCCGAAATTTTTCGAAATAAATGTGGTGAAAGCTGATTGTAAATGTGAGCAAGATTCTTATTTGTTTAGATCTAGTAATCCACATATCAATGATTCGCTTTTTTTGGAAGAGAATAAAAATGCAAAGGATTATGAGGCAAATTTGGATTGTCTTGAAGCTTTTTCTATATAAAAAATCTTATCTTATGTCTTCATTTGTTTTGTAATTAGTTTCTTGTAAATGTTTATAATTTTGTAAATAAAGATCAGAAAATATTTTAGTTTTTTTATGTTGTTGTTTATTTAACCATTTATAGTAATATATTGAACGATTTTATAGTGTCCGTTTAATCCTAACATCGATTTATTTGAAATAAAATAAAAAAAATGTTAAACAATTTTTTTCTTGTATATATTTTTTTTAAATTTGAATTTTTAAATTTTTTTTAATTTAAAAAAAAAATAAACATTTATAATAAATGAAATTTTTTTGCTAAAAATTCAATTCATTTTTAAAAATAATCCCCAATTTCGTGTTATTTCAAAAATTTCCCGCTTTCTCAAATTATTTTACTCATTTCTAAAAATTGCCTTCTAATTAATTTTCTAACTTCAAATTTAAAAACCATCAAATCGCTAACTTTCCAATGCAAGAACCTTCTATCGAAAAAACCTATCAAAAAAAAACCCAACTCGAGCATATTCTTCTTCGTCCTGACACTTATGTCGGCAGTGTTGAATCCATCACATCTTCTCTTTGGATTCTGGACTCTGAAGCTTTCCCTCCCCGTTTCATAAACAAATCTATAGAATACATCCCAGGTCTTTATAAAATATTTGATGAGATTTTGGTCAATGCAGCTGATAATCATCAAAGAGACCGTAAAATGGACACTATAAAAGTTAGAATCGACCCTAAATCTAACCTTATTTCAGTGTGGAATAATGGAAAAGGTATTCCCATTCAGATCCATAAGGTGCATAATATCTATGTCCCAGAGCTTATTTTTGGGCATTTATTAACAAGTAGCAATTATGATGATACTCAAAAAAAAGTAACAGGGGGTCGTAATGGATATGGGGCTAAGCTTACGAATATTTTCTCCACTAAATTCACTGTAGAAACTGGAGACTCAAAGATGAAGAAGAGTTTCAAAATGACTTGGAATAACAATATGTCTTCAAATAGTGAGCCTTTGATTGAGAGTTATTCAGGAGAAGATTTCACTTGTGTGAGCTTTGAGCCTGATCTTAAGCGTTTCGGCATCAAGGTTTTAGACGCCAATATGCTAGGACTTATGCAGAAAAGAGTCTATGATCTCGCAGGGGTTATTGCTTCTAAAATCAAGGTTCATCTCAATGGGAAGAAAATTGAAACGGCAGGTTTTCAAAGCTATGTTGATATGTACTTTCCTTCTGATAGTACAAATATAGAAAAGGTTTGTGACACTGCTAAAAACAAGACCACAGAAAGATGGGAAGTCGTTGCTGCTCTTTCAGAAGGCCAATTCCAACAGGTTTCCTTTGTAAATGGCATTTGCACTTCAAAAGGAGGCACGCATGTTGCTTATGTAACCGATCAAATAGTGGATAAACTTCTCGAAATACTCAAAAAGAAACATAAGGATCTCAAGATCAAACCTTTCCAAATCAAAAGTTTCATATGGATTTTCATCAATAGTATGATAGAAAACCCTGCATTCGACTCTCAAACAAAAGAAACTCTCACTACAAAAGCTTCTAATTTCGGAAGTGAATATGAGATTTCTGAGAAATTCATCAAGGACCTTCTAAAAACCAATATTATCAATAATATAGTTCTTCAAGCCCAAGCCAAAGAACATGCTAAAATGGCTAAAACTCTTACTGGACAAAAAAAATCAAGGCTTTTAGGAATTCCCAAGCTCGAGGATGCCAATGATGCTGGGACCAAGAATTCTGAATACTGTACACTTATTCTAACAGAAGGAGATTCCGCAAAATCTTTAGCAATGGCTGGCATTGAAGTTGTAGGAAGGGATCGTTATGGTGTTTTTCCATTGAAAGGGAAGCTGCTGAATGTGAGAGAAGCCACACCAAAGCAATCATCAGAGAACCAAGAGCTACAAAACTTAATAAAAATTTTAGGTCTTCAATTCGGCAAGAATTATGATGCAGTTAAATCTTTGAGGTATGGCGCAGTGATGGTGATGGCGGATCAAGATTATGATGGCTCTCATATAAAAGGTTTGGTTATAAATTTTTTGCATACATTTTGGCCCTCTTTATTACGCATGAACGGGTTCGTGAAGGAATTTGTCACTCCTATCATTAAAGCTACAAAGTCTCATGATGTTAGGAGCTTCTTTACTATAAATGATTACAGTAGATGGTTGGAAGGGATGCCAATTGAAGAGCAAAAAAAATGGAGTGTTAAATATTATAAAGGATTAGGAACATCGACTAATAAAGAAGCTAAAGAGTATTTCGAAAAAGTCAACAAACATCAGCTTAATTTTTTATATCGCGATCAAACCGATGATGATGCAATAGATCTGGCGTTTTCCAAGAAAAAAGCTGATGATCGTAAAGAATGGCTACTGAACTTCGACCCTGAAAACACTGTTGATCACACCCAGAAGCAATTGCGTTATGTTGATTTCATCAATAAAGAGCTCATCCAATTCTCTTATCACGATAATATTCGTTCAATTCCTTGCATTTGTGATGGTTTGAAGCCTGGTCAGCGTAAAATCCTGTTTTCTTGTTTCAAACGTAACCTAAAAGCTGAGTTAAAAGTGGCACAATTATCAGGTTATGTAGCAGAACACTCAGCTTATCATCATGGAGAAATCTCTTTGAGTCAAACTATTATAGGAATGGCTCAAACCTTTGTTGGTAGTAATAATATAAACCTTCTTCAGCCAATAGGGCAATTCGGCTCAAGGAATATGGGAGGCAAAGATGCAGCATCTGCAAGATATATTTATACAAATCTGAGCAAATTAACAAGGAAGTTGTTCATTGATGCTGATGACCATTTATACGATTATATCAAGGATGATGGACAAATGGTCGAGCCGAAATGGTATTTGCCTATCATCCCAATGGTTTTGGTGAATGGATCCGAAGGGATTGGAACAGGTTGGTCTACAAATATTCCTTGCTATAATCCAAAGGAGATCGCCGAAATCATTAAAAAAAAATTATTAGAGAATGACACAGAATTTATTGAATTGGCACCTTGGTTCAAAGGCTTTAAAGGGGAAATTACACAAAGGGAAAAAAATTATAGTGTTATAGGGAAATATAAGAAATTAGGAGAAGATATGATCGAAATCTATGAATTGCCTATAAGCAAATGGACAAGAGATTATAAAAGCTTTTTAGAAGGGAAATGGGAAGGAGGAGATGAAGAAGCAGTTATTGATGATATCAAAGAATTCCATACTGGAGAAAATGTCGATTTTGTCGTGAAACTTAAGGAGGGGAAACTGCAGGAGATTGAGAAATATGAAGGTGGGGTTGAGAAATTCTTTAGATTAACAGGGAATATTTCCACGAATAATATGGTTTTATTCGATCCACATGGCAAATTAAAGAAATATGGGTCAATATGCGAGATTTTACAAGAATTCTATGAACTTCGTTTGAAGTATTATGCAGAAAGGAAGAAGTTTTTGATTTCTCAAAGGACTAGGGATCTGGAATTATTACAAAATAAACTGAGATTCATCACAGAGATTCTAGATGATACTTTAAAGTTGAAACATAGCAAAAAAGAAGACATTCTCAATGAATTACAAAAAAAAGGCTATAAATCATCAAAAACTTTGACAAAAATATGTTCTTCAAAGCATGAACTGATGAAAGAAGAAGAAGAAAAGAATGTAGATGATGATGAATCCATAAAAGACTTTAATTATTTGCTCAGTCTGCCAATTTGGTCACTAAGCTATGAAAAAGTCGAGGCTTTAAGACAAGAAGTCAAGAGCAAGGAAGCTGATTTAATGATGATAAATGCAAAAAGTCCAGAAGATTTCTGGATTGAGGATTTAGATGTGTTTTTATCAGTTTATAACGAAGAATTTCATGGTGAAAAAGCCAATAATGCAGTAGAAAAAGGGAAATTGGCAGCCGGGAAACAGGTTTATATGAATAAAGCAGGGGTTTCCAAGAAGAAAAAAGATGAAGATGATGATTTTGAATGCAGAAATACAGAGAAAATGCCTATAGAAAAAAAAGTTTTGAGTCGAAAAAAGATCAATATCAAAAAAAAAGAAGATTATATGGAAGAAGAAGAAGAAGAAATTATTGGGAAAATTACTGTGAAAAAAGAGAAAAATTCAGTTAATGAGAAGAAATTTACCAATAAAACGATAAACTCCAATGAGAAAAAAGTTCAAGAAATTGAAAAAAAAGTTCCAGAAATAGACAAAAAAGTCAAAATGGAAGAAAATAACAACAAAATGAAGATCAATAAAGTGAACAATGAAATAAAGCAACAGGATAAAGAGAATAAATTCACATTGGATAATTCTATTTTGAAATATCTAATACCAAGAAACCCTAAACCTGTCGAAAACTTAACAAACACTACGAATCTCACAAAGAATCCTGCATTACTTTCTTTGGAAGAAAGATTGAGATTACGTGAAACTAAAGGAGATTTAAAGAGCTTTGAAGAGTCTTATAAACATGATTCAAATACTCCAATCAAGGAATTATTAATGAAACAAAAATGTGATGAAAATATCACCGGAAGTAAAAGGAAATTGATAGATTTGAATGAAAAAAATAGTGAAGGGGAAGAAACTTTAGAGGAATTATTAGGAAATAAGGTAAAAAAAGTGAAAATTGATGATGAGGATGAGGTGGTTATGATGGATTTTAGTGAAGGGAAAAAGAGTGGCGGAGGAGAAGTCAATGGCAACAGGCCGATTAGGGCTGCAACGAAGAATCGAAAGGTGATTCTTGATGAGGATTCAGAAAATGAGTAAAGAGAAGTGTTAAGTTTTAATTATATAAAGGAAAATTATATTTTTTTATTATTTGGGTAGAAAAACTGAGTTTTTTCTGAATTTTAAATTTAATGGAATGAACATTTAAGGAAAAAAATGAAAATAATTTGTTTTCAAATTTTCATTGTTTTGTTTTGTTTTAATGAAAATTAATATATAAAAATTAAATTTATATCATCAAAATTAAATTTTTATATATCAAAATAATAATTAGCTTGCAAATTAAGGAGATTCTTTCGCTTCTTTTAAATAAATTAATTCCCGAATACATTCCCCAGCATCATTCACGCAGATCTTTGCTTCAGGAATCCCTTTCGGTGAATCATAATTCAAAAATCCATGGGGCATTTCTTCATAAATCATAATTCTAATATCCTTTTTTAATTTACTAAAAAGATTCATTTAATTTTATCGTAAAATCCTTTATTTTTACTTTAATCTTTGGCTAAATCTTACACTTTCATCGTGTAAAGGGTCCTTTGTCCCAACTAAAATTCTTGTAGGTGGAAATTTGTTTAAAATCTGTATAAAAAAATAATTAAAAGAATCCAATATAATATAACAGAATCATCTGCAATAATTGGACTGAGATAAGGATCAATTTCCGGTTTCAATTTGTTATTATTTCCTTTTTAAAATAATTAATAATAAATAATAAAATAATGTAAAAGAACCTAAATAGGAACTTATGCTTAATTTAATGAAAGTATGAGGCATTATTTGATCATCAAGCGATAATAAAACACTAGGAGTGAACTTCCACGATCTTAAATCCAAAACTATTTTCATAATTATTTACTTAGAAATAATTCAAAAGCTGAAAAAAAACCTGGATATGCAAGAACCAAACCATCAGGAACTCTTCCTTTCGCACTAATCAGTTTCATTGTCAACGCACAAACCAAATTCCCTCCAGCAGAATCCCCTATTAAAATGACGTTTTTGGCCTCAATATCTATTAAACAAACTTTATTATTTCGTAATTTCTATTGATTAACCAAAAAATTCATATGCATATTGCATAATCCAATTATATGCCTGCCAACAATCATCCAAAGCTTCTGGATATGGATGTTCAGGAGCCAAACGATAATCTATCGCGAAAATAGGAAGCTTTAAAGAATTAGCCCATTTCCTTGTGTATATTTGATGATTCCTTGATGAAGTTGAAATAAAGCCTCCCCCATGAATGTGAATGATTATCGTATCACAAAAGAGCACTTTGCTTTTTTTTTCCGGTTTCGTCAAAAAATTCATGAAAAAATTGTGTTTTTTATGAGAATCGAGTTTATTCGGTATTTTCCTTGATGAAAGTATTCTAATGGAGATTTTTGCTTTGGAGTTCTTGGGTTTAGAGAACAAAATTTTCCTATATTCATTTAAATCCTCTATTTTATTAACTTCTGATTCCTTTAGGACAAATTCTTCCAGCCCTTGTCCATCTTCTCTTAACGCGAGATTCCTTACGAAATTCCGGTCTATATAGATCTTTTTATTGTATTCTATTGATGGCATCATTATTTCCATCACTCCTTTCATTAAAGTTGAATCAGGAAGATTCCAGATTTTTTTTGTTGTTTTAGAGTTCGGATCAGAAATAAAAACTTTTGCTTTTTTCTGAGCTTTTTTCGTCAGGAAAAAATAATAAATTGCACCAAAACCCATGGCTATTTTCTGGGTAATCACGTTTTTTTGCTCAGATTCTTTGGAGATTATCGCGTTTCCTAAGAGAATGTAACGAACAATTCGTTTGAAGTTCTTTGCCATTTTTTGTGGATCGCCAAGTACTTTTCGTTCTATGATTTTGTCCATCTCCATCCAGATTGGATGCTCTTTGGAGAAGGAAAAGAGGTCGTTTGCAGGGAAAGTCACTGCGTTGGGGAATATTTGGATCACAGTTTTGAGTTTTGAATGCTAAAAAATTTATTTCTTGAATAATAAATAAAAAAAAATTTTTTTTTTTGAAAAACAAGCTTTAATTAAGAAATTTTTACTATGATTTTAAGATCATTTAAATATCGAACGCTTTTCTTCTGTGAATAGTTGCTGGAAAGTATCTCAATAATATGGCAAAGCTCCACCAGAACGTTATTCATTATATAATTGGCTGAGATCTCCAAAACAGTGAAACAAATATCATTTTTGTTATTAATATTGATAAAGTATTCAGATAAAAACTGATATTTGTTCCTTATCACAGGTATTGATTCACTAGAACTATCCAAAACTTCCTTTATCATATTATATTGATTTTGCATAATTTGAAGAACATTAGTCAATTCCTTTAATCTTTTGCAAAACTTTTCATTTTTTATACCTTTTTTTCCCAATTCTTTTAGTTTTAATTCCAAATCGTCAATTAAACTTATAGCTTTTTGTATAATTTTGTTAAGAAATATAGTTTTTTAGGAAATAATAATGGTTTTTTATTCAGAAATTACTTCTGGAAGATCCTTCTCCAAGATTTTCTTTGTTTATTAGAATGAAAGATTCTGTAAGAGAAGAAATATGATTGGGTTTTTCATCATCTTCATCTTCTTCAAGCAAATCATCATCAAGTTCGAAAGGAAGCTTGTTCAATGAATCAGTGGAGAGGATCTTTTGCTTTAATTTGTTTGGGTCAGTGGACCAGATTGGATTATCGCAATTTTTTTTTGACTCTTCACAAAAACTGGAACCACTAGGCTTGAATTGCGACATTTTTTTAAAAGAACTATTTTTTTCGAATGATTTTTATTTTTGAAAATGTATGAATAATATAAAAAAAAAAAAAATTCTCTTTGTTTTTTTTGTTTAATGTTTATTGATTTTATTATATTTATTGTATTGTTTTTTTAGTGTTTCTTGCATTGTTTATTGAATTTAATTGATTTATGATAAAAAAAGTAAAAAAAAAATTTTATTATCATGTTCCTAATTAATTTATTCATATTGATTCTCAAATGATAAGTGCCATCTTTTTGTCCAAACCCGCTCCCAGCGACCAAAACCACCCCTGTTTCATCCAAGCATTGAAAGCAATAGTATTCATCAGGTAATTTTCCATCTTTTTTGGCAGCTTCTTTTGCTTTTTCAGAGAATTTAAGCAATGGATACGCATACATAGCTCCTTGAACTTCCTGACAGCTCACATTTGTCATTCTATTGAAATAATTAGTAACTATTTTAGCACGTGTTTTTAAAGATTCATGTAAATTATCATATTCTTTTCTATAAGCAGCATAGGTTTCAGCTGAAGAATTTTCTGAAGTTACAGGATTTACTAAAAGATCTATTGCTAATTGACCGACAACACTTGAG
>JFJP01024618.1_pt1 | contig 14483 bp, 1 predicted proteins | sample 431651 | NCBI WGS metagenome assembly JFJP01 (sample SAMN02602958, study PRJNA72255) | Microbial mat metagenome, whole genome shotgun sequencing project. | biome: fresh water; feature: sink hole; material: water; isolation source: purple microbial (photo- and chemosynthetic) mats found in... | reverse complement strand
CGATAGCGGTATGCGATGAGCAGTCTGTACTGCTGCGAGCCGAACGATCGTTCGAGCAGCGCGTTGGCTTCTTTGACGAAGACCGAAGAGAGCTGGTCGGGCACCATGTCGACGTTGCTGAGCACCATCCAGATGTTTCTGCGGATGTTGCTGTCCAGCAGCTGGCGGAACTCTTCGACGCTGCCTCGAACGCAGTCGAAGACGACGAACTTCATGTTGACTTTGAGCGAGATGATGGCCACGAGAGCGAGGACCGAGTCGATGGAGAGCTGCGAAAAGACGACGACGGTGCACCGCTTGTTGCTGCTGTATGCGTGGATGTGTTCGATGTCGACGTCGCCTACTCGGAAGTCGTCTCCGCGGGCAGCAGCGAGCATGGAGAGCATGAAGCGGTCGATGAAGTCTGCTCGCACGTAGTTGATGATGGTGCCGAAGGTGAAGATGTCGATGGCGGGGGGGTTCTGGGGCACAGGGTCGAAGAGCAGGGCTGCGAGGTCGAAGGTGATGGAAGAGTTGAAGAGGTTCGAGACGATGCGGTCGACGTACATCTTGACGAATGCTACGTAGTTGTCTCTGTATCGGAAGCTTCTGTTCATCTTCGCGATGAGCTTTATCACCGCAGATACAGACCGGCCTTCGAGTCGCAGAGTCGGCAGCGGCTTGCGGTTGAAGCGGTCGTCGGTGCGTTGCTTGTTGAAGGTGATGGATTGGAGATTGAGCGGTGTGAAGATGAGACGAGACTGCAGATGAGCCAGCACTGCATCTTGCGGGTAGCGCTGGCTGCCGATCAACAGGTGCTTGCCGTCGACGGAGGGGAGTGCGAGGTACGAGAAGAAGTCTCTCACCGAGTCCGAGCGAGCAGCTGGAGGCTGTCGAGTGGGCGGGATGGAGACCGGCCGGTCGACTTGTCCGTAGGGCTGGAGTGCGAGGGCGAGTTCTTGGACTGCGCGGTTGTCAGCAGCGATGAGCGGCAGGTGCACATGTTTGTCGCGGTAGTACTGGTCCATCTGGTCGACGACTGCGGCGTAGACCTGCTGCAGTCGAGTGGAGGTGATGGCGATGTTCGTGTGTCTGTGGAGCACTTTGTAGGAGTGGATGTACTTGTTGAGGTGCATCAGCAGCGCGGGTCGGTCCGTGGTGGCCTGCGCGTGGAAGATGGCGGTGAGCACGAAGATGAAGCTGCTGTGCAGTGCGGGGGGCAGCATGTGGGAGAGCAGCGTGAAGACCTGTCGATCGATGCGGTCAAAGAGCTTGAGGAAGTTGTCGGACTTCTTGTCGATGTCGACCGAAGAGATCTTGAGGTCCGAGAGCGAGATGCTGTGTTTGATGATGTAGGTGAGCGTGTCGTAGTTGATGGCTCCGATGTCTGCGTGGACGTCTCGGAGCTTGTGGATGGAGAGGTAGTAGACCCAGTAGATGTGGACGTAGGGGATGAAGCGGTTGAGCAGTCGGTGGTACTTGGCGATCTTGAAGCCGTACGGGTAGTTCATGAAGAGGTGCTCTTCGCGGTCGTCGACGGACTTGATGGCCAGCACCTCGACGTACTTGTCGATGTTGGCTGCCCGGTCTTCGAGGTCGCGGTCGTGCGTGCGGAGGAGCAGGTCGTACTCGCGCATGTCTGCGGAGAGGTGCGAGTGGATGGTATCGAAGGTGTCTTTGAGGATGTCGTGGTCTTTCCACTTGGAGAGGATCTGCTTGTACTTGTCCATGACGAGCAGCTGCGTGTTCTTGTCTTTGTACTCGCTGAGGTACAGGCCGCGGTTGTTGTTCTCGAGGTTCATCATCATGTCGTCGGCGACTGTTTCGATGAAGATGTTCTCGTTGAGGATGTCGTTGTCGAGCACGATGAGTTTGCTGAGGATGTACTGGTCGATGCGAGTGAGCGGGAGGATCTCGAGGACCACGCAGAGGTAGAAGCCTTTGTTGACGTGCAGCTTTTTGCTGTTGAAGACGATGGTGTCGGTGACGTCTTGCTGGCCGTTGTTGTTCACGATGAGGATGTTCTCGCTGAAGCGGCGGAACTGCCACTCGATGATGGGGCGGACTTCCTGCAGCAGCTCGTCGCTGGGGTCGATGGCGACGTAGACCGAGCCGTTGCGGATGCACTGCTCGAGACTGTCTGCCACGGCCGAGTGGCTGTCGTATCTGTCGACGACGAGTGCTTTGCTGTGCTTCGAAGCGAGGTACTTGACAAAGAGCTTGCCGGGGTCGAGGACGAGGGGGAAGAGCAGCACCTGTTCGTCTTGGAGGAGGTCGACGATGGAGAGGTTCGTGAGGAAGTTGAGGTTGCACGGCAGCTTGTAGCGCATGACGTCGGTCATCAAGCTTTCGTTGGAGAGCACCTCGTAGATCGGCAGTCTGCGGAAGAGGTCTGGGGGGATGCCGCTGGACTTGGCGAGGATGAAGAGCATCTTCTTTTTGACCGCGTAGGGGTACTTGCTGAAGACCGTCACAAAAGCTGCGAGCACTTCGACGAGCTCATCTCGGGGGACGTCGTTGTCGAGCAGCGGGTGCGAGATGATGGCGTACTTCTTGTGGTACGTCTGCAGGTCGTCGACGGCAGCGAGCAGTCGGTCGATGGTCTCGAGGTCGACCTTCTTCTTCTCATCGAGCAGTGCGATGCGTTCGTCGATCTTGACTGTGAGTGCAGGCTTGTCTTTGAGGCCTTCTTCGATCATGTCGATGTACTTGTCTGCTCGCTCTATCTGCAGACCCAGCAGCGCGACGCTCTCGTTGATGCGTTCGATCTCCAGCTCGCGTTTGGCTTTGAGGTGTTCGAGCTTGATGACTTCGATGGAGGTGTCGACCATCTTCATGACGATGCGCTGGATGCTGCCGTAGACTTCGTAGGTGGCTGTGTTGATCGAGATGCGTTCGATGACTTCGCAGAGCAGTCGACTGCGGTCTTCGGAGAGACTGTCGATGCCGATGCTGCAGATGGCTTCGATGAACTCGCTGTGGAAGCTGTTGCAGGCCTGTTCGAAGCCTGCGATGTAGTGCAGCAGTCTGTCTCGGTTGACCGACTCTTCGCTCAGCGCCATGATCTCTTCGCGGGTGAGTCGGTTGGGGACATCGACTCGACACATCTCGCAGTAGATGACGGAGTAGATGCTGTAGAGCTTGCTTTTGAAGAAGTTGCTCTGCGTGAGGGCGAGCTGGATGTCTTTGTCTTTGTACTCTCGGATGGCTTTGATGGTGTCCATCAGCGAGAGACGGAGGTCGTGGTAGAGTCGGTCGTCGCGCATGTACTCGGCCATCTGGATGTGGAGTCTGTCGATGGTGTCTTGGCACTGCTCTTTCTTCGCGAGCCATTCGGTCTTTTTGTTCTCGAGTTCGTCTTGGTTCATGAGCACGTTTTTCTTTTCGTTTGCTTTGATGGCGATCTGCAAGCCGATCTCTTTGATCTCGAGCTTGATGATCTCGATTCTCCGTTCGACGCGCTGCACGATGATGTTCTTTTGTCGCTCGCACTCCTGCAGGTCGCTGTCGTTCTCGAGGATGCTGAACTTCATCTTGATGGTGTACTTGATGACGTTGTGCAAGATGATGCTTTCGTTGTAGGGTCGGACGAGCACGAAGTTGTTGCGCTCTTTGTCGACGCAGCGGAGGTAGTTCATCTCGATGTTGAGAGCTCGAGCGCAGAAGGGGGAGATCTCGATCTCTTCGAAGGGCAGCGGGATCTCGTAGAAGGTGGGGGTGTCTTCGGGTTCGAGACACTTGATGCCGTTGATGACGACTTTGGTGAACTTGTTGATCATCTTTGTGTACTTGTCGCTGAGGTAGACGTAGAGACTCGGCTCGCGTTTGGGGCTGGTCTGGTCGACCTTGAGTCCTTCGATGAAGTTCTGCGTGCAGTCGTTGAGGATGATGAAGGTGAGTCTGGCCTGCATGCGGTTGCGGATGGTGAAGATGATGTCGTACTCGTTGTAGTGGATGTAGAGCTTGTCTTTCTTGACCAGATCGATCATGTCTCGCAGTCGGTGCTGCAGGTGCTGGTTGAGCATGTCTGTGTTCAGCACGATGCTCGAGACCAGGTCGATGATGCGGTCGAGCTTCGCGCGGTTGCTGGGCAGCACGCAGGTGTTGGGGATGTGCAGCATGATGATGCGCTTCTTCAGTTTCCAGACGTCGGAGAAGGCTTCGCAGATGACGTCGAGCAGGATTTCGTAGGGCTCGCTCTTGTTGAGCTTCTCGTCTGCGCGGATCGTCGCGTTGTTGGCGATCATGTCGAGGTAGTCGACGGGGTAGCCGAGGGTGGAGGAGATGTAGGAGACGAGGCCTCTGCAGTAGAAGAGACTCTTGACGCTGTTGACGAAGAGCTGCTGGTACTCGGTGTGGATGAGCAGCGAGAGCATGTTGTAGTGCTGGATGAACAGAGGGAAGTTGCCTCCGTCGAGTTTGAGCGAGAAGAGCGCGTCGGGGTAGAGCTTGATGAAGCCTTTGAGCGTACCCTTCATGTAGTTCATCATGTCGCGCTCGTTCGAGTCGTCCACCACGACGAAGGTGTGGTCGTCGTTGTCTTGTCTGTTCTCGCGGACGTCTTTGATGTCTTTCAAGAGCACTTCGTCGAAGATGTGTTTGCGGTCGAAGCAGACGCTCTTGCGGATGGCTTCGAGGTCGAGGTCGTCGCTCATCCTGATGCTCATCACTTTGTTGATGAAGGACTGGAAGTACTGGTTCGGTGGCAGCTGTTTGTTGATCGAGAAGAGAGGAGCGTCGTCTGCGTCGACGTTGTCGTCCGAGGAGTCTTCTGCGTCGTCTTTCGATGGAGGTTCTTTCGACTTGCTCGATACGGTCTTGTCGCTCACAGATCGGTTGTCCATGTCTTCTCTGCTGGGAGGGTGGCTGGCTTCTCGGTGGGACGACTCCGCAGGTTTTAAGGTGTCTTCTTTCTTTTCTATTTGAGTGGATTTCTTTTGGAATGTTTTGATCGGAATGGGGATGTCCCTTTCGGATCTGCTCTTTCTTCTCTCTAGTTGGCTGGCTGATGGGTCTGGCAAGATGTGCATTTGGCTTTGTTGGGCAGACTTCATGCTGGACTTCCTGCTCTTCGCACTCAACGACGGCAGCATTTTGCTCCTAATCGAGACGTTCTCTTTTATCTGGATACTGGAGTTCCTCGATGACTTCTCGAGAGACTTCTGATCGCCGCTGAGTGACGATGATGATGATTTAGATGAAGACTTGTCACTTTCTTGCGACTCTTCGACGACGACCAGCACAGCGGGAGCTTTTTGTTTGATTTTGACGGGTTTCTTCTTTTCAGCAGGTTCTTCTTCTTGCATCGAGGTGAGCAGTTGGCCGATGGTTTGCTGGTTGATCATGATGCTGTATCGTTGTGACTGTGTGGTGTCGAACACTGTAGACTTCCTGGTGACTTTTATCAGGTCCATCTTCTTCTGCTTTTCCTTCATGATGGTTTCGAACTCTATCTGCTGCAGATTGAAGTCGCAGCTGAAGAAGTTCATGAGCATCTTGAGCCACACGAAGATGACGTCTTCGGACTTCTCCGACACGACTTCCCACTCGATGAGATTGATCGTCTTGAAGAGCTGATAGAACGACTCGACGCTGAGGTTGATCGCTGCCGATGTGGAGAGCGCTCGGAGACGGTCTTGATTGAAGTAGATCACTTTGCACAGCTGCTTCATGATGCGAGAGACGAACTTTTCGCTCGGTGATTCTGCGTGCAGCTCGATTCTGTCTCTGACCTGCTCGAAGTATACGCTCGAGAGCTCGTTGTAGCTCAGCTTGTGGGTCTTCAAGAGCAGCGTCTTCGCGAGCACGTCGCTGTTGAGTGAGGCGATCGACTGGCGAGAGGTGTCTTTGTCATACTCAGTGAGCGACATGGTCATGAGGAACTGGCAGTCGACTATCTTGATGAAGTTCTTCTTGTTCGATGAGAACCACCCTCCTTGCGCCTGCATGTTTCGCACGAGACTTTCAGGCTTCTCTTCATTGATGCTCATCTGCAGGTCGTCGATCCAGATGACGACTCGCTTGTTTTCCGGCGGGCAGATGAAGTTGGAGCCCATGCCCAGCAGACTGTTCTCGATCTGCGACTGGATGGTCAGCGGCGAGACGTTTTTCTGCAGCACGAAGTTGAAGGTGATCAGCTGCCGCTGCTCAATCAGGTCACGCAGGTACACATGTCCCAGGAAAGAAGACTTGCCCTGCTGATGGTCGCTCATCAGCAGCACGTTGCGTTTGTAGTTCAAGAACAGGTCGAGCATGTAGCGCATGTGGCTGACGTTCGAGGTGTTCACGATGGTCTTCTCGACGGGCGAGATGAAGCAGAAGACGTCGTCGGGGTTCGAGTTGTCCGCGCTGTAGAAGGTGGGGCTGTTTTGGCAGTTGAGGCGCAGCAGCTCGTCTTTGGTCCAGACCTCGCTGGAGAAGGAGCTCGAGATCTGGACCTTGGTCGGAGGCTTGAGGTTCTCCCAGAGACTCCACTTGCCCTTGCTGAAGTCGTACATGTACTTCGCGATGTCGAAGCTGTTCCCCGAGAGCTTCTTGTCGGACACGATCTTGAACAGCCCGTCTCCGAAGAGCTCTTTCTTGATGCCGTGCTGTCCGCAGTAGGCCGAGCAGAAGCGGTCGAAGAAGACCACGACGCCAGTGGTCTTGTCGCTGAAGACGTGCGGCGAGAGCGCGCCGAAGAAGCAGAAGAGAGCCAGCCCCTCAACCTTGCGACTCTCGAAGTCTTCGACGTCTTGCGCAGAAGCCAGCGCGCTGACCTGGTCGTCTTCTATCTTCGTGGCGATCTTTTTGTTCCGCTGCGATGCGATCATCGTGCCGCCTGCTTCTTGCGCCAGTCGCATCGCTGCACCGTAGCTGAACTGCTGGTTCGAGCTGACCTTGTCGATCTTCGAGCGGTCTTGCAGGCCGAGGAACGAAGGGTTTTTCTTCGACTCGCTCAGTTTGTAGGCCGTGTGGTACTTGCGGAACTCGTTGAGCATGACCTCGAAGTAGGTCAGGAAGTTGTTCAGCAGCGAGAGCTGGTTGATGAAGTAGATCAGGTCCATGGCTTCTCGGTTCTTGTCCAGGTGCTCGAGCATCGGCAGGACCAGCTCTTCGCAGACCTGCAGCGCCTTCCTGCCGACGTCCGAGAAGAAGTCGTGGTGGCGCGCGAGGCCTCGGAGCCACTGCTTGAGTCTGTCTCTGGGAGTCATGAGGCCTTCGCGGATGTGCAGCAGGCCTGCGTCGGAGACGTGGCTGGGAGAGAGTTCTGCGAGGCTGGTCATCTCGTAGATGACTTTGATGCGCGTGGAGAAGCCGACGAACTGGTTCACTTCGCGCTGTTCGTAGAGGTTGCCGAAGATGCGCATGAGGTAGTTGATCTTCGCGTAGAAGAGCGGGTTGTTCTTGGAAGAGTTCGCATCGACGACGATCCACGAGCTGTGTCGCTCGAAGTTCTTCTTGCCCTTCGCTTTGGTGGCGTCTCGGTAGTCCGACATCATGTGGAAGAGGTCGGTGTTGCTTTGGAAGAGCGAGTTCAGTTTGAGGATGTTGGTGGTGTTCTTGTCTTCGAGGTTGATGTTGTTGGACTGCAGCAGGATCTCGCGGAGGATGCCGTGGTGCTTCTCGTCTCCGAAGACGTCTTCGCGAGAGAGACACTCGAGGTTCAGCCAGAACTCGGGGAAGCGCACGTTCGACAGCTCGCTCTCGATGAAGCCCAGCAGCCGGATCAGCGTGCTCTTCTGGCAGTTGGGTTCGCCAACGACGATGAACTGTCTGCCGCTCGGGTTCGCCACGACGAGGTCCACGAAGGGCTCGATGAACTTCTGGATGCGGTCTTCCTCGACCGGCAGGTTCGCCTCGGGCTCGGCTTCGATGAACGCGGAGATGGCTTTGAGGATCTGCGGACTCAGCGTGAAGGACTGCTGCTGGGTCTCGATCTTCTCGTTGGTCTTGTCTTCGCCGAAGATCTTGTCGAAGAGCACTCTGATGGACGAGAGCTTCGCGGGCTGCGGCTGGGAAAGCTGGAACCAGCTCATCAGCTCGAGCTTGAAGATCGTGGTGAAGCGCACTTCTCGTTCGCTGTCCAGCATCAGAGCTGCGCGGTCGATCCTGTACTTGCCGTCTTTCTCTTTGAAGGACTCGTAGTAGATGTCCAGCGAGCGGTAGTACTTGATGGTGCTCTTGTGGAGGATCGAGCAGATGTCTCGCAGAGTCACGTCCGAGACCGGCTGGTCTCGCTTGCCCTGGATGATCGGCTCGCCGAGGAAGGCATCTTCCATGACTTCTGCAGCTTTGTACATCTTGAGGAAAGTCAGCAGCTTGTTCGTCCAGCCGAAGCTTTCTCCCGCAGCGGAGTCGAGGATGAGGCTGACGAGACTCGAGATGATGGCGTAGTAGTCTGCGTGGTGGATCGAGATGATCCGGAAGAGGTGAGAGATCCGCTTGGAGAGCTCGGAGAACTGCTTGTTGCCGGTGACTCCGACGGTGTTGTAGGTGCAGAAGACTGCGTGTGCGCCTTTGATCAGCAGCTCCTCGCCGTAGACCTTGATCTTCGTTCTCCCCGCGGCGACGCACTGCCTGATTTCTTCTGCGAAAGAAGTGACGATGGAGAGGATCTCGCTGGAGGCCAGCTCGAGGTTTTTGAAGGCGAGCCAGTAGCCTCCGCTGATCATGCCGTAGATGAAGTGGCTGATGGTTTGGATGTGGTAGTTGAAGCCCATGTCGCACTCGTAGTAGTTCGAAGCGATCTTCGCGTTGAGCGAGCGGATGGTTTCGAGTTTGCCTTGATGGGGGAAGCTTTGGAGGATTACGTTCGGGTTCTTGACCAGCGAGATGTACAGCGAGTAGTTCAGTCGCTCGAACAGCGGCCACATGACGACGCTTTTGTTCGGCGTCAAGATCTCGTTCTTGTAGTCCAGCGAGTGCTCGAACATCGCGAGCACCAGCTTCTGGCCTCTGCGGCTGTAGAGCTCTTCGATGATCCTGCTGTCCGTCGAGTAGCCGCTCCGCCAGCCTGGTGGCTTGCCTTGCTTCGGCATCAGCTCGAGTTCGAGCAGCTCTCTCAGCTCGTCTGTCTGCACGGCTGTGGGGTCGGATCGCAGGACTGTCACCTTCTTGTCCACCACCACGGAGTACTTGGGCATCAGCGCGAAGTGGTGGTCTTCCGTGGAGTTGACTCGGTGCTGGATCAAGTGGTCCAGCGTGGCCACGAAGTTCTGGATCAGCATCACGAAGTCGTTGAAGCTGCGGACTGACTTGGGGTCTTTCATCTTGCCCTTCAAGTACCTGATCGGGTAGTAGACGAAGGTGCCCAGACTGTTCGTCAGTCTCGACCTCAGGGCAACCAGTCGCTCGACCGGGTTGCCGATCATGCTGTCGTTGCTGGACTGGTGGCTGTTCAAAGCGGTGAGGTCTTGCAGCTGCATGGTGAGTTCGAAGTCGAAGAGAATCTGCATGCAGAGAGTGAGCATTTGGTAGGTGATCATCTTCTCCTGCCAGTGGTTGAAGATCAGAGTGAAGTCGAAGTGCAGGTTCGCGAGGATCGGCAGCTGCTGTTTGCGTTCAGTCTCGAGATACTCGAAGATGTTCGCTTCGAGGCCTTTCACCATCGAGATCAGCGGTATCTCTGCGTTCGTCGCAAGGCTCACTTCGAGCGGTTTCTTGAACGCGATGAGTTCGTCGTTGCGCGTGACGACGCTGGTCACTTCGAAGAACTCGGTGTCACCTGCAGAGACCACGTTGCCGATGTTGATGCCTTTGAGGCCTTTGAACAGGTTCGACACGAAGCCGGCCAGACTCTTCGGAAACTTCATCAGCGAGCACAGCGTGAGCATCTGTTCGTCCGAAGAGTAGAAGTAGCGAGGCGACTGGATGCGGATCATCTTGAAGAAGGTGCCCAGGTTTGCTTTGATGCTGTCGCAGGCTGTGTTCAGTTCTTTTAGTTTCGCCTGCAACTCTGCGATCTTCGCGTCGCCGTCCTCGCTGGTGATGAGCTCGATGAACAGCTTCATCTTCTTCTCGTCGATCATGAGGAAGATCTTTTTGAACTCTTCTCGCACGCGCAGGAAGGTGGTAATCGTATCTTTTTTGGTGAGGAACTTTTCGAGTTCGCGGAACTTGAAGATCGGCGAGAAGCGGATGAGTTTGTTCTGGATGCTGCTGATGGAGGTGAAGACTTCGGAGACGGTAGTCAGCAGCTTCGAGAGACTGGTGAGTTCGCGGGTGAACTCTTCGGGGTAGTCAGGATTGCCGAGCATGTTGAGACACATGGACAGGTGTTCGCTGAGCTTGCTGAGGATGGGTTTGACCGAGGTGATGATGGACAGGCCTGAGTTGTCTTGGTCGAAGACGCTCGACTTGATGTTGATGGTTTCGACGCTGATGCGGATCTCTTTGATGCGCTGCTCGATCTTGGACTCCATGGTCGCTTTCTGCGTGAAGAGATGCTACGTATTGGATCTGCTTCAAGATGCCTGTGTGGGCCATCACGTTCGCGAGCATCAGCTGGCCCAGCGTTATCTTGTTCAGGTCTGGTCTGCTCTCGCGCAGGCCGAGCGAGTCGTTCTTGTCTGCTTCTTTGATGTGGCTGAAGAGGTCGTCCCAGTGGCGGTCTTTGAAGCTGGGGTCTTTGAGGATCTTGACGACTTCCATCACGTTGTTGAACTTCTTCACTTCGTCTTGTTTGTTCTTGATGAGTTTGTGGACGACTTCGTTGTCTCGGAAGGAGTCCTGCAGCTTGTGCAGCAAGACGAGTCCGTTGCTGATCACGCGGTTCATATCGTTCTTATCGAGTTTGATGAAGGGTTCTTTCTTCCACAGATTGTGCTCGAGGTTCCACTGGTTGGCGATGAAGTTCCAGAGGTCGAAGTAGCGGTTGAAGCTTGCTTTCTCAGTCAAGATGGTCACGTCGAAGTTGCTTTTCTTGAGGCCGAGGATTTCTTGCTTCGAGTTGATGTCTACTGCTCGCTGCAGGTAGCCGTCCAAAGACTCGGTGAGGCCGATTGCTTTCTGGTAGTAGATGTCTGCCTCTTTGTCGTCGGAGTAGCTGTCGAACTCGCGGATGAAGATCATCGTCTGGTTGAATTCGTCGACCAGTCGCTTGTGCAGTCTCATGAGTTCGTCTCTGAATCGCGGCAGTGCTTCTTTGATGCGCTTGAGTCCGAAGTCGTGGTGGTACTTGAGCTCGTTGACCCAAGACAGCGACTCCAGGTACTCTTCGGTGATCAGGTGGCTGGACTTTCTTGCGTTCTCCTCGAAAGAGTTGAGTCGCCTGCAGAGCTTGATGTCTCTGCTGATGTGGTCGATCTGTCGGACAACATCTTCGCCCTCCAAGAAGCGCTTCATTTCGATGTAGCTGTCGATTTCGGGTGCAGGCGCGCAGAGCCGGTCTCTCAGGTCGTTGAAGCGTTCTTTGTTGACCGTCAGCAGATTGTAGAACTTGTTCTCGATGTGCGGCATGAAGATGTTTCTGAGGGTGTTCTCGATGTTCGTGAGGATCTGTTTGATCACTTCGGTGACGTCGAGTCGGTACATGCCGATGGGGATGACTGGAGGGAACCGGAGGACTTGCTCTCGATCTCGGAGCATGGCGTAGACTTCTTTCTCGAGCGTGTCGAGGTCGTTGTCTTCGTTCATCAGCTTGAGTTCTTCGGTGAGCAGGTTGCTGCTGTCGTAGACCAGGTGCGAGAAGCTGTTGATGAACATGATGAAGGCGAGGAGAAACATGGCTCCTTCTGCGAGGCAGGAGTCGAAGAGGTCGATGAGTTTGACGAGACTGTCGGTGCACTGCGAGAAGCTGTAGTTGTTGTCGTTCACGAGCAGTCCGTACCTGTCGATGTTCAGACGTGGGAGTCGGTCGATGCTCTTGAGAGCTGCGAGCAGCTGCTGCTTGAGCGCTGCTTCACTGTCTGCGAAAGAAGGCTTGATGTCGAAAGCAGGTGACTGCAGCTTGTACTCGCAGAGGATGCTGCTGGTGATCTTGTTTAGTTTTTGGGATGGCTGTGGTGATGAGTTGATGTTGCAGGTCGCTTTGGTGAACATCGAGGTGATGAAGTCGTCTCTGTTCTCTTCGATGTAGTTTTTGATGTTGTAGATGCGCTTGCGGTTCATCGCGCGGAGCAGCTGCTTCGAGTTGTGGTCCAGTTTGGCCAGCTTCTCCATGAAGGGCTTCTTGACGGATATCTTCATGCGGACGAAGACAGCTCTGCCGATGCTGCTGCCTTCCATCATGTGCTGGTATTGCCACAGCGAGTTCGACTCGAGCTTGTTCATGAGGAAGACGAGAATGTTCTTCACCAGAAACGACCTGCGCTTGAACTGGTTGTGGAAGTTGCAGTAGAGCTTGTTCGGGAAGAAGCAGTAGTAGTCTTCGATGTTGATGGGGTAGACTTTGTTCTTGATGATGGATCTGCATCGTTGGATGTAAAGCTGTTTGGGCAGCAAGAAGTCTATCTTCTTTTGGAAGCGTTCGTCGATGCTGAAGGAAAGGAGCAAGCGGTCAACGACATCGACAAGCAGCGCGTTGCTGTTGATGAGCATATCGTTGAGACTCAGTTCGATGGTGTTGTTGAGCACGCTGACCAAGCTGTCGAGTTTGCTTTGAATGAGCAGCTTTTTGGTGTGTTCTTGCACTTTGTCGAGGATGGCGTCTTTCATGGTGAGGTAGAGGTCTTGGATGATGCCGATCTGTCTCGATATCGATGTGAGTTCTCTGTTGAGCAGATTCGAGTCTATTTTGAAGACGTCTGGGTCTGGGGAGTCGAGGAACGCGCTGTGGATGTGCGAGTAGATGTTGACTTCGCTCAGCAGGTGGATCTTGTGGTTGATGGTGGCCATCGATGTGATGTAGGTGCGCATGTGCGCCAGCACCGAGTTGCCGAGAGCTGTGTGGACGGCCTGCATGTCGCGGTGAGACGAGAACTGTTTGTGGAGGTAGATGGTTTGGTGCAGCTTGTCTTCTGCGTGGTGCATGCGGGAGACGGTGTTGAGCAGCGAGGAAGGGATACGGTTGTCGAGAGCGAAGATGTGGTCGAAGATGTCGTACACGCGGATGAAGCTGTTCGATGCGTCGGTGTGGGGCTGGTACTCGAAGGATGCGAAGATGTGGGGAACTGCAGAGTCGCTGGTCGAGACGTACTCGATGCTGTCGTAGGAGTTGAAGGCAGACCTCGATGCGGTCTTCGCGGTGATCGAGCGGTGGCAGGTGTCGATGTAGTCTTCGTAGCAGTCGAAGGACTTGTACTGGATGTAGTGTTTGAGGATGGAGACGACGTACTCGTCGTAGATGTCTTGGATGTACGACTGGTTCGCTTCGATGATTTGGAAGTCTGCCTGTTTGATCGCCGATCGGACGATCATGTGTTTGAAGTTGTTGTATGAGATGTAGACTTTGCAGCGAGAGAGGATGTCCTGGGTGAACAGCTTGTGGCCGAGCGAGATGTTCATGAGACTCATCGATCGAAGCAGGTTGCTCTGAATCCTGCGAGTCTCGAAGTCGTTGATGTCTTCCTCTGGCAAGATGAGGTTCATTCTAGAGACTTTCTTCTCCAGAGGGTCGTCGATCCAGCGGATGGTGAAGAGGTGCGAGAGCTCGTCGTACTTGAGGATGTAGCAGCTCTTCCACTCAGTCGACCCGTCCTTCTTGACCCACCTGCTCATGCCGACGACTTTGTTTCTGAGGTAGTGGTTCATGTTGTCGATCTTCTGCATGTTGATGTCGTAGTGGTCGAGGGGGTAGGCCGTGTAGTCTTGGATGTTCAGGATGCGGAAGTCGTTGAAGATCGCTGCGATCTTTCCGAACTCAACCATCAGGTCTTTGAAGCAGTGCTTGTTCTCTTCTGCGACGACGCTGCCAAGCTTCTTGATGGTGCGAGCTTCGACCTCTTCTTGGGTCAGTGTGTTCAGGTGCGACTTGTCGATCTGGTTCGAGGCGTGCACTTTGAAGAGCACCTGTTTGTTCGCCTGTCGCAGCGAGATGCGGTAGGCTTCTTCTTTCTTGCGGAAGAACTCTTTGTGCTCTGCGGTGGCCGGCTGCCTCACCTGTGCAGGCAGCTCGACGACGTTCTTGTGACTGAACTGCATCGAAGGCAGTCGCAGGTGCGAGCGACTCGATGCAGCGCCTTTCTGCAGCGGGTCAGTGGTGTTCAGCACGCTGTTGGCTTGCACGAAGGGCAGCGAGGCTTCGAAGTTAGCAGTGATGGACTTCTGCCGCTTGAGTCTGTAGCTTCGCTGTTTGCCGACTTCTCTGCCGATGTCTTTCTTGTTGACCGAGTAGACAGCCTCGTCGTTGTCCTGGATGCTGTAGGTGTGGGGAACTCTGCCCAGCTGGTTTTTCCTGGCCGCGAGCATCTTCATCTTGTTGAGTGCATCGACACAAGCGACGAAAGTGTTGGTGATGTCTTCGTCTTTCAGTCGGTCCATATCTTTGCTGATCATATGTTATATATTCTTCGGCCGAAACCGATGAGCGACGGGGTTTGGGGTTTGGGGTTTGGGGTTTGGGGTTTGGGGTTTGGGGTTTGGGG
>JFJP01028171.1_pt1 | contig 14484 bp, 15 predicted proteins | sample 431651 | NCBI WGS metagenome assembly JFJP01 (sample SAMN02602958, study PRJNA72255) | Microbial mat metagenome, whole genome shotgun sequencing project. | biome: fresh water; feature: sink hole; material: water; isolation source: purple microbial (photo- and chemosynthetic) mats found in... | reverse complement strand
CAATAAATATTTTTTATAAAAAATTACTATTTTCACCCAAAATTTTTGTTCCAGGCATCAAATGCACTTTTTCATGTGCACTTAAATTGCTAGATTGCGAAAACCTCTTCGAGCAACCCAAATGCTTGCAAATATATGGTTTTTCTCCAGTGTGTGTTCTCAAATGTGTCCTTAAATTAAAATCCAAAGAAAATAATTTCCCACAAATATCACATTTAAATGGTCTTTCTCCAGTATGAACTAATTGATGTCTCCTAAGCTTTGAATTATCCAAGAATTTTTTCCCACAACCTTCCACTGGACAAATAAATTGTCTTTCCCCATGCACAAGCATATGTTTCTTCAAACTAGCCAAATCCGGGAAGATTTTATTGCAATCTTCTTGTTGGCATTTATGTATTTTAACGATTTCTCTCTCTTGTAAATAGGACCCGACTTCAGCTTCCTCACGAACCCATTTCCTTATAAAAATGTCTGAAGCATATTCTAAAACATTTGGTACACGAACCCATTTTAATTCCCAATGCAAAGGCCTAGTTCGAATCTTCTTTTCAGTTAACATTGAATCATCTTCTAATGCATTTTTATTCATTAGAGCTTCCTCCTCCTCATCATTTTCGTCCTCGTCTTGTTTGGAGTCTAATATATTTGATTCATTAGGAGTGTTGCTTAAGGATTTACTTATTGATGAGGAATCTTTGTGATGCGTTGATGTGTCTAAGAAAGTTGGAGGTAGGAGGATTGAGGGGGCTTTATTCTTGGAAAGAGTTACATTGGCTTGGCCGGATTCTGTGGAGTCGATTCGAAGAGAAAATTTCAAGTTTGATGCAGGTTTTGATGATTTTTTCATTGATTTTAATTATGGAAAAATTCTTGGCAATTCAAGAAAAAAGGCTTTTAACTTTTGAGATAAATTTTTCTTTTTTTTTGGGAATTAATATGTATAAAAAAAGTTGACTATCTTGATTATTCTTACTTTTTTTTTTAAGTTTGTAAGATTTGGCTTATTCCTCCTGCAAAAGAACCTTTAAAGAAATTAAAAAATTACATCCATTTTTAAAAAATCTTCAGTTATAGAAAAAAAGAGATATAAAAACTTTAATTTTAAAAATTCCAAAAGTCATTGATTTCATTAATAAATACTAAAATATTAAGGAGAAACATATGCTATTATTCTCGAATTTATTCTTTTTATTCTTTTACTTTCCAACATTTCTTTCACAATCATTTAGATCAGATTATATATCTTTTGTGCAATCAAATGTTGTCTATACGAATCCTAATTCATTATGGGCTTCTAGTTCAATTTATTGCCCTGAAGAAACCTGGGCAATCGGTTTTAATTTATATTCAGATTGTGCGGGACTTGGGACAATATCTATGAAGTTATTTTGTGGGGATACTATGTCAATCTATAAATCTTCTGTCAATTATGTGAATGAAATTTCTTTTAATGGACTGGCAAAATGGCAAAATTCAAAATTTTGTTTGGAAACGCATTTTTTAAAAGGTTAAAAAGTTTAAAAAACAATCAGATTGTTTTAACTAAAATATTTAAATAATTTGAAATGTAGGTTTTTCAGCTCTTGGAAGCTGTTGTCCATATGTCGATAATTTAGGGTTAAATGATCTTACGATGATTTGTTCGTCAGGCGAATCATTAAATACAGAAGGTGGTTGCTCGGATGGAACATGGACATCAGCTAATATGTGTCCAGATTCCACTGCAATTTGCGGTTATAACTTAAATTTTCAACCCTATTCAAGCGTCATCGATAATACAGCTATCAATGATATAAGATTTCATTGTTGTTTGGTTTGCAAATATTCTGCAGGAATGTATAGATCATCTGATAATTCCTGCAAATTATGTGATCAAAATTGTTTAGCTTGTTCAGGAAGTTCAACCCACTGCACAGCATGTGGATTGACTGATACTTTGATTTCTGGAACTTGTGTTTCATTAGCAAATTATTATGAATATTCTGCATCTTTTAATGATCCAAATAGCTTTATAAATGATATTAATAATAATGGATGGAAAATAAATGGAGCGGCTATATCTCCTGTATTACAACAATGTGGTGATTTTTATATTTTGGGCCCTATGGTTCCAAATGATAATTTAACAAATAATCTAATTTTATCCCCTCATTATAGGGTTCGAATAAAAGCTCGTATTTATAAGATAGATCAATGGAATTCAGAAGCTGTCATTGTTAATGTAGATGGAAAAGACTTGAATATATCTCAATTGCAATTTTCAAAAAATGAATATATATTTTTCGGGAATCTATGCTCAAATTCTGCTTATCCTGAAGACACTACGACATTTGATATAGAATTCCCTCATTACAGCGATTATTTGCAGATTAAAATATCGAGCACAATAACTGGTTCTATCACAAATTGGGCAATTAGTCATATTATTTATGGGGAATATTTATGTAATGCTAATTGTAAAACATGTTCAGGATCCTTGAATAATGAATGTTCCAGTTGTTATGAATATGCAACATTACAATCGGATGGTACTTGTATTTGTGATGATGGTTATTACACTTATTCTAGTGCATTGATTGGAAGTTATAACAAGAATCTATGTGGCGTGTGTTCAAATGGATGTAAAACATGTTATGGCTCATCTTTAAATCAATGCACATTTTGCTTTGCGACATTTTATTTTGATAATAATCAAGTAAGTTTCATATCAATTATTTTTTTTCTATTTATTTATATTATTTATGATTAATTTAGTGTAAAACAGCATGTCCTAACGGTTATTGGGGACAAAATATGACAAATAAATGTGAGACTAGCTGCAATTATAATGAATATGGAGATCCTGGAAATACTATCTGTAAAAAATGTGACAGCACTTGCAACCAATGTGAAAGCACAGCAACGCATTGCATCAGTTGCAAAGGAATAAAATATCTTCACAATTATGAATGCTTATATTTATGTCCTAGTGGATATTATGGTGTAAATTCAACATTAACTTGTGAAAAAGATTGCCCTGATTACTATTTTAAACATGATCTTGATAGAAATTGTTATTTAGTCTGTCCTTTAGGCTATTACGGAAACATTATAACCAGAATGTGTGTGAATGTCTGTCCAACTGATATGTATAAAGATAGTTTGACTTCAAGATGCCAATATTGTGATTTTAATTGTTTAAAATGTGAAAATTTTGCAAATAATTGCCTCATTTGTAAATATGCTTGGTTACTTGGAACTTCTTGTCTTGAACCTTCCTGTATAATAAACTATATTTTATTTTATTTTTAATTTAAAAATCAATTTTTTTGTCTTTTTTCAGACAATAGCCCAATTTATCTGAACGTATTCAGTGGGACAAATTTTTTAAATAGTAGCATAAATGCAAAGAATTGGATGATTGCGAATGGAGGGTCTAACACACAATTTTTAAGCAATTGTGGTCCGTATTTTCTTGTAGGAGGTTATGGAATTTTTGGAGCATTAACTGTGTTTTCTAAAATACACACAGCCTTGCTTTTGCATTTTCGTGCTCGATTAAGATTTTATTTCCTTAAAATTGATTCTTGGATTAATAATTTTTTGATTGTAAAAGCAGATTCTCATCTAATTTATAATGTTTCCTTTAATGAAGCAGAGGATAGCATTATCACCAAATATTGTGGTGGAGCTTTTCCTGAAGCTAATCGCATGATTGATATTGTTTTCAATCATAATTCTTCTATTTTAAATGTAGAAATCACAACTGATTTAAGCAGTGGAGGCAGTTGGGGCATTTACAATATTTCTTTATTCATACATGAATGTTATAATTCTTGTTCAACATGTTCAGGACCAACTATAAATGATTGCATGACTTGTAATTCAGGAAAATATTTAAAAAGCTTTCCAGGTCCTTCTTCTTGTCTCAATCTTTGCAACGATGGATATTTTGGTAATACCGCAACGAATTGTTGTGAAATATGCAATTCTGCTTGTAGAAATTGCTTTGGACCTTCTGCCCATAATTGCCTTTCATGCCCAATATATCAATATTTATTACAAGTTGATAATTTGTTTTCTTGTTTCAACGTGTGTCCAGATCAATATTGGATCGATAAAAAGACTTATACTTGTAAACCGTGCGATTTAACCTGTGGAACATGATGGGATTTGCTATAGTAAATGCCCATCTGGATCATATGGAATTATCGAGACATTAAAGTGTGAGATTTCATGTCCGAAAAATAGTTATGGAGACACGATTAGTGGGATTTGCACTAATTGTGATGGAAAATGCTCAGTTTGCTTTGGTTTCCATTACACCGAATGCACTAAATGTCAAAGTAATTATGTTTTGCAGGAAACAAGTTGTTTAGAAAAATGTTCTAACGATTTTTATTGGGACACAAAAACGAATTTATGTTCAAGTAAACAAAAAAATAATAAATTTTAATTTATTCAATTTAATTTTTTTCCTTCTTTTTAATTTTTGCTTAGAAAATTTTCTTTTTAATTTTTGCTTAGAAAATTTTTAATTATTATTATCAATATTTTATTTTTAATGATTTCAAATTAATAAAAAAATTTTTAGGGTGTGTGACTAATTGTGCATTTTGTTCCTCAGAAAATACTTGTAGTTCTTGTATCTCAGGTTATTATATTCTTTCGCCAAAAAACATTGCTTGTGTTACATGCAATGGTGTAGGCCAAAAAATTGTTTCTCCTCAAAATATGTGTGTTTATTGTCTTCCTAATTGTGAAATTTGTGAGAGTGAAACCACTTGTGGACTTTGTGAAAAATTTTTTCATTTATCTTCACCGACAATTTGCTCACCTCAAAAAAACCTTACTGCTTTTATTAGCAGCACTGATGATCCTCAAACATTTTTACTGCATTTTAGTGATCATTGGGCAATTTTAGTGGAAAATTTGAAAACCATATTTTATATTGAAATATCTGATTTACAAACTAATCAATATAGTTATAATATTTCATATGATAATACCACAAATACTTTGACTCTTTATTTTACGTTTGAAAAATATGTGAATGGCGATAATATTTTGAACATAAAGCTATTAGTTGAGGATTCAGATCGAGATGAATTTATTTTGGTAAATAAACTATTTGAACAATCTTTGTCTGAATATTGCATTTTGCCAACGACTTTTGTCACAAGTAAACCAAATAATTTTTAATTTTTAAATTATTTCTATAGTTTTTGATAAATGTATCAACATAACCTATGTAACTCCAACCCTAAAATTAACCACTGCATCAAATGTTCTTTTGTTATCCTTTTCAAACAATTTTGGCGAAATCTTTCAGCGATTTACAAAATATTCAAATATTACCATTCAAAATCATAGCTCTTCCTTATTAGGCTATGAATACAAACAATTAATCACCATTGATGATTATCATTTAACTTTATCTTTCAAAGAAACTATCGAAGATCGGCCTCTATTAATTTTAAATCTCAAACTACCACCTCATTGTATTTTTAACACATCAAACAATCTTAAAATAACAAACCAAATTTTCACAGTAAATTTATTGAATCAATTGGATGATGCCACTAAAAGTTTAATTAGCAATACGAAAGAAACCACTCAAGAAATAAACTCTGCAACTTCTAGTGCCTTTATCGCGAATAATATGATACCATCTGGAGCAAGCTTTGCTTTTCGATGCTTGATTTCAATGGATACTATACGCTTTTTGAGATTTTTTTTAATTGATTATCCTGAGAATGTTTTGGCTATGTTTAATACTGATTTACCAACTTCTGATTTTATTCCGGATATCAATTTGGAGGAGAAAGAAGAAGATGGAAGTTTACCAGAAATATTTCAAACTTATGAAATATCAATTTATCTTTTTAATAATTGTGGAAATAATTTGATTGAACTGACTGCTTATGTTTTTGTCGGATTTCTTTCCACGTTTTTAATCAAATTTTTCTTTAAAAGGATAGAAAGTAAAATATTCAAGGTTTTTCTCATAATGATGAAGTCAATCTTTGTTTGGAACTTCGCAATGAGCAATGCGCTTTCTTCTTTTATGAGCTTTAGTTTTTTCACTCTATTAGCTTATCGGTTTCCAGTTTCAACAACTGTTCTAGGAAAATTTAATCTATATTTTTCAATTTGCATGGGATTTGCAATGGTTGCTGTTATAGTGCTTGTGGTTTTCACAATAAAAAGATTGAGACTTTTTATTATTGAAAAAGTTTTATTTATTTATTTTAAATTTGAATTAATTTATTTTTATCTGTTTTCATTTTTTTTTTTTTTTTTAAATACAATTTTTATTTTATTTTTGAATAAAAAATAAATAGGAGGAGGAACAAGCAATGAAAGAGGAAAAAGCAATGAATGAGGAAAAAGCAATGAAAGAGGAAAAAGCAATGAAAAAAGAAAAAACTCAGGAAGAAAAAATCAGTGTTTTGAACAAAACAGACAATACATCTAGTAAAAGATTAAAAAAAAAGAAAACCAACAAAGTTGTTGATGAAAATTCTTCGATCTTTTCAAAAGACAAAGATGATTTAAATAGTCCTAACAACTTATCCGGGAAAAGATTAAGAAAAATGAAAACCAACAAAGTTTTTGATGAAAATTCTTCGATCTTTTCAAATGACAAAGATGATTTAAATAGTCCTAACAACTTATCTCCTGATAGTGTAACACCTAATATGATTGATGTCTCTTTTTCACTGAACCAAAGTAAACTATACATTTCTGAACCTCCTAGTGCTAAAATGGAGAAATCTTCTCAAAGATCTGGACTCAAAAGTCTTCGATTTAGAAAAGATGAAATTAAAACTATGATCCCAGATGATGCATTGTCTTTGGAAATAAGTTCTTTCTCAAATATCAAAGGACTTGGGGATTTGGATGAAACAAAAGTCGATTTTAATGTCAATGGAAGCAATGGCAATTCAAACAATCTATCAAGATTCGGAAGAGAATTCTCTATTGCTGAGAAAAAGAATGTACAAACTTTGGTTGAAAAATGGAGTTCTGGAAAACTGAAGAAAAAAGAATTGGTGATGGATAAACATTATAAAATTAACCCTTGGGAAAAGGCTTCACAATCAATTGGAGATTACTTTATGAGAGTTAAAAAATCAGTTTTGAACATGAAAAACCTGAAGGAATATCCTTTGGATTGGCGGGTGAACAATGATTCTAACGAAGACGCTGAACTCAAGTTATTGATTTTACATCTGCATAATAAAGTTCGATGTTTTTCTTCTTTGCATAAAGATTTTCGACAAGATTCAATCTTTCAATCATATTTTCTTATTTTTGATCTATTAAGACAAATGCTTTTTAGTCTTTCCGTGATTTGTTTATATGATCAACCATTTTCGGGTTTAATCATTGTAATTTCTATTAACATTGTTTATTTGATAGTTTTTATCATAATTAAGCCGTTTAAAGCTCGTATTGATATAATGCAAAACATTTTAAATGAAGTGTTGGTGTTAATGATTTGTTTTTCCGTTTTATATCTCGCTTATATGGAGAAATTTAATCAAAACAATGATGAAATCAAATTGAAATTAGGATGGACGATCGTGTTCACAAATGTTTCTTTGATAGTTTTATTTTTATTGAGGATGATTGTGAATCTTGTGAGTTTGATATATATTTTGATGAAAATGCTGATCAAATTGTTGATTTCGAAAATCAAGAAGATAAGATGGAATCGAGTGCATCATTTGAATGCTGCAGAAACTAAGACGGGGAATAAAAACGATGAAAAAAAAGGCAATTTACTAAATAAAATCATAGAGATTGAGAATTTTTTAGGCTAAAAATTGGTTTTGAAATTAAAAATCAGGCAATTACTATTAAAAAATATTTTCATAAGCCAAATATCAAATCTGATGAAAACTAAAAAAAATTTTATTTTAAAATTAATTTTGATTAAATTTGTTAAAATAATTATAATTTTTTAAAATAAGATTTATCTTTTTTTTTTAAGAAAATTTTCATTTTGTTTTTTGTAAGAAAATTTAACAATATTATAAATAAAAAATTTAATTTTTTTTTATTATGAAGAGTTTTTATATATTTTATCAGCTAATTCAATAGCTTTCACAATCTCCTTGTCATGAATTCTAATAATATCAGCTCCTTTTTCCACAGAAACTATCGCTAAACTGCTATTTCCAACCGTTAAATCCTTTCCGAAATTTATTTTCACAAACCTTTTATTTGAAAAGCCCACTAAAACTGGAAATCCAAATCGTTTTATCTCCTTTAAATTCTTCAATATTTCTATGTTTTGTTTTTCAGTTTTCGCAAATCCAAACCCAGGATCTATGATTATATTCCATCTTGGTATTCCAATATCCATACATTCTTTTATTTTCCTTTCAAACCATTCAATCATTTCCTTGAGAAGATTATCATAAATAGCACAGGAATCCATATTTTGAGGTGTGCCTTTGGAGTGCATGAGAACATAAGGCAACAGATTTCCAGCAACTATTTCTAATAATTTCGGATTGAAGCTTCCTGCTGAAACATCATTGAGAAGGCTGATTGAATGGGGGAATTCATTTAAAACAGCTTGTAAGACTTCTGGCTTAATTAAAAATCAAATTTTCAAAAAACAATTCAAAGAAAAAAACAATTCAAAGAATTAAACAAATTTTTTACTTTTCTTGTGTCTAAAGAAATAAGATGATTAGAAAGATTTTTATCAAATTTTATTGATTTTATTAGAGGTAAAACACGAGAAATTTCTTCTTGGTAGGGCACAATCGTTGAGTTTGGACGAGTGGATTCTCCGCCTATATCAAAAATATCGAATATTGTGGAATTATCTTTCATTTGCTGGATTATTTCTGCATAAACATCAGTTTCATTTTTTATGTTAACTTGAGGCTTATAAAAAGAATCAGGATTGACATTATAAATCCCCATGGAGTAAGTTTTTGTTTTAAAATCGAAAATTGCTTCGCTATTAGAACCTCTTGGTAAAACAAGGACTTTTTGAGGGTTGCTTTTCTGATATTCAGAGTTGTTTAGAAATTTTTTATATAATGCTTGTATTGACAATTTCTGTATTGGATGCATTATATTCGGGTCTATATCCAACAGTGGCTTTAGAACGAAATCTCTCTCTAATAATCCTGCGTGAGGTATTTGTAAATCTTTATCTTTTAAGCATAATTCCTCATAAAGCAATATATCCAAATCAATGATTCTAGGTCCTTTATAAGTCGTTTCCACCCTTCCCAAAATCTTCATTTTTCAAGATTTTTTCGGTAAAATTAATTTATTTGAAACCTTTTCGATGTGTTTCAAATAGGAGAGCAATTGAAAAGGAGGTAGATCAGTTTCGTATTGAAGGACTGCATTGAGGAAATAATCCTGATTTGGATTGTAGAGAGGAGAGGTTTTATATAGGAAAGATGTTGATTTAACTGTGCCTTTGGAACGCAAGAGTTTAAGAGCTGAATTGAAGGAATTGAGTCTAGAGCCTAAATTGGATCCTATTCCTAAATAAACTGTTTTAGGCATAGAAAAAATGAAAATCGGGATAAAATTTAATATAAAAAATAAATAATAAAAAGGATTCTCTTTAAAAAAAAAGAGCTAATTAAAAAAAATATATGGAAAATAAGGATAATAAATATTTTTTTAGAGTTATGAAAGGAAATAAATAGAGAATTGATAAAAAAAAAAAAATTTCAGTCAATTTTTTTGCTTATTTTATCCTAGTGATAGTAATGTTAAAATAATAATCCTTTGATATGAAAATTGAGACAATGAATGGTTTCAAAAAAGTTTTTAAATAAAAACTTGACCATTAAAGACCATAATCACACTGAATTTCAAAAAACTATATTGAATAAAAATATTCATTAATCAGTATATTTTAAAAAATGAAATCAAAAAACGAAAAATATTTAAAAAAAATTGATTAAAAAAATCAAAATAAACAAACGGTACACAAAAAAAAATTGAATGAAAAAGAAAGGCAAATTCTCAATGGATGGAAAAGTATCAAAAAATAACCAAAAAAACCTAAGAATCATCAATATTATCCATTAAACATTTCTTTTTTTTTAAAAACTTTCGCTTTTCTTTAATTTTTATCGAGATTTTTTTAAATTTTTAGATGAATTTCTTAGACAGCTTCTCAGATCAAGAAATCGAAGTAATGCCAGAAAAGTTTCATAAAGAAAAAACCAAAAAACACACACAAAAACCTATGATCCCTCTTGTTGAGGTTTTTCCTTTATTTATTTTTATTTTTTTTGCTTTATTTTTTTTGCCTTTTTTCTTTTAAAAATGATTTAATTTAGGAGAAAAAAGTTCAAAAATATGCTGAAATACTGAATTCGAAAGAGGAGGATCATAAACAGAAGATCATACATTTGGAGACTATCGGAATGATGACAAAATATCAATTAGTTTTTATCAAATTGGAGACAACTCTGATAAAAATCGGTTTAGGTCTCAAACTCAAGTAAAAGAATTCTTTAATTATGTTCTAAAATCTTTTGAAAAACTAAGGGAATTTGCATTGAAATCATGTGCTTTTCAGAAATTAATTCGAGAATTTAAGCCGAAAAAAGTGAATACGAACATAATGGCAGGAGTTATTTACTATAATTTCGAGCATAAATTGGATAAATTCATCACAATCATCAAAAAAATGGAATATCTCTCTTATAATAAAGGATTTGTCAAGCTCAAAATCGTTTATGATCATTATAAAATTCATAGGGCTTTGAAAGAAAAGCTCAATACAATGAAAAACCAGTTTGTTTCTAATTTAAAAAAGAAAGAACAAGAGATCTATACTTTAAAGAAAACTTTGAAATCTCAAGAAGAAAGTTATTCAGAACTGAAGATTCATGAAGCTGAGCTTTTAAAAACGCTTAATTCCAAAGGAAAAATCATTGCAACTCTTGAGCAAAGAAAGAAACCGTTACCAGCTACTCAAATCAATGAGAATAGTTCGAAAAAAATGAAGTTTTATGAAGAAAAGGTATTAATTTTAAGAAAATTTTTATAGGAGTTTGTTAATTTTTTATGCTTATAATGATTATTTATATTAATTTTTCTCATGTTTTTTCAGTTAAAAGAAATTGAGAACGAGAATGCGGAATTAAAAATGAAATTGTCATCAACTGAAAGCAATGTGGTAATATTCGTAAAAGAAATGTCTGAGATGCTAGACACACATGAAGTCAGTACAAATAATGATTCACAAGAGCTGAATTTTTCAAATAATAGCAATAATAATGAAGAACCCCCTGAAATCGATCAGAACATAAAATACAAATTGATGGTAAAAAGGAATCATTGCAAGAAAATTATGAATGGAATAAAGGAGAGTAAAATCCTACTATCACAAGAAAATTTGTTAAGTTCTAAGAAATAAATTAAATTATGCAGAAATTTATTTCTTTTATTTTTTTCAGTAAAAGAAATAAGATTCTTTTTTAATATAGTTTTTTTTCATTCTGAATTTTCCATAAATTTAGAAAAATAAATAGGTAAAAATTTTAAATTCGTTTTTTTCATAAAAATTAAGTCTTTCTTTATTCGAGGATTTGAAAAAATTTTAAACGAAATCGAAAAATATTTTACATTTTTCTCAAATAAAAGAAATTGATGATTTTTTTTTCTTTCAAAACAATTTTTTCTCTCAATTATTAAATAAAAATAAATAATTTAATTTTACATTACAATACAATCATTAAACCCTCTTCATGAATTTCCTTGACTCTCATATAAGTTTTCTCGACTCTTCCCCGAAAAAATACAAGCTTTCCGGCTCCATAAACTTTTCAATTCACGTTTCAATCCAAGGTGGTCAACTCCCCTACCATACCTCTGTTATCTCTGTGAACTCGCATTCCAAAGGCAACAATAAAGATTTCATCGGTTCAAATTACAAATGGTTTCGGTTTACAGACTCCAGCACTTATCACATGCCAGACATAGTCTCCAATACCTATATAATCTCCCCATTGGATATCGGTTATAAATTACGAGTTGAAGTAACCCCTAAAGAAGAAGGCTTCACAGGAGTAGGCTATGTGGAATTCGGACCTATAAAACTAGACCCTATGATCCGAAACACATTAGAAGGGATTCTCAGTGTTGGAGGCTCTAATTTTCAGGCTATTGCAATTAATGATAAAAATGAAAAAAGTAATGATAATATGAATAAAATGAACGCAGATTTGAATGTGTTTATAACGAATGATACCATAAGAATTGTAAGGAATTATGATCAGGAAAGCATGAAATTCTGCTATTCTGTTCAGAACCCACAAATAGAAATCGCAGCGAAAGATCAGAATTTCTTAACGTTCAAGTTTATTGAGCCTTTTGCTGAAAGCAAATTGTCAGGGGTTTTGATGAATAAGAACAGACTTTCCTTGAAAATGGCTTCAAGAATCTCAAGAGATTTGCTATTATTATCAATAAAATGCTTTGCAATTAAACATTCTCTGATCAATTCAAAGATAATTAATTCATTAGAAAACTGCTCGAATTTGGACCCAATAAAGCTTTTTAATGATAAAGATAATAACAATCCTTTGATGGGGGATCTTTATTTAGAGCTGAATCTCGTAAAACAAGAGAATTCGATGCTTTTGGATCAGAATAAGATCATGAGAAAAGAGAAAGAAGTCTATTCGACACAAATAAAGAATTTAGAAGAGGAAATCATCGAAACTATTGATACATATACTAAATTAATCGCTGATATGCAAGAAAACGAGAGATTAGATGAAGTTTTATTGGAGAAAACCAAAAAGGATTTAATTATAAAGAAGAAAAAAACATCAGAAATGCTCGAGAGCGAAAAAGAGCTGAATTTTTTGAAAAAAACATTGTTTAAAGAGGATAATGAGAACGAAGTTTTTGAATTACAAAAAAAAAATGAAAATTTAATCAAAGAAATTAACTCATTGAAATTAGAACTTCAAAACCTTCGATTTCAGAAACCGAATAATAATAATAATTATAATAATAATAACGCAATTTTGCAGGAATATCATATAAAAATTGAGTTTCTCACAAAAGAAAACGCTTCATTGAAACAAACACAACAGAAATACTATGAGCTTTCCAGCAAATATAGAGAATTAGATGAATTATACAATAATTTATCGATAAATAAAGGGCAGCATTCAGTTTCTTTCTTGCAAAATCAATATGAAACAATTGAAAATGAATTGAAAAAAGAGCAAGAAATCAATAAAAAACTAAAGGATGATCTTAAATTATTATCAATAGAGTTCAATAATTATAGAAAAAATAACACAAATGCCACAAATAAAAATAATATAGATGTAGAATCGTTGGTTACTCACAATAAAATACTCACAAAAAAAATCGAATGTTTACAAAAAGAACTTGAAAATAAAGGAAATTCAATGATTATTGAACAATTGACCAAAACCAATACAAAATTTCTATTCGAAAATCAAAAATTAATGGAGGAACTCAAAAGGAAGAATGATGAATATTGCATGCAATGGAACTCAAGAGCCGAGCCTAAAGACTTATTGAAAGAGAACTGGGATTTGAAAGAAAAAATCAGGGAATTGCAGCAGGAAAAAGACAAATTATTAGTTCAATATAGCAAAATAAAGAAATAATCCATTTTTTAAAGGCGAAAATTTTTAAATTTTTGCTTTTTTTCATAATTTTACAAGTTTTTCTCTAATTTATCATTAAAACAAAAGAAAAAATTTTTTTGGTAATTGATATTCTTTTGATAAATTTGTCAATAAAATCATTTTTTTCTTTTATTTCTTGAAGAAAAATCATATAATTTATAATAATATCAACTAATTATTCATTAATTTTAATGTTATTTATCTTCTCTTTTTAAACCAAAATAATTTATTGACACAAAATAAACTCAAGATTCGCTAAAATTTCCTCTTTAATCTTCACAATAATCTGCGAATTCTTCTCTTGGCTTGAAATCTGTAAAATAACCAAGTATTTTTCAAAAAAAATCAATCTCAATTGGAAGAAAATCTTCCCGAATAATGAAAGAAAAACTCCCCATTTTGTGATAGAATCCTGAGGATTTTTATTTAGAAATTGGGCATTTTGGAAAATATTCAATATATCTTCGTAATTTCTTATTAGCTCAATATTCAGTTTTAAAGGCTCTGTTGTGATTAAATTCTCTTTAGATTTCTTCCATTCGGTCTTAAAATCAAAAGGAATATTGAAAGGATATTCGAGGAATTTATAGAGACAAAACGGCAGAGGAATACTCAGTAATTTCCTATTAAGCTCTTGGTAATTTATGCTATTTTAAGGAAAAAAATTTGATCAGAATAATAAGGTTTTTTACTAGTAAAACACATCCATTAAAAGAAAGTCGAAGGTTTCTTCAGGAGAACATTCTATTTGAAGCTCTTTTTGTATTGAGGAATTAGGCTCAAATACTGATAAAAGAACTTCGCCTGGGGGGTTCATTCTCACTAA
>JFJP01039107.1_pt1 | contig 14485 bp, 11 predicted proteins | sample 431651 | NCBI WGS metagenome assembly JFJP01 (sample SAMN02602958, study PRJNA72255) | Microbial mat metagenome, whole genome shotgun sequencing project. | biome: fresh water; feature: sink hole; material: water; isolation source: purple microbial (photo- and chemosynthetic) mats found in... | reverse complement strand
TTTTTCTGAAAGGTGGTATAATCAATAATTTTTCAACGATAATATTGTCTATTTCTCAAATTTCTGAAACTTTGTTTATTCTCGCTATTCCTTTCTTCCTGAAAAAGTTTGGCATTAAAAAAGTGATGTTATTCAGCATGATAGCTTGGGTGTTGCGTTTTGGATTGTTTGCAATTGCCGACAATACAATTCTCGGCTTTGTTCTAATACTATCTTCTTGCATTATTTATGGTTTAGCATTCGACTTTTTTAATATCTCGGGAGCTTTGTTTGTAGAAATGAATACAGATTCGAAAATTCAATCGTCAGCTCAAGGTGTATTTATGCTTATGACAAATGGTGTTGGAGCTGTTTTAGGTAATATTGTGGCAGGACAAGTAATTGCAAAATGGTTTGAACATCCTGTAACTCATGTTAAAGACTGGCAAGGAATTTGGTTTGTTTTTGCAGCTTATGCATTAGTCGTTGCTGTATTGTTTGCAGTTTCATTTAAGTATAAACACGATCCAAACAAGTTAGTAAATATAAAACATTGAGATACTTAGAGTGTTTTAGTTGAATTTATACAATAAAAAAAGTGGAAGGAACTTGGTTCTTTCCACTTTTTTTTAGTCCAAAATTAAATATTACAAAATTGGTTACTAATAATCTCTAACCAACATTACCCTAAAATGGCACTTCATCGTTTTTGCTGACACCTATAAACGGTGTACTCGAAACAGTTGGAATAATTGCTGCATCATTATAAAAATTAGCTCCACCATCATTCATTTTCGATGATATTGTTTGGTAGCCAGCAAATGGATTGTCGTTGCTATCCATATCGTCTTTATTCATAAATTTAGCAAATACATTCTTGAATTTTAATTGTACATCGCCGGTTGCTCCATTACGATGTTTTGCAATAATGATTTCGGCAATACCAATGAGCGAGTTACCTTGCGCATCTTCGGTGAGATGATAATATTCTGGTCGGTGAATAAAGCACACCATATCAGCATCTTGCTCAATTGCTCCAGATTCACGTAAATCGGATAACTGTGGTCGCTTTCCTTCTAATCCAGAGCGACCTTCCACACCACGATTCAATTGAGAAAGTGCAATAATTGGTATATCCAATTCTTTTGCCAATCCTTTCAACGACCGTGATATAATACTTACTTCTTGTTCCCTGCTTCCAAAACTCATTCCACTTGCATTCATTAATTGCAAGTAGTCAATAATTAAACATTGAACTTTATGTTCTTTTACCAGCCTCCGAGCTTTACTTCTTAATTCAAAAATTGATAAACTGGGTGTATCATCTATATAAATTGGTGCGTCAATTAATTCTTTAATGTCTTTATCTAATTTTGACCATTCTTCATTACTAAGTTGTCCGTTTTTAACTTTCTCGCCTTCTAATTCGCACACATTCATTATTAAACGGTTCACTAACTGAACATTTGACATTTCGAGTGAGAAAATAGCCACTGGTGTATTATGATCAACTCCCATATTTTTAGCCATCGACAAAACGAAAGCAGTTTTTCCCATTGCAGGACGAGCGGCAATAATTATTAAATCGGAGCGCTGCCAACCCGAAGTAATTTTATCCAAACTATGAAATCCAGTTGATACACCACTTGCTCCTTGTTTGCTTGCAGCTGCCTGCATACGTTTTATGGCTTCGTCAATTACGGGGCTAATTTGAGTTACATCTTTCTTTAAGTTCCGCTGCGAAACTTCAAACAGCATTCCTTCTGCTTCTTGCATCAAATCATCCACATCCATTTTGTCGTCGAAAGCTTTGTTTTGAATTTCACTCGAAATACGAATGAGCTCTCTTGCCAAAAACTTTTGTACAATAATTCTTGAATGGTACTCTAAATGTGCTGCCGAAGATACTTTTGCTGTGAGCAGGGTTATATAATAAGGGCCACCAATTTCATCAATATTGCCGTTTTTTCTCAGTTGTTCTGTAACCGTATGCATATCAACGGGCTCTTGATGCATTGCCAAATTCATAATAGCCTCAAAAATTTTTTGATGTGCTACTTTATAAAAACATTCGGGTTTTAGAATTTCTGCAATTAGAGAATAAGCATCCTTTTCAATCATTATCGCTCCCAGAACAGCCTCTTCCAATTCTGGAGCTTGAGGAGGAAGTTTGCCATATTCATTGGCAGTAATGGGAGTCTGACTAGTGGTTTTCTTGCTGTAATTACGTTTTTCGGCCATTTTGAAAATAAGTGTAAATTCACAACTAATAATTTATAATTGTGGGTTTCAAAAGTACTAAATTCTTCGGTAATTATAAAAAAAACATTTCAACAAATTGTTGATAACTTTCGATGTTTTATTTCTAAAAAAATATTACTTTTGAAGTTTCAATATATTAACTGAAAAAACAAACTCTCAAATCTATTTTTAGAAGTTTGGAGTTTTATAAATTATTAGTATGCTTACGTTTCCAAATGCTAAAATAAATCTTGGACTAAACATTGTTGAAAATCGTCCGGATGGATATCATAATATTGAGACGGTTTTTTATCCAATTGGATTGTGCGATGTATTGGATGTAACTATTTCTGAATCTTGTTCTGATTATAGTTTTTCATCATCTGGAATTGCTTTAGGAGGCGATCCAGAAGAGAATCTAATTATTAAAGCGTATCGCCTGTTGCGTTCTAATTATCAATTTCCACCCATCGATATTTCGCTATGCAAACAAATACCATTTGGTGCTGGTTTGGGAGGTGGTTCATCAGATGCTGCTTTTATGCTTAAAACATTGAATGAATTATTTGAATTAAATATTTCAAGTCGTAAATTAGCAGCCATTGCATCAAAATTAGGAGCCGATTGCCCGGTATTTATTAAAAATAAACCCGTTTTTGCTACTGGAATTGGAAATGTTTTTACACCAATAAAACTAAAATTAAAAGACTATTTTCTCTTGTTAGTAAAACCAGAAATACATGTTTCTACTCCCGAAGCATATTCTTTAGTTATTCCTCAGCATCCACAGCAATCGTTACAAGAGCTTATAAAACAACCAATTTGCGAATGGAAAAATACGATTAAAAATGATTTTGAGATTTCGGTATTTTCAAAATATCCCGAAATTCAGCAAATCAAGAATGATTTATACGAAATGGGAGCTATTTATGCTTCAATGTCGGGTTCAGGTTCAGCTGTTTATGGGATTTTTGAGCATGAACCAACACCAACTACGCTTTTTAATGGATGTTTTATGAGTGGTGGTATTTTGCAATGATATTTTTAAATTCATGAGAATGAAATTTTGTAGATTTTAAGTTTTTAATTGGATAATTTTTTTGATAAGTTTTTTTGAAATAATACTTGTCCAGTCCAATAAAAAGCAGTACTTTAGTGCGATTTTTTAGATTGAAATTAAATTAAATATAGATGATTGACCAAGACAGAATTATTAAGGTAAATATTGACGAAGAAATGAAATCTTCGTACATCGATTATTCCATGTCGGTAATAGTTTCACGTGCATTACCAGATGTACGCGATGGATTTAAACCAGTACACCGACGCGTGTTATTTGGAATGAATGAGTTGGGAAATAATTCCGACAAACCCTATAAAAAATCAGCCAGAATAGTTGGGGAAGTAATGGGTAAGTATCACCCACACGGTGACTCTTCTATTTATGGTACATTGGTTCGTATGGCACAGCATTGGTCATTGCGCTACCCATTGGTTGACGGACAAGGTAACTTTGGCTCAGTAGATGGTGATAGTCCTGCGGCTATGCGTTATACCGAAGCACGTTTACGCAAGATATCTGAGGATATGTTGATTGATATCAATAAAGATACAGTTGATTTTCAACTTAACTTTGATGATACACTTAAAGAACCAACAGTTTTACCAAGTAGAATTCCTAACTTATTGATTAATGGATCATCGGGTATTGCTGTAGGTATGGCAACCAACATGGCTCCTCATAATTTAACAGAAGTTGTTGATGGAATAATTGCTTACATTGATAATAATGACATCGAAATTTCTGAAATTCTTAAATATATTAAAGCTCCCGATTTTCCAACGGGTGGTATTATTTATGGATATGCCGGCGTAAAAGAGGCATTGGAAACTGGTCGTGGACGTATTATTGTTCGCTCAAAAGTAGAAATTGAAACTGATGCACAGGGGCGCGAAAAAATTATTATCAACGAAATTCCTTACCAAGTAAATAAAGTTGAACTTATCAAGGCAGTTGTGGCTTTGGTGATGGACAAAAAAGTTGAAGGTATTGCACATATCAATGATGAGTCCGACCGTGAAGGAATGCGTATTGTGGTTGATATTAAACGTGATGCAAATTCGAGTGTCGTGTTGAATAAATTATTCAAATACACAGCTTTACAAACATCTTTTAGTGTAAATAATATTGCACTGGTTAATGGTCGACCAAGGATGTTGAACGTAAAGGATTTGATTCACTATTTTGTAGAACATCGCCACGAAGTTGTTATCCGACGTACCAAATTTGAATTAGGTGAGGCCGAAAAACGTGCTCATTTATTGGAAGGGTTTATGATTATTCTTGATAACCTCGATGAAGCAATCAAACTTATACGCGAATCAAAAACACCCGAAGAAGCTCGTAACGCATTGATGGAACGTTTTGGTTTATCAGATATTCAATCGCGTGCAGTAGTTGAAATGCGTTTGCGTCAACTTACTGGTATGGAGCAAGATAAACTACGTGCCGAATACGAAGAAGTGTTGAACTTAATAGCTCGATTAAAAGAAATTTTGGAAAATATTGAGTTGAGAATGCAAATTATCAAGGATGAATTAATTGAGATTAAAGCAAAATATGGCGATGTACGTCGCACACAAATTGTTTACTCTTCAGAAGAATTCAATCCGGAAGATTTCTACTCAGATGATGAAATGATTATTACTATATCACATTTGGGTTATATTAAACGTACAGCTTTGACCGAATTTAGATCACAAAATCGTGGTGGAGTAGGTTCAAAAGGAAGCGATTCGAGAGACGAAGATTTTATTGAATATATTTATCCAGCATCAATGCACAATACCATGTTGTTCTTTACTCAAAAGGGGAAATGTTATTGGTTAAAAGTGTATGATATTCCTGAAGGAAGCAAAAACTCTAAAGGTCGTGCTATTCAGAATATGCTCAATATTGATGGTTCTGATAAAGTAAATGCATTTATACGTGTTAAAGGTCTCACTGATAGTGAGTATATAAATTCTCATTATTTGATTTTTGGTACAAAAAATGGAGTTATTAAGAAAACATCACTCGAAGCATATTCACGTCCACGTCAAAATGGTGTGAATGCCATTACAATTCGTGAAGATGACCAAGTAATACAAGTAAGATTGACAGATGGAAATTCAGAAGTTTTAATGGCCAATAGAAACGGTCGTGCAATTCGTTTCCACGAATCTAAGGTTCGAGAAATGGGTCGTACTGCAACAGGAGTTAGAGGTATGACGCTGGATGAAGATGGACTAGATGAAGTGGTTGGCATGATTTGTGTAAACAAAGAAGAAAAAGAGAGTATAATGGTTGTTTCTCAACAAGGTTATGGTAAGCGTACCTTACTCGATGAGGTTGATGAAAATGGCGAATTAGTACTTGAAAATGGCGAACCAGTTGCAGTTTATAGAGTTACAAATAGAGGTGGTAAAGGTGTAAAAACCATGAATATTACCGAAAAAACAGGTAAATTAGTTTCTATAAAAAGCGTGAATGATGAAAATGATTTGATGATCATCAATAAATCAGGTATAACCATACGTATAAAAGTTGCTGATTTCAGGATTATGGGACGTGCTACTCAAGGTGTACGACTTATAAATCTCGAAAAGAGAAACGATGAAATTGCATCAGTTTGTAAAGTATTATCCGAAGCAGTTGAAGAATTAACTGAAGAAGTTGAAGGTAGTGCTGATGTTTCAGAAGAAATAAGTGTTGATAATGAAAGTGTTTCTGAAGAAAATGACACAACAGATCAACTAGAAAATACTGAAGAATAATTTCAAATTATAATTATCAATAATTAAAAAGTACATTTTACTAACAAAAAGTTAAATATAAAAAAACTCGTCATGAAAAAACTATTTTTTTCTCTATTTTTGGTGATAAGCTTTAGCTTTTCTTTTGCTCAAAAAGCCAATGTTTCGAAGGCAAAAAACAAAGCTTTAATGGAAAATCCAGATTTTGCTGGAGCTCGTGAAGCAATAAAACTTGCATTACAAGATCCTACTACTCAGAATGATGCCAATACTACTTACGTAGCTGGCTTAATTGGGAACAAGGAAAATGATGTTTTGTATCAAAAAGTACTTTTAAACATGCCTTTTGATGCAGATGTTAAAGGACAAGCAATAATGGAATCGTATGCGTATTTTATTAAAACAATTGCTTTGGATGCTTTACCAAATGAAAAGGGGAAAATTAAACCCAGATTTACTAAAGATATAAAAGCTAAAATTAAAGAGTATTATACCACACCTCAAAATTTAATTGCTTATGGTGCACATCTTTTTGAAAAGAAAAATTATGTTGAAGCAATCAAAACATTCGAAGTGTTTATGGAAATTCCAAAGTTGTCAATCATGAATAATGAAATTCCAATGGATTCAACTTATAACATGATTAAGTATTATACAGCAGTGGCTGCAACAAATTCAAAAAATCACGAAAAAGCAATCGGTCTTTTCACTGATTTAAAAGATGATAATTATGAAACAGTTTTAGTTTATCAATTATTGTACGAAGAATATAAATCAATTAATGATACTGTAAACTATGTAAAAGTCTTAAAAGAAGGAGTTAGCAAGTTTCCTAGTCAAGCTTGGTTTCTACAAAACCTAATAAATCACTTGATCTATTCAGGAAAAACATCAGAAGCACTCGAATATCTTGTTAAAGCAATAGAAAGCGAACCAACAATGGCTCAATACCGTTTTGTAAAAGGCAATCTAGATGAATCATTGGGAAATCTTGATGCTGCACGTGCATCTTTTGATAAAGCTATTGAACTTGATCCAACTATGGCCGAATCATATTCTGGTATTGGTCGATTGTATTACAATAAAGCTGTTAAAATGTTAGAAGAAGCAAATAACATTAAAGATGTAAAACTTTATAACCTTGAAACTAAAAAAGCTGAAAAGGTTTTTATGGAGTCTGTTCCGTTTTTCAAAAAAGCCGCTGAATTAAAACCAGCAGAAATTGAATATAAGAACTTACTTAAAACTTTATACTATCGCTTGAAAATGGATAAAGAGTATGAGGCGATAAACAAAGAGATAGAAAATATGTAATCTTTTGAAAAATAGTATATAAAAGTCATTCGAGATTTCGGATGACTTTTTTTTGTTGCACTTTAATAGATATTTGTATCTACTTTTATGTTTTATATCAAAATAAAATGCTAATTTTGTGTGTTTTGTATCACATTAAAACTAGAATGTGTTTTTATATATCAAACTGACATAAATTGTAAACCAAAGAATTTAGATGAACTTATGCTAAAAGATTTATTTATAAAAAAATCATTATTGGAGCTTGAAGAACAAGCTAATGGTAGCCACAATGCATTGAAAAGGCATCTTACTGCATTTAATCTTACAATGCTTGGTGTTGGATGTGTAATAGGAGCCGGAATATTTGTTTTAACCGGTTCCGCAGCTGCATTATATGCTGGGCCAGCAGTGTCTATTTCGTTTGTAATATCCGCTTTTGGATGTTTGTTAGCAGGCTTGTGTTATGCCGAATTTGCTTCAATGATTCCAGTTTCTGGTAGTGCATATACTTACGGATATGCTACAATGGGTGAGTTTATTGCCTGGATTATTGGGTGGGATTTAATTTTGGAATATCTTTTTGGCTCTGCTACTGTTGCCGTCGGGTGGTCGGGATATGTAACAAGTTTATTTGCCGACTTTGGTGTACACATTCCTGCTTCTTTGTCCCAAAGCCCATTTATTTATGACATTAATGGCTGGCATTTATCAGGTTCAATAATAAATTTTCCAGCAATATTTATTATTGTTGTAATGACAACCTTGTTGGTAATTGGAATTAAAGAATCTGCCAAATTCAATAATATTATTGTTTTAATAAAAGTAGTTGTAATACTTCTTTTTATTGGATTCGGAATGTCGCATATCGATTTTGCCAACTACATTCCATTCGTTCCCGAAGTTACTGCTGATGGTAATTATGGTTGGGGCGGTGTTTTAACTGGTGCGGCCGTTGTATTTTTTGCTTATATTGGTTTCGATGCTGTTTCTACAACTTCACAAGAAGCTATCAATCCGAAAAAAGATGTTCCAAAAGGAATTTTATTTTCGTTAGTTATTTGTACTGTTCTATATATTGGTGTTAGCTTAGTGCTTACAGGAATAGTGAATTACAAGGAACTTAATGTGTCAGCACCAATTGCTTTAGCCATTGATAGGGCAGGAGAAGGATTAATTTGGTTACGTCCAATAATAAAAATTGGAGCAATAGCAGGACTAAGTTCTGTGGTTTTGGTTTTATTAATGGGACAAACCAGGGTGTTTTTTAGTATGGCAAGCGATGGATTATTATGGAAAAGTTTTTCGAAAACACATCCTAAATTTAAAACTCCACATATAACAACTATTGTAACTGGTTGTTTTGCAGCCTTTTTTGCTGGTTTATTCCCAATCGGATTGTTGGGTGAATTAGTTTCAATAGGCACTTTATTGGCATTTGTAATAGTTAGTATTGGAATTATTATTCTACGTAAATCGGAACCCGATGCAGTACGAGGATTTAAAACGCCATGGGTTCCTTTTATACCAATTTTAGGAGCTCTAGTGTGTTTTTATATTATGTCTTCATTACCTTTAGACACTTGGCTTCGACTAATAATTTGGTTATTTATTGGTTTTCTTATCTATTTCACTTATGGAATTAAACACAGTCATGCCCGAAAAAGAAGGAAAAATTAGAATTTCAAAAACTTTAAATAATTTAAAAGCGTTGTATCTTTAATATAACGCTTTTTTCATAAAAATCTTCATTATTCTTAACGCTTTTTCTATGTTCAAATTATTTAAAAATATTGATAATAAATCGTATAAACCTAAATATGGTGGATTAGATATATTTAAATATATTGGTCCAGGATTATTAGTTACAGTAGGGTTTATTGATCCCGGAAATTGGGCATCTAATTTAGCTGCAGGAGCCGATTTTGGTTATGCTTTATTGTGGATGGTAACTTTATCAACAATTATGTTAATATTTTTACAGCATAATGTTGCACATTTAGGAATTGCCACCGGACTTTGTTTATCCGAAGCAGCAGCAATTCATCTAAAACCAGCATATTCAAAAGCGCTACTTTCTTCGGCAATGCTTGCGTCCATTTCAACATCATTAGCTGAAATTCTTGGTGGAGCCATTGCATTAAATATGTTGTTTCAAATACCCATTAGGGCTGGAGCTGTAATGGTAACTCTTTTTGTTTTTGTAATGTTGTTTACAAATTCATACAGAGTAATCGAAAAATGGATAATTGCTTTTGTTTCAATAATTGGAATTTCATTTCTCTATGAATTGACATTGGTTCAAATTGACTGGAATACTGCAATAAAAGGGTGGGTAACACCAACATTCCCAGAAGGCTCCATGTTGGTAATTATGAGTGTGTTGGGAGCGGTTGTTATGCCACACAATCTGTTTTTGCACTCAGAAGTTATTCAAAGTAGGCAATGGAATTTACAGGACGATAAAATTATTAAGAAGCAATTACGATATGAATTTCTTGATACTTTATTTTCAATGTTAATTGGCTGGGCTATTAATAGTGCAATGATACTCTTAGCAGCAGCAACTTTTTTCAGAACAAAAACGCCTGTAACAGAACTTCAACAAGCCAATCATCTATTAGTTCCTTTATTAGGAAATAATGCAGCAATTGTATTTGCTGTAGCACTACTATTTGCTGGTATTGCTTCTACAATAACATCGGGTATGGCAGCAGGAAGTATTTTTGCAGGAATGTACAAAGAACCTTATGACATTAAAGATAATCACTCAAGACTTGGAGTGTTTTTATCACTTGTGGTGGCTTTGGGAATAATATTTTTAATTTCAAACCCATTTAAAGGGTTGATATTTTCACAAATGATTTTAAGTGTTCAATTACCTTTTACTATTTTTTTACAAGTGTACTTAACTTCTTCGAAAAAAGTGATGGGTAAATATGTAAATTCTAAGGCTTCAAAAATTGTATTGTTAACTCTGGGTGGAATTGTGGCTTTGTTAAATATTGCTTTGTTTATAAGCTTTTTTTAAACTTTCCATCTTTTTAATTCATTATAAAGTCGCTGAATTGGTAAGCCCATAACGTTAAAATAGGAACCTTCAATGTGTTCTACACCTACATACCCAATCCATTCCTGTACTCCATACGCACCAGCTTTATCGTAAGGATGATAGTTTTCAAGGTAGTAGTCAATTTCTTGAGGAGTTAATTTAGAAAATCTAACTTCAGATATTACATGAAAAACCTTTCGTTTTTTCAAAGTACTAATACAAACCCCAGTAATTACTTGATGCGTTTTTCCTGATAATGACTTGAGCATACCAGCAGCATCTTCTTTGTTTAGTGGTTTATTAAATACTTTTCCTTCGTGCCAAACAATTGTATCTGCGGTTATCAATAAGGTTTTATCTGTCATTGTATGAGCGTATGCATTTGCTTTTTTTTCGGCTAAATACATCGGTATATCAACTCCAACAAGTTCTCTCGGATAGCTTTCTTCAACATCTATTACCCTTACTTCAAACTCAATATTTAATCCGCTCAAAAGTTCAAGTCTTCGAGGTGACTGAGAAGCTAAAACAATATTATATGATTTAAGATGGGAGAGCATAAACTGAATTGTAAATTATTGAGAATTAATTTGTAAAGGGGGAGAAAGATATTATTGTTTAATTATAAATAGATTAAAAATACTAATATCAAAAGCTTTTGCTTGTAAATAATAAAACACAAAACTATATAAAACTCCACTTAACATTATGAATTTTGTAAGTGATGATGCTTGATGAAAATCAGTTGGGCTTTTAGCTTTATAAACTAAATAACATAATGCTAAAAATGGTAAAACTAACCCCCAGATTATGTATTTTAATGTTAGTGTACCTTCAAAGTTAATAAATATTCTTTCAACCACAAACAATAATATGATAGTAATTAAAACTAATAAATAGATAAATAATTTACTTTTTTTATGTCCCCATTTAATAGCTAAGGTTCTGCATTCCATTTCTCTATCACCAACTTCGTCTTCAAAATCTTTGATTATTTCACGTATCCAACTAATTAAGAATGAGAATAGTGAAAAGCCACCTACCCAACCATAAAAATAGGATGGTATTGGTGTTTCAAAGATAAGATTACCAAATTCCTTTTCTAAAAATGCTAGCTGTGTAATGCCAACAATTAAAACTGAAATTCCAACAATAAAAGCTATTACTAAGTTACCAATCATAAACTGACGTTTATAACTCGCTGAGTAAAACCATAGCAATCCTGGAATTACAATAAAAATAAACCCAAGCGTAAAACTACTTGCAATGTAGGCTAATGTAAGTCCCAACATCAAACCAATACCAGTAAGTATTTGATAATAAAGCATTACGTTGTTTTTTGATATTTTTGTTCCCACAATAAGTTTTTCGGGCTTATTAATCATATCAATTTTTACGTCGAAATAGTCATTTAGCACATAACCTCCAGCTGCAATAAAAACTGTAGCTAAAATAAGTATTCCTAAAGTTGAATTGTCTAAAGTAGTTTCGAATCCAAAAGTTTGCATAATAGGATAAATAACTGCCTTTAGCATTGTAATTTGAACAAATGCTACGAAAAGTAAGTTTTGAAAACGAATTAATCTTAAATAATTCATCATATATTCTGAGTGAGAAATATTTTTTTTATTCTTCTTCTTATTGCATCTATAACCTGCAAAATTTTATTTTTTTCTTTTTTTACGTGTCTTTTATGTATATTTTTACTAAGTATTTTATATATTTCTTTAATGTGTTTTTTTCTATTTAACATTGAAATATGCTTATTTATTATGTTTTCGTCATATCTCACTGATGGGCCTGTTTGGGCTTCTCGAGGTGTTAAATAATTTATTTTATCGGCAGTTTCTGCTATGAGTGGTTTCATAATTTCAAAATCAACTCCAGCGCTCATTACTAAATCAAATGCAATATCATACATATAATTACTAAAATTGCAGGCAAATACTGCTGCAAGATGTAATTTTTTCCTTTTTTCGGAATTTATAATATACGTTTTTTGAGAAAGTAAATGTGCTAGTTCTAAAAGTTGTTTTTCAACATCCAAATCTATTGCTTCAATACAAATAGGGATATTGCTAAAATCAATTTCCTTATTTATAGAGAATGTTTGTAATGGATAGAGCACACCATATTTTTCAGCATACCCATAAAAATCTTTCATTGAAATGCTTCCTGAAGTATGAATGTGGAGGGCAGAATTAGGAAGATCAAATTTCTTTAATAATTTTAAAAATGAACTGTCTTTTAATGCGTAAATGTACAAATCGGCATTTCGATAAATGTCTGATATGTTGCTTGTATATGGTATGTTAAGTTTTTTTGCAAGCGTTTCGGCATTATTACTCGTTCGACTGTAAATTTGACAAATTTCTATCCCCTTTAATTGCAATGCAGTTGCTAGATGTGTAGCAACATTACCGGAACCCAATATAATTGCTTTCATCTGTAAGTAGTAGTTTTTTTAACCATTATATAGTTTGTCATTCGAAAGAGAAATTCAGAAACATAGTTTTTTGCTATAGCAATTAAGAAGGATGTCTGAATTTATAATGTTTGTTTTGCGAATTTATTTTTTTCTAAATATTAATATCGCTCCAGCAATAATTAAAAGCGCTGGCCATATGTAATCAGAAATGTGTTTTGATATTTCAATAATATCTGATAAGCGGAGTAGAAGCCCTACTACGATTAACACAATGCCAATATTTTTGTTGTTGTGAAATAATAAAAATATTAAACCAACAATTAATGGGTAATTTTTATAATCGAAAACATAAATAGAAATTTCGGGAGGTAAAAGCTGTAATTGTTTTATCATAAAAAGACATCCAAAAACTAAGAGAGTTACACCCCAGGATAAGTTATTAGCTTTTTTTATTGACATGTTTTGGCTTGTTTATATGGATATGTAATTCAGTGATTTAGGCTTTAAGAAAAAGGTATTGAGCACCCGAAAATTAGTAGTAATATTCTTTTAGGTCAAGATTATTTAAAATAAAAATCTGCACATAAATTTCAAACAGTAATTTATTAAACAGTTATAATTATTTTTTTTCAAGTTTGTTTGTTAAATACGAAATTGGATTTTCAGGTTTTAAAATAGCTTTAAGTCTATCGAATGGTATCGAAATTTCGGTTTGACCTAAATAGTAAGGTCCAATTTCATAGGGATTGAAGACATAATTAATGCTTTCGTCGGTGATGTAAAAATTGGTGTTTGGTTTTATAGAGTCAGTCCAAAAATCAGTATCATCTATGCTCGAAATTGGTTCTGAATTTTTAATATCTTGATTTTGTTCAATGATAATTTTCTTCATCAACTCAGAAAGTGACGATAAATAATTGTCAATATATAAATCGTTTTCTCGAATCAATTTTCCGTTTTTAAGATTGAAATTGTAATAATTTCGGGTTTCAAGTCCATGAGCACCGCCCATATATACAAATCGTTCAATGCCATACGAAAAAATATGTTTGTCGCTTAATAACTTAAAACCACTTAAGGTGTGTTCATTGTTAAATGAGTAAGGACTTGCGCTATCAAGTTCATTTACCAATGGTAGATTATTTTCAATATATTCATTTTTTAAATCAGTTGTGAATCTGTGAATTATTGAATCAGTAGGAATACTTACATATTTTTCGCCAAACAAATTCGATATTATTGTTGTTCTAATAGAATCTACAACACTTTTTTCAGCAAAATCAATGGGAAATTGAACGTCAATATTAATACTTATGGCACCAACTGATGTATCTTTAGTTAAATAGTATTTGGCGTTAAATTCTGCATCTTCAACTTTTACAGTTTTTGGTGTGCAAGAAAAAAGAAGAATCGTAGTTAAGATGCTTAAAAACAGCTGGATAGATTTGATATTCATATTTTTATTTGAAAAATTATTGTAACGCAAAATTACAATAAAAAACAGATAATTATTAAAAAACACCAAAAAAAATTACGCTCTAATGTAAATCAATTATCTTTGCACATATTATGACATCAAAGATATTTAAAAATATTCTCATATTCATCTCAGCTGCTTATTTTTTAGTAGCTGGTACGGGATATAATATTGTTAACTATTGTTGCAATTCATGTTCTGAAATAGGTATTGAAGCAAT
>JFJP01039106.1_pt1 | contig 14487 bp, 15 predicted proteins | sample 431651 | NCBI WGS metagenome assembly JFJP01 (sample SAMN02602958, study PRJNA72255) | Microbial mat metagenome, whole genome shotgun sequencing project. | biome: fresh water; feature: sink hole; material: water; isolation source: purple microbial (photo- and chemosynthetic) mats found in... | reverse complement strand
CAGAACATATTAACCGGAGATGGTTTCTACTTCACTATTAAAGCCATAAAATGGACAAAAGTTAATCAAATATTAAATGACAATAGGCATTAACAAATTTGTCAGATAAAGAGTGAAAAAATTGTGGAGTTTGGAAACCGCTAAATGAAACTGAGAGAAAGCCGAAAATCTTGAGAGTAGGCAAAATTTAATTTTTTAAATATGAAAAGAATTTATTTTTTAATTTGTTTCTTGTGTTTTATTGGAGTATCAGTAAGTTCACAAAATCTTCAGGATGTAGTTTACCTTAAAAATGGTAGTATTGTTCGTGGTGTTATAATTGAACAAATACCTAATCAGAGTCTTAAAGTTCAAACAAAAGACGGGAGTGTTTTTGTTTATAATCTGTCCGAAGTGGATAAAATGACAAAAGAAGAAGAAATTAATACAAATTCTCGTAATAATTTCAATAGTTATTCAGGTAACTTGTATCATGTTAGTATTCCACCTTATAAACAAATTAGGATGAATTATAATCCAAGTATGTACTTCTCTCAACCCGGTGATCCTTATAACCCTACAGTTAGTGGACTTGCTTCATGGTTTATTCCCGGGTTAGGTCAAATGATATGTGGTGAAACAAACAGGGGACTTGGTTATTTAGGTGGTTCTATCGGTTGTGGTTTAGTTTATGGAATTGGTGCCGGGGTTGTTGCAAATTCTTATTATAGTGATGGAGGAATGATTATAGGGAGTTTATTAATGATTGGAGGTGCTGTTGGTGTTATAGCAGTTAATATTAGTTCAATAGTGGATGCAGTTAAAGTCGCTAAGGTGAAAAATATGTATGTTAATGACATGAGAAGTAGAACATCTTCATTGCATTTAGAAGTTACCCCCTACATGGAACAAATTTCAATGAATAACGAAATTGTTAGACCATTAGGTATGACTATGAGAGTGAAATTTTAATAGAATACAACTAAGAAATTTTAGCAAAATTAAAAAGAGGAAAACCCAAGCCGGATTTTCCTCTTTTTAATTATTATGAAATTTAATTTGTTATTTTCCTAATATATAACGTACTCCAAGACAGAAACCATCACCTACAAAACCATTGTGGTTGTATGCTCCAAACTGAAAACCGGGGCGCCAGTCAAGTGATAGTCTTAATGGAATATTAAAGTCGTACTGAATTCCTACCTGACCTAAAATTGAAACCGGAATATAAGTTTTACTTAAATATGAATTAAAACCAACTGCTGCACCACCACCATAATACCAAGCAAGATTATCGGTAACTGAAGATAAATCTTTTACCCATTGATACATTCCTGAAACAGAAAGTGTTGTGTAGTAGCCAAAATAACTGCGAAATCCAGCACCTAATTCAATACGATTAGTACTGTTTAAACCTTTTTGATAAGATAGCTCCGTAGGATAACCAAATCTAAGACCGATGGTACTTCCTTCAGCCTGAGCAAATAAAGCAGTTGACATGCTTAAAACCAATGCAAGTGATAAAATAATTTTTTTCATACTTTTACTTTTTAAATTATTAATTATTTGAGATAAATAAGAATCTATGTTAATGCAAAAATAGCTAAGTTTTCTATATAATCATACTTTTTTTTTAAAAAAGCGGAATAGAATTTTTCTATATTATTAAGTTGTTTTGATAAAAAAATCTCAATTGCTTTGCAACCAATGGATAAGCAATGTTTTACAATTTTGAAATTGATAATTATTAAACAAAAAAAAACCGGTAAAAACCGGCTTTATATGTAATAAATATTTTGAATTTAATTGGCTGATTCAAATTCCTGAAGAAAACGCACATCATTCTCGGAGAATAAACGGAGGTCTTTCACCTGAAATTTCAGGTTGGTAATTCGTTCAATTCCCATCCCAAAGGCATAGCCGGTATACACTTTCGAATCTATACCGCAATTTTCCAATACATTGGGATCAACCATACCGCAACCGAGAATTTCAACCCAACCGGTATGTTTACAAAACGGACAACCTTTTCCTCCACAGAGGTTACACGAAATATCCATTTCGGCGCTTGGTTCGGTAAAAGGAAAGTACGATGGTCGCAAACGAATTTGTGTGTCAGCACCAAACATTTCTTTAGCAAAATACATTAATGCCTGCTTCAGGTCGGCAAATGAAACATTTTTATCGATGTAAAGACCTTCAACCTGATGGAAAAAGCAATGAGCGCGATAAGAAATGGCTTCGTTGCGGTACACCCTACCCGGAAATAACATCCGAATAGGTGGTTTCTGGCTCGACATAATACGTGTCTGAACCGATGATGTATGCGTTCGCAAAACTACGTCAGGGCTTTGCTCAATAAAAAAAGTATCCTGCATATCCCTGGCCGGATGTTCTGGAGGGAAGTTAAGTGCGCCGAAAACATGCCAGTCGTCTTCAATTTCAGGACCTTCGGCAATGGAAAAACCAATGCGTGAGAAAATATCAATGATCTCATTTTTAACAATTGACAGCGGATGGCGTGTCCCTAATTTCAATGGATCAGCAGTTCGTGTCAAATCAGATTTTTGTTCTGCATCAGTTTTTCCCGAAAAAGTATCTTTCAGTTCATTGATCTTATCCTGAGCTGCATTTTTTAAATCGTTCAGTAACTGACCAACTTCACGTTTTTCTTCGTTAGCAACTTCGCGAAAATCATTAAAAAGTGAAGTTATTTCACCCTTTTTACTTAAGTATTTAATACGCAACGATTCAAGTTCTTCAAGACTGACTGCGGTCAATTGATTTATCTCGTTCTTTAACTGATCTATCCGATGTTTCATTTTAAATATTTTTTTTCATCTTATTATTGAAATCATATAATCATATTTTTGATTGATCTTTCAATTTTTTTTTGTTTGAGGTACAAAATTAATCATTTTTCGTCAAATATCGGAAACCAAAAAAAAAATATGACATTTAATCCCGATATATCTGAATTTTGCTTTATATTTGTGTATCGCAAAATAATAACCAGTATGAATATTCCAAATGTAATCAGTTTTTTAACTAAATTAAAGGAAAATAATAACAGGGAGTGGTTCGCCGAAAATAAAGAATGGTATGAACGTGCAAAGACCGAATTTGAACAAACCAGCAAAGCCCTGATATTGGAAATTTCTAAATTCGACGAAGAAATTAAACATGTTGACGTAAAAGATTGTGTTTTCAGAATATACCGCGACATTCGGTTTTCGCATGATAAAACACCCTATAAAAGTCATTTCGGAGTTTATATAGCTGCCGGTGGTGGACGAAAAAGTAAGCGCGGTGGTTATTATCTGCATATCGATCCGGCAGGCTGTTTTGTTGCTGTTGGTGTTTGGTGTCCTCCTCCTGATTTACTGAAAATTTTGCGAAAAAGTGTATATGACAATATAGATGAATTGAATGATATTCGCAGAAAGGATGATTTTTCAAAATATTTCAATCAATTTTATGAAGAGGATAAATTGAAAACTGTTCCGGCAGGTTTTCCTAAAGATTTTCCGGATGCTGAATTGCTAAAGTTAAAACACTATATGGTCGAATATAAAATTGATGAAAATTTACTCAACCAATCAGATTTTATTGAACAATTAGCATCAGTTCTGAAATGTGCTCATCCATTAAACGTTTTTTTGAATTATACAGTTGATCAGTTTTATTCCTGATAGTACAATTAATATTAAACTAAGAAGCAGAAATATGATATTAGACGTGCTTAAAAACTGCGGAAAGTATAAAAACCTTCATCCACGTTTTAAAAAAGCATTTGAATTTTTAGAAGACAACAATATTGGTGAATTACCACTTGGTAAAATTGAACTGGAAGGGTCTGATTTAGTTGTAAATGTAGTTGATGTGGCCGGAAAAACAATGGCTGTTGCAAAAATGGAAACTCACAATAATTACATAGATATACAAGTTTCTGTTGGAGCATCCGAAACGATGGGTTGGAAAGCTAAAAGTAGTCTTACTCAAATAACAGACGATTATAACACAGAAAAAGACATTACTTTTTATGCTGATAAAGCAACATGTTTTATCAATGTAGATCCTTACGAATTTGTAGTTTTCTTTCCTGAAGATGGTCATCAGCCGGGTATTGGTGAAGGTATCTATCGCAAAGTAATTGTAAAAGTGCGGGTTTAATAAACCACGACTTTTTTAAAAGTTATTATTGCACCGAGTTATGAAAAATAAATCTCAATTGATAAAAAAACTGATTTTATGAATATACTTCCAATAGTGAAAGCTGATCCATATCTGGAACCTTTTGCAGATGCAATTTATGGTCGTTACGAATATGTAAGTTTAATAGAAAAAAAATTAACGGGAGAAAATCAAACTTTGTCTGATTTTGCAACCGGATATTTATATTTTGGACTACATCATCAATCTGATGGATGGATTTTTAGGGAATGGGCACCCAATGCAACAGCCATTTTTTTAATTGGAGATTTTAATAACTGGCAGCGACATCCTGATTATCAACTAAAAAAGCTTCAAAACGGAATTTGGGAAATTAAACTACCTGATTTTGCGATGGCTCATTCGCAACTTTATAAATTGCTGATTGAGTGGGATGGCGGTAGTGGTGAACGCATCCCTGCCTGGGCACGAAGGGTAATTCAGGATGATAATTCCAAAATTTTCAGTGCACAGGTTTGGAATCCTATTCAACCTTATATTTTTAAAAACACAAAATTCAAACCTCAAACTGATCCGATTTTAATTTATGAATGTCATATTGGTATGTCGGGAACTGAAGAAAAGGTTTCATCATATCATGAATTCAGAAAATTCATATTGCCCCGTATAGCTAAAGCCGGTTATAACTGTATTCAAATTATGGCTATTCAGGAACATCCCTACTATGGTTCATTTGGCTATCATGTTTCCAGCTTTTTTGCGGCTTCTTCAAGATTTGGAACACCAGAAGATTTGAAACATTTGATTGATGATGCACATGGATTAGGCATTTCTGTTATAATGGATATAGTCCATTCTCATGCAGTTAAAAATGAAGTTGAAGGTTTAGGACGGTTTGATGGAACACCATATCAGTATTTCCACGGAGGTTCAAGACGTGAGCATCCGGCATGGGATTCGTTGTGTTTTGATTATGCAAAACCCGCAGTACTTCATTTCTTACTTTCCAATTGTAAATTCTGGCTCGATGAATATCATTTTGATGGTTTCAGATTCGATGGTGTTACTTCGATGTTGTATCGTAGTCATGGTTTGGGCGAGGATTTCGGAAGTTACCATTCGTACTATAATATGAATCAGGATGGCGATGCCATTTGTTACCTCACTTTGGCCAACAAGCTTATTCACCAAGTAAATCCTCATGCTATTTCAGTAGCTGAAGAAGTGAGTGGAATGCCCGGTCTGGCTACAAAATATGAAAATGGAGGCATTGGATTCGATTATCGAATGGCCATGGGAATCCCGGATTTCTGGATTAAATATATAAAAGAAGTAAAAGACGAGAACTGGAAAGCAGGACATATTTTTTGGGAACTTACCAACCGCAGGGCTGATGAAAAAACAATTAATTATGCCGAAAGTCATGATCAGGCATTGGTAGGTGATAAAACCATAATATTCCGTTTGATAGATGCTGAAATGTACTGGCATATGCAACGGGGTGACAATACAATAACAGTTGACAGAGGTATTGCGCTTCACAAAATGATACGCCTGATAACTTCAACTACCATAAACGGGGGTTACCTCAATTTTATGGGAAATGAGTTCGGGCATCCTGAATGGATTGATTTTCCGCGTGAGGGGAATGGCTGGTCGTACAAATATGCACGTCGACAATGGGAATTGTTCGATAATGATAAGTATCTTTATCATGGTTTGGGTATGTTCGATCACGATATGATTGAACTTGTCAAATCAGTGCCGGAGTTTAACAAAACACCTGTTTATTTGCTTTGGGACAAAGATGAAGATCAGTTAGTTGCTTATCAGCGTGGTGACCTTATTTTTATATTTAATTTTAACGGGTCAAAATCTTTTACCGATTATGGAATTCTTGTTCCTCAAGGTTCGTATAAAATTGTACTGAATACCGATAATTCATTGTATGGAGGATTTAATTTAGTAGATGAGTCGGTTGAGCATTTTACTACTCCTGATGTATCCAAAATTTCAGATAAAGAATGGCTCAAATTATACATTCCTGCCCGATCCGCATTAGTATTAAGAAAAAAATAAAAAAAAAACACCACAACAATTTGTTGCGGTGTTTTTTTTAAAAATTAGTTCTTATTTGAGCGGCAATGTCTGCCATTTCTTCAGCGCTGAGTTTTAATTTTGGGTTCTTAAAATTCATATCCGATTCTTTTTGCAAAGGTACCAAATGAATATGTGCATGTGGTACTTCCATACCCAAAACAGCTATTCCGATTCGTACACAAGGCACAGCTTTTTCAATTGCATTAGCAACCTTTTTTGCAAAAACTATCATTCCGCTTAATGTATCATCTTCCAGTCGAAATATATAATCTTCTTCAATTTTAGGGATTACCAGTGTATGACCTTTTGTCATTGGACTAATATCCAAAAAAGCAAAATAATTTTCATCTTCTGCTATTTTGTAACAAGGTATTTCGCCTACAATAATTTTACTGAATATAGTCATTTTTTTTTGAGTTAATCAATTCTTAGATGGATATTCTGTACTTTACAAACTTTACAAACTTTACAAACTTTCCAACTTTACTCACTTATCAACTCACAAAGAAATTTCCATTACTTCAAACTCAATAATTCCTGAAGGGACAGTTACCATAGCTTTCTGACCCACTTTTTTTCCCAAAAGGCCTTTGGCAATAGGAGTTGTTACCGAAAGTTTACCCTCTTTAAAGTTAGCTTCACTTTCAGAAACTATCAAATACGACATTAATTGTCCTGTTTTTACATTTTTAATTTTCACTTTTGTCAGAATCTGAACTTCATTGGTATTAATTTTCGATTCATCGATCATACGTGCTGTACCAATCGAATCTTTTAATAATGATATTTTTAGTTCCAACATCCCTTGCGCCTCTTTAGCCGCATCGTATTCGGCATTTTCAGATAAATCCCCTTTATCTCGCGCCTCAGCAATTTGTTTCGAAATGGCAGGACGTTGCACTCTTTCGAGTTCATTTAATTCATCAACAAGTTTTTTATAACCTTCAGCGGTCATATAATTTACTGCCATAATTTTATTTTTTTTTCAGTTATTATTTGGGTAAACAAAAAAGAATTCCGGCTATATGCCGGAACTCTTGTTATATTTTTATTTTATACAAAGATATGAGTTTTTTTATTCTAATCTACCATTAAAAAGATATTTTAAAACAGTTTTTTTGTAATTAATGCAAAAATTTAATATTTACGATTGAAAATTTCAGTATAAATTACAGCTCTTTTTAAATCATCTAAGTTTTCAAATTTATAAACACTTTCGTGCTCTTCTTCGTTAGTTAAAGCTTTAGTGTCGTTTGTATTATTAAATATTGAAGTTATAGTAACTTGTTTTTGTGCTCTTAATTTTGAAAAATCAGTAGCATTGTCGAAACTGAGCGGTTGATAATTAACCTCATAGTTTTTATATTTTTCTTCAACATTTTTTTGGGGGAACAAAGGTTCTTTTATTTCCGCTGTTTTCTCATAATCAACCTCCTCTTCTTCATCCTCAGAAGGCTCATAAACAGCTTGCGGCTTCTTTTTCTTGAAAATTCCGCTCAATGCTGCAATTATTATAATAATCAGATAAATATAATCCCCTATACTGTCCATGTTGAAAAACTTGATTCGTTTTACAAAGATATACAATCATATTGAATAAGAAAAATAATTACGAATAAAACAAAAAAAGCAATGGGTAACTTCACAGCCACCCATTGCACATTTTAACCTAAACCTTAACTATGAAAAATTTATCTGTTTGTTTACTCTGCAAATATACATATAGTTTTTATTATTTCCAAATGTTTTGCAATAAATTTGCAATAAACTTGTAATATTTTTAATGCGTTATTTGTTAGAAAAAATATATTTCTGATTTTCAGAGATTTTTAAAGTTAGTGTTGAACCTTTTTTAGCAGTTTTAATGTATCATAAATTTGCAATAATGCATTAACCAACAATATTTTTTTTAAGATGACGAATTATTATATTTACGTGAAGAGTATGTTTCTATGAAATTAATTAAATTCAAATATATTTGCCCAGGGGTATAAAAAAAAGCAATGGGTAACTTCGCAGCCACCCATTGCACATTTTAACCTAAACCTTAACTATGAAAAATTTATCTGTTTGTTTACTCTGCAAATATATAAATAATTTTTTTGATAAAAATGATTTTGAAAAATATGTTTTATAGAAAAGGACTATTTATTTACAAATTATAGTTTCAAAATTTGCTAGTAGTCACAAAATCAAATATATGGGTTGCATTTAATTCAAAGTTAAATAATCTTAAAGCGTTCGGTTTCCATATTTTAATAAGAAAACGTACCTTTGTGGCCATAAATTATATAAAGTATTAAATGAATTATAACGAAAAACCTGTCGATACTCCGGACTCTAAATCCGTACTGAGCGACAAAAAGCTTTTTTTAGAAACCTATGGTTGCCAAATGAATGTTGCCGACAGCGAAGTTGTAGCATCGATTATGCAAATGGATGGTTTTGAACTTACTGATAAAATTACCGAAGCAGATGCAATTTTTGTCAATACCTGTTCGGTGCGTGATAATGCTGAGCAAAGAGTAATTCAAAGACTTAAATATTATCAATCACTAAAACGAAAGAAAAAAAGACTTATCATCGGTGTGATTGGTTGTATGGCTGAGCGCGTGAAAGAAGAATTAATAACAGATCATGGCGTAAATATTGTAGTGGGTCCTGATGCCTATTTAGATATTCCTAATCTTATTAATACAGTAGAGAGTGGAGAAAAAGCTATTAACGTAGAATTGTCAAAAACAGAAACATATAAAGATGTGCTTCCAACCCGTATTGGTGCATCAATTTCAGGTTTTGTTTCAATTATGCGTGGTTGCGATAAATTTTGTACTTATTGTATTGTTCCCTACACCAGAGGTCGGGAGCGCAGTCGAGATCTTGAAAGCATATTAAAAGAAATAAATGATTTACAATCGAAAAAGTATAAAGAAGTTACATTACTGGGTCAAACTGTAAACTCATATAAATCTTTGACCAAAGAAGGAAAAGTAATTGATTTTCCTGAATTGCTCAGTATAATAGCTGAATTGGTACCCGAAATGCGTATTCGTTTTATGTCACCTCATCCCAAAGATATGACAGATGAAACATTGGAAGTGATAGCTAAATACCCGAATATTTGTCGGTTTATTCATTTACCTGTACAGTCGGGGAGTAATAAAATATTAAAATTGATGAACCGAAAATACACCCGTGAATGGTATCTTGATCGGGTGGCAGCCATGCGTCGCATTATTCCGGAAATTTCTATTGGAACTGATATATTCTGTGGATTCTCAGATGAAACTGAAGAAGACCATCAGGATTCTTTGTCATTGATGCGAGAGGTGAGGTTCGATATGGCTTTTATGTTCAAATATTCAGAACGCCCCGGTACATTAGCCGCAAAAAAAATGACAGATAATGTACCCGAAGAAGTAAAAATTCGCCGGTTGAATGAAATTATTGCTTTGCAAAACGAAATTTCGCTCGAAAGTAATATTAATGATATTGGAAAGGAGTTTGAAGTAATGGTAGAAGGTTTTTCGAAAAGGTCAAAGGAACAACTTTATGGACGTACATCTCAAAGCAAAGTAGTGATATTCCCCAGACATGGACGGTATATTGGGGAGTTTGTGAAAGTGAAAATTTTATCGGCATCCTCAGCCACATTAATTGGTGAAGTAGTAGAATAAACAGTAATTTTTTTAGATAAATCAGAACAAAAAGATTCAAATTGTTTTTCTATTTTTCACTTCTTCTATTGCCAGCTTATAATCTGCTTGTTATAATTTATTTATAATGAGCAGTTTATTTTTATTAAAGAAATTTTTCCGTATTATTTGCCATCTCCGCTTATTTGATTAAATTTGCATTCATTTACCGGAAGTCATAATTTATTTATAAATATCAGACAATCAATGATATAGTATAAATTGTGAATAATAAAAAACAATAAAACTTTTCGAATTCAAACAAACAACTATATATACTAACTAAAACAAATATCTATGTGGTTAATTGATTCATCGATTGGGCGTAAGCTCATAATGAGTATTACGGGAGTTTTTCTCGTGCTATTTTTAATTTTTCATGGCGTAATGAATTTTGTCGTGCTATTCTCGACAGAAGCATATAACGCTATTGCTGCATTTCTGGGAGCTAACTGGTATGCTTTAATCGGAACTAAAGTTCTTGCGCTTGGTTTCGTTATTCATATTATTTATGCTATTTACCTCACATTACAGAACCGCAAAGCGCGTGGAAACATTCGATATGCAGTTACAAAGAAGCAGGAAGGCGTAAGTTTTGCTTCCCAAAACATGCTTGTTTTGGGTGCTATTGTGCTTGGTTTTATGGCTTTACATTTGTATCAGTTCTGGGCAAAAATGCAGCTTGTAGAAGTTACCCATAAGCTGGGAGGACATGTTGAAGAAGAATTGTTGGCTAACGCTACCAATGGTGCATACTGGATTAAATATTATTTCAGTCAACCGATTTATTCAATTATTTACATTGTGTGGCTTGTAGCTTTGTGGACACATCTTACTCACGGTGTATGGAGTGCCTTGCACACAATTGGATTAAACAATAATACATGGATGCCCCGTGTTAAAGTAATTTCTAACATCATGGCTACACTTATCATTCTGTTGTTTCTCTCTATTCCCGTTTACTTCTTATTAGGCGGCGGAACTAACTGGATTGTATAACCACACAATTGAAAAAACTGAAAAAAAATTATGGCAAAGAAAGAAGAATCTACAAAAGTAGAAGGAACTAAAATAGATGCAAAAATTCCTGCGGGAGCTTTAGCAGAGAAATGGAGCAATTATAAAGCTCACCAAAAATTAGTGAATCCGGCCAACAAACGTCGCCTGGATATTATTGTAGTTGGAACGGGTTTAGCCGGAGCTTCGGCAGCAGCATCACTAGCAGAACTTGGTTTTAATGTGTTAAATTTCTGTATTCAGGATTCACCCCGTCGTGCTCATTCCATTGCAGCACAAGGTGGAATCAATGCTGCAAAAAATTATCAAAATGATGGTGACTCTGTTTACCGTCTTTTCTACGACACAATCAAAGGTGGTGACTACCGTGCCCGCGAAGCCAATGTGTATCGCTTGGCTGAGGTTTCAAACAGTATTATTGATCAGTGTGTGGCACAGGGTGTTCCTTTTGCCCGCGAATATGGTGGTCTATTAGATAACCGTTCGTTTGGTGGAGCTCAGGTATCACGTACTTTCTACGCAAAAGGTCAAACCGGTCAACAATTGTTATTAGGCGCTTACTCAGCTTTGAGTCGTCAGATTGGAAAAGGTGCAGTAAAACTTTATGCACGTCACGAAATGTTGGACGTAGTTGTTGTTGATGGTCGTGCCCGTGGAATTATAGCACGTAACTTGGTTACAGGAAAAACGGAGCGTTTCTTTGCTCATGCAGTGGTTGTTGGATCGGGAGGTTACGGAAATGCATTCTTCCTTTCAACAAATGCAATGACTTCGAATGCTTCTGCAGCTATTCAAATGTATAAAAAAGGGGCATATTTTGCTAATCCCTCTTATGCACAGATACACCCAACCTGTGTGCCTGTTCACGGAGATTTCCAATCAAAATTAACTTTGATGTCGGAATCACTTCGTAACGACGGACGTATTTGGGTCCCAAAGAAAAAAGAAGATGCCGAAGCAATTCGCAACGGAAAGAAAAAAGCAACTGATTTGAAAGAAGATGAACGCGATTACTATTTGGAGCGTCGTTACCCTGCTTTCGGTAACCTTGTTCCCCGTGACGTAGCTTCACGTGCAGCCAAAGAACGTTGCGATGCCGGTTTTGGTGTTGGTAACACTGGTTTAGCTGTTTATCTTGATTTCTCTTCGTCAATCGAACGTTTGGGTGAAGACACCATACGTGCCCGTTACGGTAATCTTTTTCAGATGTACGAAAAAATAGTTGATGAAAATCCTTATAAAACTCCGATGATGATTTATCCTGCAATCCATTATACAATGGGTGGAGTTTGGGTTGATTATGAACTACAAACCTCGATAAAAGGATTGTTCTGTATTGGTGAAGCTAACTTCTCCGATCATGGGGCAAACCGTCTGGGAGCTTCTGCATTGATGCAGGGATTGGCCGATGGATATTTTGTTTTGCCTTATACTATTCAAAATTATTTGGCAGATCAAATTCAGGTTCCACGCATGAGTACAGATCTTCCTGAGTTTACTGAAGCCGAAAAAGCTGTTCATACCAAAATTGAGAAAATCATGAAAATTCAGGGAAATAAATCAGTTGATTCTATTCACCGCGAGTTGGGATTGGTTATGTGGGATTTTGTAGGCATGGGACGTAATAAAGCAGGCTTGGAATTAGCATTGGGAAAAATTAAAGCGATTCGCCACGATTTCTGGACTAAAGTTTATGTGCCCGGAGTAAGTGCCGATGTAAATGTAGAACTTGAAAAAGCTTTGCGTTTAGCCGATTTTATTGAAATTGGAGATTTAATGGCTCGTGATGCATTGATGCGTGAAGAATCGTGTGGAGGTCACTTCCGCGAAGAATATCAAACTCCTGAAGGTGAAGCCCTTCGTAACGACGAAGAATTCTCATTTGCATCATGTTGGAAATTTAACGGAGATGGTGAAGAACCAACATTACTAAAAGAAGCGTTGGATTATGAATTTATTCACCGTCAACAACGTAATTATAAAGCGTAAAATCAGGAAACGAGGAAACGAGGAGACGAGGAAGAGCTAATTTTTACTTGAAATAAAATTAAAACATAAAGCAATGCTTACTCACAAAGACTTAATTGTTTGGCAAAAAGCTATTGATTTAGTAGTAGAAATTTATATTTCAACAAATAATTTTCCTAAAGAAGAAATTTATGGTCTTACTTGACAACTCAGAAGAGCTGCTGTTTCGATACCTTCAAATATTGCTGAAGGTTATGGCAGATTCTCTGATAAAGAATTGATTCATTTTCTTTTTATATCTCTTGGCTCAGCATCTGAAATTGAGACTCAGTTAATAATATCTCATCGTTTAAACTTTTTAAAAGATGATGACCTTGGAAAATTAAATAATTTGAACATCGAAATAATTAAGATGTTAGCTTCTTTAATAAAAACAAAAAATAACGGGACTCTAAAAAAACCTGAAATAAATATTCAATAAACAAATAAAACAATCACAAGAAGGCATAAATGATAGAACTAACAACTTGTTTATTCGTTTACTCGTCAACTTGTTTACTAATATTGTTATGGAAAAAAGTATAAATGTAACGCTAAAAGTATGGCGTCAGGCAGGTCCAAAAGCTAAAGGCGAATTTGTGACCTATAAAATGGACAATGTGTCCACCGACAGTTCGTTTCTCGAAATGTTGGATGTTTTGAATGAAAAATTAGTAAAAGAACGCAAGGAAACTATTGTTTTCGATCATGATTGTCGCGAAGGCATCTGTGGTATGTGTAGTTTGTATATAAACGGACATCCACATGGAATGGACGGAGAAACTACTACTTGTCAGTTACATATGCGTCGTTTCAAAGATGGCGAAACTATCACAGTTGAACCTTGGCGTTCAGCAGCTTTCCCTGTTATCAAAGATTTGATGGTCGATCGTGGTGCTTTCGACAAAATTATTCAGGCTGGTGGTTTTGTTTCTGTTAATACAGGTGGTGTTCCTGATGGAAATGCAATTCCAATTTCGAAAGTATTTGCTGACGAAGCAATGGATGCCGCTTCATGTATCGGTTGTGGTGCTTGTGCTGCTGCTTGTAAAAACGGATCTGCAATGCTTTTTGTTGCAGCCAAGGTAAGTCAATTGGCATTGTTACCCCAAGGAAGAATAGAAGCTACTCACCGCGCTAAGGTGATGGTTGCTAAAATGGATGAACTTGGTTTTGGTAACTGTACCAACACGGGAGCTTGTGAAGCTGAATGTCCAAAAGCAATTTCTATTTCGCATATTGCGCGTTTGAACCGTGAATTTTTGGGTGCGAAATTCAAAGATTAATGAATTCAGCTTGTAATTAAAGTTTCGAATAAGTATTATTCAGTTTGAAAAAGGTTTACTTCAACAGAAGTAAGCCTTTTTTGTTGCACTCAAAATGCAAAAAATTTATTCGATTCAATTTAATGGCTTATTGTACCCGAGGGTTTGAATTGAAATCTGTAGTTTTTTTTACTTTAGTATAAAAAAGTATATCCATGGAAAACCTGTGTTTATATTCGAAATGCTTGTAA
>JFJP01011531.1_pt1 | contig 14487 bp, 10 predicted proteins | sample 431651 | NCBI WGS metagenome assembly JFJP01 (sample SAMN02602958, study PRJNA72255) | Microbial mat metagenome, whole genome shotgun sequencing project. | biome: fresh water; feature: sink hole; material: water; isolation source: purple microbial (photo- and chemosynthetic) mats found in... | reverse complement strand
AAGATAAAGCCACGTTAACTCGTGATGAACAATCCCAAATTTTGGGTCAAATCACTACCAACTGGGATTTCAACACCGCCAAGAACCTCAGCGAAGCCAACTTAACCTCGGCTACCGCCGCCGATAAAGGCGATGTATTTATCCTGGCTCCCAATGACGGCACGGCTCGCGCCATTGCTGACTCCTTTGGGGCTGATAAAGATGTAACCACCTTTTTGGTTACAGGTCAAGATGCTGAAATGGCTTCCGTTCAATACATCATTGATGGTAAACAAGCCATGACCGTCTTCAAAGATGTGCGAACATTGGTTAATGATGCCATTGGCGCGGCTGTAGCTTTGTTACAAGACAAAACTCCTGAAGCTACAGGTTCTTACAACAATGGTAAAATTGATGTGCCTGCGATTCAATCTCCGGTGGTTTCTGTTGACAGTGTTAATGTCAAAGCAACCTTAATTGACAGTGGTTACTATCCCGCCGCCGATTTCACAGGCTTAAAATAAGCATTTGTAGTTAATGGGGCAGGAATAGTGATGGCTTTAGCTGTCATTGTTCCTGCCTTTTTTGGAGGCAAAATTGTTATGAATACTCCGATTGTAAATAAATCAGGTACAACTTCAAATACTCCCATCCTGGAGATGAGGAGCATTACGAAAACGTTCCCTGGCGTAAAAGCGTTAAGTGACGTTACGTTTCAAGTAGCTCAGGGTGAGATTCATTGCCTTTGCGGTGAAAACGGCGCAGGTAAATCAACCTTAATGAAGGTGTTGAGTGGGGTTTATCCCCATGGTGAATATACCGGCGATATTGTTTTCGGCGGAGCAGTCCAAAAATTTGCCACCATTAGCGACAGTGAAAAGGTGGGCATTGCCATTATCTATCAAGAACTTGCGCTTATTCCCGAAATGACGATTTATGAAAATATCTTCCTCGGCAATGAGATTAAGAAAAATAGCTTCATGATAGATTGGAATGAGACCATTAAACAGGCGAATGAAGCCATCAAAAAGGTCAAACTGAGCGTCAATCCTGAGGCTAAAGTCAAAGAATTAGGCGTAGGCAAACAACAGTTGGTTGAAATTGCCAAGGCTTTGAGCAAGAATGTGAAGTTGCTGATTTTAGATGAGCCTACCGCCGCTTTGAATGAAGATGATAGTAAAAATTTATTGCAGTTAATGCGCGACCTTAAAGGTCATGGCGTGACCTGTATCTTAATTTCCCATAAGTTAAAAGAAGTCGTAGAGATTGCGGATTCCGTCACTATCTTACGTGATGGGCAGACTATTTGTACTTTGAGTGCCAAAAAAGGTGAAATCTCTGAACCTGCGTTAATTAAGCACATGGTCGGGCGGGAAATTGATAACATCTATCCCAAACGAGCGCATAAACGTTCTGACGAAGTGGTACTAGAAGTTAAAAAATGGAACGCTTACGACCCCAATTTGGGGCGGGACATTCTCAAAGATGTCAATTTCAACATCAAAAAGGGTGAAATCATCGGTTTCGCGGGCTTGATGGGGTCAGGACGAACGGAATTGGCAAAAAGTATTTTTGGTAATCCTGGGGGGTATCACCTTAAGGGGCAAATCTTCATCAAGAGTAAGGAAGCCCATTTATCTCATCCCCATGAGGCCATTAGCGCGGGGTTGGCGTATGTGACAGAGGATAGAAAGGGTGATGGCCTGATTTTGATGCAGGATATTAAGCAAAATATCACTCTGGCTAATTTATGGGAAATTGCTGACCGAGGGATAGTTAACGGTAATGCGGAGATTAAAATTGCCACGGAGTATCGGAGTTCCATTAACATTAAAACGCCGACTGTAGAGCAAAGGGTTTCTAATCTTAGTGGTGGCAATCAACAAAAGGTCTCTGTCGCCAAATGGCTATTCACCAAACCCAATGTTTTAATCCTCGATGAGCCTACTCGCGGGATTGATGTGGGGGCTAAGTTTGAAATTTATACTCTCATGAACAAATTGGTGGAGCAAGGAATGAGTATTATTATGATTTCTTCCGAGTTACCCGAAGTTCTAGGCATGAGTGACCGTATTTACGTGGTAAACGCAGGCCGCATTACGGGCGAATTGCCCATTGAAAAAGCAACCCAAGAAAATATCATGGAACTCGCAACAAGTTAAGGAGATTAACGATGTCGTTTACTCAAAACCTTCAGAAAGTATTAAAAGAAAATATCCGTGAATACGGAATGTATATCGCCTTATTTGTGATTATGGCGATTTTTGCTGTAACTACGAAAGGTACCTTTATTTCATCCCGAAATATCGCCAACCTGTTAAATCAAACCGGCTATATTGCCGTATTGGCAGTTGGCATGACGCTAGTTATTGTCATCCGACATATTGACCTATCGGTGGGTTTTTTGGCGGGCTTTTTGGGCGCAGTTGCAGCCATAGCCATGAAGACCTGGGGTGTACCTGCTATCATTATCATCCCAGTGGTGTTGGCATTGGGAGCTTTAGCGGGGTTAATCATTGCTTACCCCGTGGCACATTTGGGCGTGCCTTCGTTTGTGACCTCACTGGCGGGTTGGCTCATTTATCGTGGCGCAATTTTGTGGGTGACGGCGGGAACAGGCACGATTATTATTACTGACCCTGTTTTTACGGCCATTGGTAACGGTTTTATTCCCGATATTCCCCTTGGCATTTTACCAGGCGTGCATAAAGTAACGCTGCTACTCGGCCTCATTGGCATTGGGCTGTTCATTTATAGTGAATTTAGCTCCCGTAAACAGAAAGAAGCGTACAATTTTGAAGTATTACCGCAAAATATATTTTTCCTCAAACTAGCGTTTGTCTCCGCCTTAATTGCCGCCGTAACTTGGGTGCTGGCGGGTTACAACGGCCTTTCATGGACGGTGGTGATTGTGTTGATAGTGGTGGCTATCTATCACTTTGTTACCACTCAAACCGTACTGGGGCGGCATATTTATGCGGTGGGTGGTAATCCCGAAGCGGCTAAGTTAAGCGGTATTAACGTTAATCGGATTATTTTTATCGTCTTTGGCTCAATGGGCATGTTATCCGCGTTGTCAGGAATTTTATTTGCGGCTCGTTTGAAGTCAGCCACGACAACGGCGGGAACACTCTTTGAGTTAGACGCGATTGCGGCAGCGTATGTCGGTGGTGTGTCGGCGGCGGGTGGTGTGGGTAAAGTCACGGGGTCAATTATTGGGGCTTTGGTGATGTTATCGCTCACTAGCGGCATGAACTTGATGTCCATTGACATTTCCGCCCAATACATGGTGCGCGGCGTGGTCTTGGCAGCAGCCGTTATCTTTGACGTGATGACCCGTACTAGCGGTAAATAAGCTAGAATAGCAGATGAGATGACCCAACCAAAAAGCGTTTCCTATGATGAATTTTATCAAAGGAAACGCTTTTTGGTTTTGGGCAAATCTAAAGATTTGGACTCCGCAACTAAACTACCCCTTGACCGCGCCATCGGTGAGGCCGCCAATGAGCCGTTCTTGGAAAATGAGGGCTAGGATGACGGGGGGAAGGGCGGCTAAAAAGCCCCCTGCGGCAACGGCGGCGGGCGATTGGTAATATTGACTCGAACCCACCACAAAGACAAAATAGGGCATGGTGAAAGCGGCGGGGGTGCGGCTGAACACTAAGGCTAATAAAAATTCATCCCATGAAAGGAGGAAGGCTAATAACCCTGTGGTCACTAAGCCTGGAAAACTCAAGGGGAGAATGATGTACCAGAGAGCCTGAAGGCGAGTCGCACCGTCTACCATGGCTTGTTCTTCTAAATCACGAGGAATGGCCGTAAAAAAGCCGCGCATAATCCAAACCACTAACCCAATAATGAAAGATGAATATAAGATGATTAAGTTGTGGGGGGTATCAAACATCTTAAAAACGGGGTCAATGTAACCAACGATAATGATGTAAAACGGGACGACTAAGGCAATGGTCGGCAATAAACGGGTGGCTAACATTGCCATCACGATGATATTACGGGCGGGGAACACAAAACGAGAGAGAGAATATGCGGCTGGCACACCAAAAAGAAGGCAAATGAAGGTGGTGGTGGTGGCAACGAGAATTGAATTTCGCATGGCCGCAATAAATAACAGGCTGGTTTCATTATTTACGTCAAACATGGCAACGTAATGTTCAAAAGTGGGCGGATTGGGTAGCCATTGAATGGGGATGGCATTTAATTTGGCTTGAGTTGAAATACTGGTTATAAATAGCCAGGTGAACGGGGCTAACGTCCAAATTAAAATCAGGGCAACCAGAAAATAAAGGCCAACTCGTGATAGTCGGTATTGCCAGAGACGCATGGTATCTTGGTTTTTCATAAACCTTACTCATCCTCCAAACTAATTAGATTAATATAGACCAGGGCAATCAGCAAAATAAATAAGCCAATCAAGAAGGCAATGGCTGAACCACGACCAAATAAGCCAAAAACAAAGGTTTCTTGAAAAGTGCGTATGCCCACGACGGGAATCGTGTAGGCCATTAAAATGTATAAGATGTCAAAGACGCGGAACAGCTCCATGGTGCGAAAAACCAAAATAACGAGTAATATTGGGCGCAACATGGGTAAGGTGATTGACCAAAAGAGTTGCCAATTATTTGCCCCATCTACTTTGGCGGCTTCGTATAGGTCAAGCGGAATACTTTGTAAGCCTGCGAGTACGAGTAAGGCTACCACGGGAATAACTTTCCAGGTGTCAGCCAGAATAATCCAGTTAATGGCACTAGTGCTGCCAATCCAACCCATGAGTTGGCCTAAAATCGGTACATCTTGAAAGATGGGGACGGGGGTCAAGAAATTGATGGCGTTGTCAGGCGTGGTTAACCCCAGGAGTTGAAATAAACCGTTCATCGCGCCGTAACTTTGCGGTTCATAGATTAAGCCCCATAAGCGGGCATTCACCACCGTTGGGACAGCCCAGGGCAAAATAAGCAATGCTCGGACAAGACCGCGCCCAAAAAATTCTTGGTTAAGCACCAAGGCCACGATAATTCCTAGCGTCAATTCTACGGCCAAAGAAACCATAGTGAAATAAGTTGTTACGCGTACCCCTTGCCAAAAAGCCTTATCTTGCAAAAAATAAAAATAATTACTAAGGCCAATCCATTCCGTTTGTACCCCCCCTTTACCACCAATGACAACGACTTCTGCATTGTTAAAGCTCAGGTAAAGCGCGTAAAATAAGGGTAAAAAAACGACCACCATGGTAATTAAAATGGACGGAGCAAGCGATAAAAAGACAAAAAGACGGTCACTCCGATTAACTCGAAATTCTATTTGGGTTAATGGGTGTACAAAATAATCGTATAACCGTTTTAACACAGTTAATCTCCTAGATATATAGTAATTTAGTCATCAGATGACTTCAAGTCATCTGATGACTAACCCGCAAATACAATGGCCTGAGCCATTATAACGTTTCAACCGTTATAATGGCTGAACTTTTTGGAAATGTTTATTATCCATTCAGCGCGCTGACGCGACTCACCATGTTACTAGTGGCTTCTTCGGGCTTCGTTTGTTTTAATAAACAGTTATGAACTTCTTCTTGAATAATCGCGGACACTTGTTGATAATTGGCGACGCGGGGGCGGTGATGGACATTTGCCAACGTGGTCGCATATAAGTCGGCATCAGGATTGATTTTCTTGGCCTGGCTTGATTGTTGCACCGAAGTCCAAACGGGAAATTCTGATTGGAGGTTTTCACTTTGAATCGTGGGGTCAGTCGCAAATTTAATAAAATCCCATGATTGCGCCACATTTTTCGAGTTTGCCATGACCGCCAACCCTTGAAAACCACTCACCGACCCCGTTGGGGCAGGGTTATCTTTTGACGGCGGCAGCAAGCCCGTGCGAGCAGAGGCCGAAATTTTAGATAATTTGGGGTCAAGCATATTGCCCCGCACAAAAGTCCAGTTGGTATTGAAGGAGACTGCGCCAGAAACAAAAGCATTCATGGCCCCAGGCTCATCGGTATTGGTGGCAGCAGGGTCAGCCAACCCATCATCAATCAATTGACGCATAAATTGGAGGGCTTGTAACCCTGCGCCTGTGTCCATCGCGGGTTTGCCATCCGCATCAAATAAATCGCCCCCACATTGACCTGTGGTACGAACATAATCACAGACCAACCCTTCCTTTTGATTCCAAGAATCAATGTAAGGAAACTTAACAATATTTTTTGATTTAAGGGCGACCATCTGGTCATACCACTCTTCCAACGTTTTAGGCGCAGCCGAAAAACCCGCTTTATCCAAATGGTCAGCGTTATAGAAGAAACATTGAAAATTAGCTAAAAAGGGAAAAGCCCAAGTCTGCTTATTATAGACAAAAGCCGAAAAAATCGCGGGGGTAATATCACTTTTTATTTCAGGGGTTATACGGTCATCTAGTGGAATAACGTAACCTTTCTTACCAAATTCGGCTGTCCAGATAAGGTCAAGCAAAATTACGTCAAAGGTGGCGGTGGTAGCCGCCGCAGAAGTCACAATTTTATCATGGAGTTCATCATATTTCACAAAAGTAAAACTAATATCAACGGGGGTGGCTGAGGCTTTAGCATAACGAGCCGCAATATCCTTCAAAACCTTTTCGGAATATCCCGCCTGATTCATGTAAAGTGCATTTAATGTTACAATTTCGTTCCCCTTGGGCGTAGGGGTGGTAACTGTAGGTGGCTGACTATTACAACCAGTTAACACATAGCTGCTCGTGAAAGCTCCTCCGACTAAACTGGCCGCCTTCAAAAAATCCCGTCGCGATATACTGCGGTTAGTTGGGTGAATTTTTTCGTTACTCAAAGCTATATCCTCCTTGATAATATTACGATTATGTTGTCAGTTATGTTGAAACCAGCACTTTATAGGGTCATAAGGTACTGATTATGTTATGAAAATGGAGATTGATTATAACTCACTATTGAAGTTTTGACAACCATTTAAAAAAGCACTGCCATTAGGTTAAGATTTTTGTGGATTGAAAGAATAACACCATAACCCGTTAACCAACCAAAACCAATTTGGTTTCAACGTGAGCAAGTTATGGTATAATATGCCCCTATCTTACCCGATAAACCTAAATTAACCATGAAAACCCTATCACGCTCGTATTGGCTACTCCTAACGATAATCCTTAGCGGCTTTGCTTTACGCCTAACCCAACTAGGCGGGCAAAGCCTGTGGTATGATGAAGGAGTCACTTGGATGTTAGCCCAAAAATCCCTCCCCGACCTCGTGCAATGGACGGCTCAAGACATCCAACCACCCTTCTATTATCTCCTGCTTTGGCTGACCAGCCGCTTATTTGGTCAATCCGAATATGCTCTGCGCCTCCCCTCCGCCCTCGCCAACACCCTCACCATGCCCGTTATTTATTTGTTAGCTAAACGACTCTTTCGCGCCCGCGCCCCTCAAGTTGGGCTGGTCGCGGCCCTCATTCTCGCCACCTCTCCCGTGATGGTGTATTACAGTCAAGAGAGCCGCATGTACACTCTATTGGTGCTAGAGGCCACCTTGAGCAGCTATTTATTGCTTAAAATTACACATGCCCCCCCCTCAGTCCCCCCCAAAGGGAGGGAAGTTTTGCTCCCTCGCCCTGTGTCCCCATTCGAGGATAAAGGAGAGGGGCGGGGTGAGGGTTTTGTGAAAGTCCTGTCCTACATTGCCATCACCACCCTAGCTTTATACACTCACTATTTCGCCTTTTTCCTCTGGCTGGCACAAGCCATTTACATATTACTCTATCTATCACTCACGCCCAAAACTAACAAAACGCCTCTCACCTCTCATTTCTCATCTCTTACTTCTCACTTCTCACCTCTCACCTCTCACTTCTTATTACTCATTCTTACCCCCATCCTCCTCTTTATCCCCTGGTTGCCCATCCTCCTGGCTCGCCTCGGCGACGACCCCAGTTATTGGCCTGGCGCGCTCAAATTAAATGAAGCCCTGCGTAAATTACTCATCAGCTTCACCCTCGGCGAAACCGTCTTTGAGGACATCGGTTTCTGGCTCGCCCTTGCCTACTTAGTTTTACTTTTGCTGCCACATGTAAGCCTTTATAAGGTTTCAAACCTTATAAAGGTTGTTACTCATGTTTTTCTTACAACTCAAATAGCCCGCCATGTAAGCCTTTATAAGGTTTCAAACCTTATAAAGGCTAATAATAAATTCTCACCTCTCACCTCTCAGCTCTCATTTCTTACCCTTTGGCTCTGCCTCCCGCCCAGCCTCATTCTTGCGCTTTCTTACCAATCGCCCAAATTTAACCCCCGTTACATGCTATTATCATGGCCGCCCTTTGCCCTCATCGTTGCCGCCATGATAACGCCTATTAACTCTAAACAACGCCGTTGGCCTTTCATTATCAGCCTCACTTTTATCCTCATAACTGCCGCCTTTAGCCTCACCAATTGGTTCACTGACCCCCGTTTTGCCAAAACCGATTTCCGCGCGGTCGCCCAATTTATTAAGGAACGTAAATCGGCTGATGAAACGGTTTTGCTCAGTTCAGGCCATTTCTTTCCCGTTTGGGCTTATTATTACGGTTGGCAAGGTTGGACGGCTCTGCCCGCCGACATGCCGAGTTTGGATGTCAACCGCGTCATCAATTTGAATATTGCCGCACCAATGGCCGTTGCCTTGCAAAATCAACAGGGCGCATGGCTGGTCAATTGGCAAGATGAAGTCATTGACCCTAACGGAGTCGTGCCATTTTGGTTAGATTGGGTGGGCGAGCGTCCCCATGACGCGGGCGATTTTTGGGGCTTGCGGCTAGAACATTGGCGGCTAACGCACCCTGAACGCCTCACCGAATCGCCCATCAAAACTCCCTTAAACTTAAATTTCAGTCACTATCTTAAACTCATCGGCCTGACCCAACTCAATGACCATGAATTAGGGTTATTTTGGCAAGCGCAACAACCTCTGCCGCCTGAGCTAACCCTAACGCTCAACCTCAGCGACAGTGACGAGCAAAATTGGGCGCGCGCCACCTCAGTCGGGCAACTTGGCTCATTTTCCTATCCGCCCAACCGTTGGCCGCTAGGTCAAACCATCATCACCCGCCATGCGTTGCCCTGGCAACTCGGCACGCCGCCTGGCCTTTATCGGGCTGAGATTGGCTTGGGTGTAACAAATAACGGAATATATCAAGGGTGGGATGTGTTAGATGAACAAGGCCGCCCCCAACGGCGTAATGCTTTGTTAGAACCAATCAATTTAAGTCAACTCATTAAGCCCGCAACGGGTTGGCAACCGTTGTCTGGTCAACCCGTGATTGACTTTTCGCCCATCATCATATTACGCAAACTTATGCTGCCCCACACGCAAGCCGAGCCAGGTGATAGACTCCTCTTAGCAAGCCGAGCCAGGTGATAGACTCCTCTTAGCGGCGTTATGGCAGGCGGGGGACTATAATTTAGATGATATATCGCTCAAATTTGAGGTGGTGGATAGTCAAAATCAGCTTTATTTAGTCGGTGAATCTGCCACGCCGAGCCGTCATTACAACTTATATCGTTGGCGACCTGGCGAGGTGGTTTTGGGGCAATATTGGCTTAATATTCCGCCATTGGCCGCGCCTGGCCCCGCCCAATTACAACTGCATTTACTGAATAGCTCTGGCTTTGTTTATGATGAAATGTTTCATTTGGCTGACCTAGAAATTTTACCCACTCAGCGTAATTTCACCGTCCCCGCGCAGTTTGATAAGCCCCTCGCGGCTAATTTTGCCGACCAAGCCGAGTTGCTGGGCCTAGATTGTGCTAATGATTGCCAAGCAAAATCAGGGCAAACGCTCACCCTCACCCTCACCTGGCGTGGCGGGGGCAACATGGCAATCAATTATACCATTTTCGCCCACCTCTTAGATGAACATGACACCATGCTCCTCGCCGCCGACCATGCCCCGCCAAAACCGACACGCGGTTGGGTTAAAGGTGAAATCATCCGCGATGAAATCAGCCTCACCCTGCCCACCGATTTACCGCCTGGCGATTATCCTTTTGAAGTTGGCCTATACAATGCGGCTGACCCTGCGTTTACCCGCCTGACGCTACCTAACGGTGAGACCAGGCTGCTGTTGCCACAATTAATTAAGGTGGTGAAATAATCAAATAAAAAGCCCCTGATTTTAGGTCAGGGGCTTGGTTTTATAACTCTATATTTCAAAATTATTACTTATTTCAACTCAGTCAAATCCAATTCAAAGCCTGGCAATACATTCTCACCCGAAGCCACCCCATTAAATGACTCCAACACACTCATGCTGCCATCCGCCCGATAGATATATAATTTCTCATTCTTACGGTCAATCAACCACCCCAACCGACAGCCATTGTCCATCCACTCCTGCATTTTTTCCTGCGTCTTCTTTAATCTATCGGAAGGTGACATCAATTCAATGACAAAATCGGGGCAAATGGGCGCAAAGCCCTCTTGTTCCTCCTCCGTCAACTGCGCCCAACGTTCAGCCGTTATCCAAGACGAATCAGGTGAACGCACCGCGCTATTTGGCAAAGTGAAGCCCGTTGAAGAATCAAAAGCCACCCCAAGATTGCTTTTTTGATTCCAATTATCTAACCTCGCGCTGATACGAATATTTTTCCTGCCAGTTCCACCTCCTGCGGGGGCCATAATGACTAAATCTCCTTTGCATGTGCGTTCAATTTGGACATCTTTGTTCATTTGGCATAGTTGATATAACTTTTCGTTAGTCAACTCACCTAAGATTGATAAATTAAGGGTTATTGCTTCCATGCTGATTATCCTCCTTAGCGTTGCCGCAAAATTATACCATGACTCTCCTGCAAAAAGAAGGGCAAACCTAATGGAGCTAAAGGCCATGGCCGCTGCCGCCGCTTGTTATGTTCTCACTCTTCATCAAACACGTCTTCGCTCACAAGTCCCCGAACGAATATTTCGAAATTTTCTGCCAAAAACGTAATCTTATAATCATCTTCTTGATCTACATGAACGACTTGGGGATATCCGTCCTTTCCACAATTTCGATAATCAAGGCAAATCATGTCGTGGCCTGCTGATGGACAATCGCCGAAATAGACCCCGATATCTGGATAGCCCCACTCTTCTATCATGAATTGACTACCAAGCTCACCACATAATGAATGTGTCTTTTCTCTACCAATACCCAAAAATCCGTGTATAGCTACATGATTTTCAGCCCATGAGGTTCTCTCGCTTGTAGGAAAGCAGGTGTTTACGGGAATGCCCCCATTTTGATTTAGCATTAGTTCGATATAAAAACCAGGAAGTTTGTACCCAAGCTCATTTTCTATTTCTTTTATAAGCTCTTCGTTTGGCTTCTCCTCAACGTATTCTTTTCGAGCATAGTCACTATCTTTCCAAAAAGATGAAATATCAAAATCTTTAAAATATTTACTCATAACTCCCCTACATTGGTTACTCAGAAAGCATAACGATTGAATTCACTTGACTAAAAACGGCTCAGAACTATTTCAAAATTGTGGCCTTTAGATTTCCGATGCCTTAAAGACATCGGAAATCTAACCACTCAAAGTCAACTTTGTATTACAGGTACATAACGGTATCTCTACTCCAACCGCGCCCCCCGCAACCGTAAACTATTGCTCACCACCGTAACAGAGCTAAAGGCCATCGCCGCCGCCGCCGCCACAGGGTGTAATTCTCGTAAATAAATTGGCAACGTGGGGAAGGCCGATAACGCGCCCGCCGCGACGGGAATTAAAATCACGTTATAAGCAAACGCCCAAAACATATTTTGCTTAATGGTTTGCATGGTAATACGGCTTAAGGTAATTGCCTTCGCCACGCCCCGCAAATCGCCACTCATCAGCGTAATCCCCGCCGCTTCCATCGCCACATCTGCGCCCGTACCAATGGCAATCCCCACATCGGCTTTGGCGAGGGCGGGAGCATCATTAATCCCGTCACCGACCATAGCCACATGGCGGCCTGATTGCTGTAATTTCGCGACATTGGCCGCTTTATCGCCAGGCAACACCTCCGCCAAAACCTCATCAACCTGGGCTTGACGAGCAATCGCCTCAGCCGTCGCTTTGTTATCTCCCGTCATCATAACCACATGCAGCCCCATCGCTCGCAAATGGGCAATGGCCTCCACCGAACCCTCTTTAATCGTATCCGCCACGCCAATGACCGCCGCCGCTTGACCATCAACCGCTAACCACATGGCCGTTTTCGCCTCATTTTGTAAGGCTTGTGCTTTTTCGGTCAACCCATTCAGATGGATTTTTTCCTGCTCCATCAGCCGCAGATTGCCCAATAAAATGGCGTGATTATCCACGTTAGCCCGAATGCCATGCCCCGCAATAGATTGAAAGGCCGTCGGTTCAGCCAACGTTAAACCCTGAGCCTGCGCCGCTTGCACAATCGCCTCACCCAACGGATGCTCCGAACCCCGTTCCGCCGAAGCCGCTAATCGTAATAAATCGTTTCTTGACTGACTGCTGATAGCTGACTGCTGACCGCTAATTACATCCGTCAACGCAGGTTTACCTTTCGTAATTGTCCCCGTTTTATCTAACACAATCGTATCAATTTTATGCGCCAACTCTAAAGCCGCACTATTTTTGAACAAAATCCCCTGACTTGCACCTCTGCCCATGCCCGTCACAATCGCCGTAGGTGTTGCCAATCCTAACGCACATGGACAAGCAATCACCAACACCGCCACCATGCGAACCATCGCCGTCGTAAAATCCGCGCCCATTGCCAGCCAGATAAAGAAAGTCGCAACGGCAATGAGAATGACTATCGGCACGAAAATGGAGGCCACTTTATCAGCCAGAGCCTGAATGGGAGCTTTAGAACCTTGCGCCTCCTCCACCAAGCGGACGATTTGCGCCAAAGCCGTTTCCCGCCCGACTTTGGTGGCCTCCACCTTGAGCATGCCCTGTTTATTAAGCGTTGCGCCAATGACCGCATCGCCCACTTTTTTATCAACGGGCAAACTTTCGCCCGTCAACAGCGACTCATCTACCGCCGATTTACCGCCAATGACCACGCCATCAACGGGAATTTTCTCGCCAGGGCGCACCAAAACCACATCCCCATGCGTCACTTGGTCAATCGGAATATCAATTTCTTGGCCGTCCCGTTCAAGGCGCGCCGTCTTCGCTTGCAACCCCATGAGAGCCTTAATCGCCTCACTCGTTTTACCTTTGGCGCGCGCCTCTAACAATTTGCCCAGCTTAATTAAGACGATAATCACCGCCGCCGTCTCAAAATAAGTGTGTTGATGATGACCACCGCTGAAACCTAGCGTTATCCACAGCGAATAAAAGTAAGCAATGGTCGTAGATAAGGCAACTAAAACATCCATGTTCGCGGCTTTATTGCGTAAACTTTTGTAAGCCCCAATGTAATAATCTGAACCGACATAAAATTGGACGGGCGTGGCAAGCAGCCCTAACAAAATGTTTGTGGGAACGTCATAAATGACATCTGTCGTTACTAAATTAATGCCATACGCCATCATGAAGGTCATCAATTTGCTATGCTCAATCCACACAATCACCAGGGCGAGAAATGTCCCTAACCAAAACTTACGTTTTTGAGTACGAATGTCCAGGTCACGCGCCACTTTTTCGGCATCAACCAACTCCTCCGCCGAGTTAGCCTGGACGACACCATAACCTGCTTTTTCAATCGCCGCCACCATCTCGGCGCGGCTGACCGCACCAGGGATATATTTCACGGTGGCGCGTTCAGTCGCGAAATTAACCGTAGCCTCTAAAATGCCAGGCACTTTTTTGTTAAGGGTTCGTTCAACGGTATTAACACAATTGGCACAGGTCATGCCGAGAATGGGCAATTCAATCGTGGCAATGGGGACGTGATAGCCCGCTTTTTCAATGCGGTCAATTACGGGTTGTAAGCTGGTTTGGGTCGGGTCGTAGGTAACATTGGCTTTCTCGGTGCCGAAATTGACCACCGTATCCACCACCCCCGCCACTTTTTTGGCACTGCGCTCTACCGTAGCCACGCAGTTCGCACAGGTCATACCGATAATGGGTAAACCACCACCCCCGCCACTTTTTTGGCACTGCGCTCTACCGTAGCCACGCAGTTCGCACAGGTCATACCGATAATGGGTAAATTTATTTGTTGAGTCATGTTTATCAATTAGGAATTAGGAATTATCAATTAGGAATTAGGAATTAGGAATTAGAAATTTCTCACTTCTCATTTCTCATTTCTCACTTCTCATTTCTCATTTCTCACTTCTCACTTCTCACTTCTAATTTCTCACTTCTCACTTCTCACTTCGCATTTCTAATTCCTAATTCCTAATTCCTAATTTATCACTTTAATCATCATCATCAAACCGCCATCATCTGCGCCATTATTGGTTGTATGGTGTAAGATATGACAATGAATCATCCAATCGCCTAACTCGGTGGCGACAAATTCCACATCATAACGCTCGCCTGGCGCAACGGCAA
>JFJP01039105.1_pt1 | contig 14489 bp, 22 predicted proteins | sample 431651 | NCBI WGS metagenome assembly JFJP01 (sample SAMN02602958, study PRJNA72255) | Microbial mat metagenome, whole genome shotgun sequencing project. | biome: fresh water; feature: sink hole; material: water; isolation source: purple microbial (photo- and chemosynthetic) mats found in... | reverse complement strand
CCCCAAAACCCCAAAACCCCAAAACCCCAAAACCCCAAAACCCCATTATGTTGAACTAATGGATAATTTGAGTTTTCTTCAAGTAGAGCGTGTTTCTAAGTAATGAACTACACTCATAAAGTCTACTCGTTATGCTCTTTATGTAATTCTAAGTCCTCAAAAACCGATTTTCAAATTTATTATTTTCCCTCTCTCAGTCATATTAAGAATAAAATTTAAATTCTTCTCCAAAGTTTTTTCTTCTTAGCATCCCAACTATTCTCTTCACAAAACCTTTCTTTATCGTCTGAACTAAATTTTACAAAGTCTTTGTTTCATTCTCCTTCCTTGAAATTTTCTTTCTATTCTTCTTTCCAATAACACACTCCCTTCAAGGGAGTATTTAAGTCTGGGAAAATTTAACTTATAATAATTATCAAGAATGTCATTATCAGCAAAAGAGAAGTGGATGAGCTAGCTCATTGCAGACTTCTTTATGGTGCCAGAGTCAGAAGCAAATGTAAGTCTTTGTCCTTATTTCCCCATTTTCACTTTCAAATTACTAATTTCTGTAGGAACTATTCAAATGAGAGAAGCATTGGTATGATTTAGTTCAAAGCTTCTTTGAAGCTGAGGGTCCTCATAGACTATTCTTCCATTACCAGTAGCCTTTTGAAAAGAAAGGCTCCGGGGAAAATGAAGAATATAAAATCAGAGATCATGCACCCCCTGAATTTTATGTGACTGATGGAAACCAAGCTTAAGATGTTCGACTTGTTGGAAAATGCCTCTACTTTGTTAAAGCCGAACTGGGCGTCAAAATTAATAAGAGTTCAGGAGGATTAGATGACAACGCAATCTTATTCGGAGAACTTTCTGAGCAAACCATTGAGTCTCTCAACTTGATCATGACAGGAATTTTCAAACCATATGTTGCTCAACTCGAACCATCTACTTGGGGTTTTTGTGAGGAGGAGCAAAAGAAGGAGTTCTTACAAGGATTTGAGAAATTTAATAAAGAACTCTCTGAAGCTATCTCTCAGATGATTGATCAGAAGAAATTAGACAGAATTGATGATCAACATAAAAAGACCGCTATGAACTATAATGGAGCGAGAGACAAAAACAATGATGCTGAGTACGTTTAAATGATCAATCATTTCAAGTACATTTTCACTAAATGGAACGACACGATCACTCAAAGACTCGGAGATGATGCTCCAAACAGAAGTATCAAAGAAGATCTTGGTCCTAGATCTGAACTTGAATACTGGAGATTAAGAATGCAAAAGCTTTACTGTCTTTCTCAAGAAATGTGAAGCTAGGAATGCAGTCTTGTCTATCAGGTAATCACTTAAGATTAGAAAACTTCCGGAGACAACATCAATGGACCCGGAAGCGTATTCCTTTTGACTAGTAAATGGAAGACCTAGGAAATGAAAGTTACTGAGTCCTTGAATGAGGCTAAAGATAATGTAAAGTACTTGACAACACTTGAAAAATTCATTGAACCTCTCTATGAAGGAACTCCTGAACAAATCAAAGACACATTACCTGCATTAATGAACTCAATTAAAATGATCCATACAATTGCTCGATACTATAACACTAATGATAGAATGACTAACTTATTCAAGAAGATCACCAATCAAATGATCGAAAACTGCAGAAGAGCTATAATAGCTGGTCATGAATCTGAAGACAAGCTTTGGGAAATTCCACCAGATAAGTTAATTCCTGTTCTTAAAACTTGCATTGAGCTGAATCAAGCATATCAAAAACAATACGAAATCACAAAAGAAAGACTTCAAAATATGCCTAAAGGAAAACAATTTGAATTCTCTTCAAATCAAATATTTGGCAAATTTGACCTTTTCTGCAGAAGAATCAATAAACTTATTGATCTTTTCTAGACTATTCAGTAGTTCTAAACTCTTGGTCAACACAATCTTGAGAACATGGAAGGAATCATCAAAAGATTTAATCAAAGAGTTGATAGCTTTAAGAAGACTGTTAATCAGAACTCAAAATCTCTGCTTGAATTTGAGACAAATATTTTTGATAGAGACTTTGTCCAATTCAATGTTGATGTTTCTGCAATTGAAACTGATCTTTAGGGTTACATCGATAAGAACTTTGACTCAGTCACTTTAGTTGATGACTCTTTGACTCTTTTGAGAAAATTCTTAAGTATTTTGAAGAGAGATTCTCTAAAACAATCCATCTATAATAAGTACACAGTCATCTTCTAAAATTACGGACTTGAAATTAATAGCATTGAAGACTAGTATTAGAAATTCAAAACAAATCCTCCAATTGTCAGAAATCTTCCAACTGTTGCCGGATCAATTATTTGGGCAAGACATTTATTCCATAGAATTTCTGGACCTATGCAAAAATTCCCCCCAGAAGTCACTGGAGCAAAGGATAATAAGAAGCACGTGAAGGCTTATAACAAGATTGGATATACAATCTTTTACTATGAATACCTCTGGCAAGAGAAATGGACAGTTGAGGTTGAAAGAGCAAAGGCTGGTCTTTAAGCTACTCTTATTATCAGACATCCTGATAATAACAAGTTGTATGTAAACTTTGATTCAGAAATCTTTACTTTAATCCGAGAAGCAAAATGTCTTTCAAGAATCGGAATCGACATTCCTGAAAGTGCCAAGATTATTTTGTTGCAAGAGGATAAGTTTAAGATGTACAATAACGAACTTCATCATGTCTTAAAAGAATACGAAAGGATCATTTCAAAGATTAGACCTAATACAAAGTCTTTACTTGTTCCACATCTTGAGGATCTAGAATATAAGCTAAGACCAGGAATGGTGACTTTGACTTGGACTTCAATGAATATTGATGGTTACCTTCATCATGTACATAATGGTCTCGTCAAACTAGAATAGCTTATCATTAACATCAACGACATCATGGAAAATAGAATTGAAAACAACCTTAAAGCTCTTTCAAAAACAGTTCTTGTTGATCTTCCCCAAGATGCCAAGACATTCTCTCTTGAGGAGTTTGTTCAAATGCAAGAAGATTGGATAAGAGTCGAGTCCTAAAAGTTAAAATCTAAAAATATTGAAGTTGAAGGAGCAGTTGAAGATTTGATTCAAACCATTTGTTCTTATAACTTAGATAAACATGTTGAGGCAATATCAGCTGAAGAAATCCAAAAACTCTCTAAATATTACAATTGGTCAATGTATCAAGCCCTTCTTCACGCCACAAAGTACTCCTTGAATGCTATGAAAGAGAGAATTTGTGGAAGACGAAACATGCCAAAGATGGAACTCAAACCATTTTTTGATGTAGATGTCTAATTAGATGGTAATACTTGCACCTTAAATCCAAATCTTGAACAGATCCAAACTGCAATCAATAGAGCTGCTGCCCATGTTTTAAAGTCAACCAAAAATGTGCAAAACTGGAATTAGAAAGATATCCCAGAGGATAAGAGAGAACCTTTCTATGATTGGATTGCTAAAGATAAAGAAATTGTTAAAGTCATCTTGTTATTGACTGGTTCAATCCAAGGCACAAAGAACAATGTTTTCATTTTCCTCGATTCATTCAATGCTTACGGAAAACTTTGGAATGACAGTGTATAGGACGCTCTTAAAAAGTTCAGAGACAAGAATCCTAAACTTGAAGATTTTGAAGAGAAACTTAAAGAATTTGAACATACTCAAACTAAAATTCTTGAAATTGAATCGATTAAGTAGATTGGTGCTTTGAATCTTAAGACTGATAATTTGAAACATGGATTAATTGGTTGGGTTAAAATTTGGAAAGATGCTTTCTCAAAAGATCTTCATAAAAAAGCAAAGAATAGTCTTGGAGATTTGACTGACCACATTAAAGGTCTTTAATTGAAACTCGAGAAACCAGCTAAAGACATTGATTCTTTAGGACATATTATGTCAGCCTTAGAAGAAATCAGGAAGAACGAATCCAGCATTGAGCAAGAGTTTAGACCAGTCATAGAGATGTATTATCTTCTCGAAACATATTTACCTGAAGTAATGGAGAAAGATGAGAGCGAATCCAAAACCATTCTTGAGAAGAAATGGAAACTACTTGTTGGAATGGGAGAAACAATCAGAAATGATCTTCAAAAGAAACAAGCCAAATTCAAGAAATCCTTAATTGAAGGAATCAAAGCTCTCATTGTTGATGTCCAGGAATTCAGAAAGAACTTTGAAAAATACGGACCAATGGTTCCAGGAATTACTCCAAGAGAAGCCTTAGTTCGATTGAGACAATTCAATGAAGAATACCAGGTAAGAAAGAAGAAGTATGATTCCTATTATGCTGGAGAAACTCTCTTTGGTCTTCCTCATCAAAGTTATCCAGCCCTTGAGACAACAAGACAAGAGATTGAATTGCTTGACAAACTTTACAACTTGTATGAAAACGTTTTAGAGACAATCAACAAATGGAAAGATGTTCATTGGTACGACATTAAAGAAGAAATTGACAACATGATTGAGCAAATTGAGATTTACTAAAAGGATTGTAAGAAACTTCCTGGACCTCTTAAAGGTTGGGATGCTTATAAAGAGCTCAACACTGAGATTGACAACATGAATTCTATTTTACCTTTGATTAAAGACCTTGCTAATCCGGCTATTAGACCAAGACATTGGGAGCAAATTTGCGATTTAACAAAGAAAGATATCCCATGGGCCTACACAGATACTTTTTGTTTAAGCCATCTTTTGAATGCCAATTTACTTGAATTCCTTGAGGATATTCAGGATATCACAGAATCTGCAGTTAAGCAACTTAAACTTGAAAAAACTTTGAAGGAAGAAATTTCTGTATTTTGGGAAAATTGCCAATTAACAGTCTCATCAAAAGAAGGAATGGGCAATGAACCTTGTATGATCACAGGAAACATTGATGAAATTCAAGAACAACTTGAAAACCATATGATGATGCTCTCTCAAATGAACGCAATGAGATATGTCACCCCATTCAGAGCTGAAGTAACAGAAAAGATTGAGATTTACTCTGAAGTCTATGAAACAATTGATAAATGGTTGAAAGTGCAAGTCATTTGGAACAACCTTGTATCTGTCTTTACAGGAGGTGATATTGCAAAGCAAATGCCCAACGAAGCTACCTTGTTCAAAAAGATTGATAAAACTTGGAAGAAACTTATGGAAAGAGCCTATGAATAGAAAAATGTCATCTAGGCTTGTTCGAACGATATGTTGAAACAATCTTTGCCTTAGCTGTAACAAGATCTTGAACTTTGTCAAAAGAAACTAGAAAATTACTTAGAAGGAAAGAAGAAGATTTTCCCTTGATTCTATTTCTGCTCAAATGAAGTCTTGCTCAAGATTCTTTCGCAAGGTCAATCCGATCCTAATCAAGTACAAGACGATTTTGAAAAACTCTTTGATGCAATTTCAAAGGTCAAATTCCATGATTTTGATAAACGAGCCATCACATAGATTAAGCAATAAATGGGACAAGATGAGGAAGTTGTCGATCTTAAGAATCAGGTAAAAGCAGAAGGCTTGATTGAGAACTGGCTTTGTGTTTTAGAAAAAGAAATGCAATACACTGTGAGAGAAATTTGTAGAAGAGGTGCGAGAGACTTCATGAATCCAGACTTAGGTTATGTCGAATAGAAAATCTCTGAATACCAAGCACAGGTAGCTCTACTTGGAATCTAAATTATTTGGACCATCAACACAGAAGAAGCAATCAACAAACCTTCAAAGGATCGAACAGCTGAAATGGAAAAGAAACGAAAGGTAATTTGGGGAATCATGGATATGCTGTCATGATTATGCTTGTCTGACATTAAAGGAAAAGTTCAAAGACTCAAAGTTGAGACTTTAGTAACGGTACATGTCCATTAGAGAGATCTCTTCTAGCAAGTTTAGGATGACGCAAAAGCTCATAAGATCCAAAACAGCAATGACTTTGATTGGTAGAAGAACACAAGAATTCAGTGGAATAATGAAAAGGATCAAATTGTGATCAGTATTACTGATGTTGATTTCATTTACAGCTATGAATTCTTAGGAGCCAAAGAGAGACTTTGTATTACTCCTTTGACTGATAGATGTTATGTAACTTTAGCTCAAGCAATGAATATGTTTTACGGAGGAGCACCTGCTGGTCCTGCCGGTACAGGTAAAACCGAAACAGTCAAAGACATGGGTAGATGCTTAGGTGTCTTTGTCGTCGTTACAAATTGCTCAGGAGAACACAAGTACAGAGACATGGCTAAAATTTATAAAGGAGTTTGTCAATCAGGACTTTGGGGATGCTTTGACGAGTTTAACAGAATTTCACTTGCCACTCTCTCAGTCGTTGCTGCCCAAATTCAAGCAATCACAAGCGCAAAGAAGGCAAGGCTTGCCAAGTTTAACTTCCCTGAAGAGACTGAGCCAATTAAACTTGTCCAGTCATGTGGATACTTCATCACAATGAATCCTGGTTATGCTGGAAGACAGGAGCTCCCTGAAAACTTGAAAGTCTTGTTCAGATCAGTGAGTATGATGATGCCGGATAGACAAATTATTATCAAGACTAAGTTAGCCTCAGTCGGGTATAAAACTTATGATCCCTTAGCTAAGAAATTCCACGTTCTTTACAGACTTTGCGAGGAGCAACTTTCTAAATAGAGACATTATGATTTCGGATTGAGAAATATTCTTTCAGTTTTAAGAACAGCTGGTATCACTTTGAGATCTGAGTTGACATCAAATGAGGAAATGCTTTTATGTAGAACATTAAGAGACATGAACTTGTCTAAGTTCGTATTTGATGACGTTTCTCTCTTTAAAGCTCTTCTTAAAGATATTTTCCCTTAGTAATTTGAAGGTATGAAAGAGAAATTCCCTACAAAAGTATATAAAGAAGTTGCAGAAGCAGCAAACTATCAAATCAAACAAAAGAACTTAGTTGATAAAGGTCAATGGGTTTTGAAAGTTATCCAACTTTACGAAACAAGAGTTGTCAGACACGGCTTTATGCTTGTTGGAATGTCTGGATGTGGAAAGACTACAATTGCTAATGTCCTAACTGATTCTTTAACTGCAATTGGGGAACCTCACAAGATAGTTAAAATGAATCCTAAAGCAATTACTGGTCAAGAGATGTATGGAGTGATGAATGGAGTTACTGGAGAATGGACTCCGGGTGTTTTCTCAACAATTTGGGCCAAGTATAACAATAGAAAATTAAGTCATTCGACTTGGATTACTTGTGACGGGCCAGTCGATGCAATTTGGATCGAAAACTTGAATACAGTCCTTGATGATAACAAGATTCTTACCCTTGCTAATGCAGATAGATTCCCAATGACGGATAATGTAAGAATGGTCTTTGAAGTAGAAAACTTAAATAATGCTTCTCCTGCTACTGTATCAAGATGCGGAATTGTTTATGTGTCTGATATTGATTTAAGTTGGGAACCTCTTTTTGAAACTTGGAACATTGATAGAGCAGAAGAAAAGAAGGTTTCATCTCCTGAAGAAAGAGAATACATGAAGTAACTTGTTCAAAAGTACTTCTGGTATGGAGATGAAAAAATTGGAGTGTTTGACATCTTAAATAAACAGTACACATACACAATGATTGTGCAGCCAGTTGTAAGAGTAACTATGTTCTTAAATCTTTTTACCTCATTTTTGAAAAGAGTTTAGGATAAACAACTCAAATACACCAAAGTTGAGTTTGAAAAGATATTTGTGTATTGCTATGCCTGGGCAATTGGAGGTCTTTTTGAAACAGAGGAGAGAGAAAAGCTACACAAATTAATGGAACAAATTGGAGCTCCTTTCCCTTAGATTTCTGGAGCCAAGATGGGAATGGAAAGAGAAACTGTGTTTGATTATTACATCAACATTGAAACGTTAGACTGGAAAGTTTGGGAAGCGGACACATGGGTCCCTCCTAAGAGACTTGAATTTTCTTAGATCCTTATTCCAACAATGGACTCAACAAGAGCTGAATTTTTGATTGGTTTGGTTGACTAAGTTGATTTCATGAGATCAGAAAAGAGAAAAGAAGCAGGAATCAGAAATACTCTTCTAGTCGGAGGACCAGGAACTGCAAAGACCTCATGTATTTTGATGAGAACTTAAAAATTCGACTCAAATGTAATGCTTTTGAAAATGATCAACTTCTCTTCTGCAACAACCCCAATTATGTTCTAGCAATCTATTGAGGGAGAACTTGATAAAAAGACAGGAAAGACTTATCATCCAAATGGAGGAAAGCAGATGACAGTATTTATTGATGATGTCAGCATGCCTTAGGTCAATGAATGGAATGATTAAGAAACTCTTGAAATTACAAGACAGTTGATTGAGCAAAAAGGTCTTTATTTCTTGAACAAAGATTAGAGAGGAGACTTTAGAATCATTGAGAATCTTCAATATCTAGCTTGTATGAATCATCCAGGAGGAGGTTGAAATGATATTCCTAATAGAATCAAAAGACATTTCCTTTCAATCAACATGACTTCACCTTCCTAGAAATCTATTGAAAACATTTATGGAAGAATTCTTGAAGCTCTATTCAACCCAAAGAAGTACTCTTAGGAAGTCATTAATACTAAAAACACAGTTCTTGATGCCACAATTTATCTTTGGAATCAAATCAAAAAGAGACTTTTGCCCACTCCTGCTAAATTCCATTACGTGTTCAACATGTGAGAGTTGTCTTGAGTATTCTAAGGAATTTGCTCAGTTGCTTCAAAACCAGACTATAAAGTCATTATGAGTTGTTTAAATATGCCAGATACCAAGGATCCTTCATTCTTCTTAATGGCTCTGTGGAGACATGAATGCGAAAGAGTGTTTGAAGATAAGTTGGTTAATCCAGACGACAAAGCTGTATTCCATAACCTATTAGACAAAGTAACAGTTGAAAAATTCAAAGATGTATTCAATATGGACGATGATGAACTAAAAGTTACTCAACTCTTTGCTGATTTCTAAAGAAAAGACACAATTGATGAGTATGGAGATGTGACTGAAGAAGCACCTTTTGTATACGAAGCTATTAAGAGCATTGAACATATCAAAAAGGTCATAGAAGAAAAACTATAATTGTATAATGAAAAATTCCCTTCAAAAAACATGAACTTAGTCGTTTTCGATGATGCTTGTTGACATTTATTGAGAATTGCAAGAATTATCAACATGCCAAGAGGATCAGCAATGCTTGTCGGAGTTGGAGGATCAGGAAAATAGAGCTTAACAAGATTGGCTTCATCTATTTGCAAGCAACAATACTATCAGATTGTTTTGACTAAATCATACTCCCTAAAAGATTTGAAAGATGCAATAAAAGAACAATACTCAATCGCTGGACCAAAAGGTATGAGTGTTACTTTCATCTTGACTGACGCAGAAATTAAACAAGAGTCTTTCCTTGAATGCTTTAACTCCTTCTTAGCAACTGGAGAAATTGCTGGTTTGATTCCAAAAGAAGATAAGGATGTTTTCTCGTTAGAATCTAAAACTGTTTATGTTAAAGAAGGATATGGAAAGAAATCAGAAGAGCCTTCAATGTTGACACTTTGGAATTACTTCATCAACAGAGTCAGAGATTGTCTTCATGTCGTCCTTTCCTTCTCACCAGTCGGATAAAAATTCTGAGAAAGAGCAAGAAGATTCCCCGCATTATTTAGCTCTTGTACAATTGATTGGTTCTTACCTTGGCCAGAAGATGCACTTGTTTCAGTCGCTCAAAAGTTCCTTTGAGATGGATCGATTGATATTTTTGTTGGACCAAGATAAGAAACAAGACAAGAGCTTGAGACTCATATGGGAAGAGTTCATCAAATGGTAACTGAAGTTTGTGGCATCTATTTTGAAAGAATGAGAAGATAAGTGTTCGTTACTCCAAAGAGTTATTTGAGTTTCATCAACTATTACAAACAGCTTTACCTATAGAAGTTTGAGTTGTTAAATAAGGAAGAAAACAACATCAGAAAAGGCTTGAGAAATGTTGATGATGCTAAAACAGATATTACTAAAATGCAAAAGAAACTTGAAGTTGAGAAGAAAGAGTTACAAATTGTTATGGATCAGACAAACAAAATTCTTGAGAAATTAAAAGTTGAGAATAAGAAAGCTGCAGAGAAAGAAGAAGAAGTCAATAAAATTAAAGCTGACTGCGAAGCTGAGAAAGCAAAGATTGAAGTTGAAAAGGAAGAAGCTGAGGCTGATCTTGCAACTGCAATGCCTTTCTTAAATGCTGCTATTCAAGCTGGTAAATCTATCGATGTTAACAAAGTCAAAGAATTAAGAGGAGCAGCAAAGTCAGCCGTCGATGCTATTAGAATCGTGATGGATGCCATTTTAATCATTTTCGGAACTCCACTAGAAGCAATTAAGCCTTAGGAAAAGAAGTAACTTAAGAACAAATGGACCTTCTTGCAAGATTCATATATGAACATTGGTATGCCAATACTTTAGGATCCTGGATTTGTCGAAAGAATTTTATAATTCACTGAACTTGAAAAAGACAAAATCACTGATGAGCAATGTGAATTACTTGAACCTTATCTGACGATGAAACTTCCTCCACCAGATGGATCTCCTTTCTTTACAGCTGCAAACTTATCTGGCTCCAATAGTGCTATGGCTACAATTACAACTTGGGCTCGAGCAATGTATGATTATCATAACGCTTCAAAGGTTGTGAAGCCCAAACTTGATTTACTAAAGATGAAAGAAGCTGCTCTCTAGGTAGCTCTTGCAAACTTAGCAGCCGCTGAAGAGGAACTCGACAAAGTACAAAAGTTCAAAGCTAAACTACAAGCTGAATTTGATGAGGCAAACACAAAAGCAAAAGCACTTGATGAAGCTGCTCAAATTACTAAGAGAAGTATGGATAGAGCCAATAAACTCATTAATGGTCTTTCTGGAAACATTGATAGATGGAATGCAGATGCTCAGAATATTGGAACTCTTAAGTTGAACCTGGTTGGTGATTGTGCCAAAGGATGCGCATTTGTTTCTTATTGTGGACCTTTCAATTCAGAATTCAGAGAAAAGTTAACAGAAGAATATTTCTCAAAGGATATGATTGCAAGAGAAATTCCTTGTAGTGAAAACTTGAATCTGTAACAATTCTTAGTTGATCCAGCTGTGGCTGGACAATGGGCTCTCGAGGGTCTTCCTAAAGATAATCTTTCTATATAGAATGCTATTATGGTAACTAAGTCTTCTAGATACCCTCTTCTTATTGATCCTTAAGGACAAGCCAGCGATTGGATTAAATGAAGAGAACCTCAACTGACTGAACTTAATCTGATTTATAACATCAATAATCCAAAACTAAAAGACTTCATTAAGATTCCAATTCAAAATGGTTGGCCAGTGCTGATTGAAGGTATTGAAAATGAAGTTGATCCAATGTTTGATCCAATTCTTGAAAAATAACTTATTAAGAAGCCAAGAGGATTCTTATTAGACTTAGGAGGTGAAGACAAGATAGATTTTGATATTTAGTTCTAACTCTTTATGACAACAAGACTTTCTAATCCCAAATTCTCTCCCGAACTTGCTGCCAAAACAACAATTATTGATTTCACAGTAACCTAAGGAGGTCTTGAACAACAATTACTCAGTAGAGTTCTTTCAAAAGAACAGAAATCTCTTGAAGAACAAATGACAGCTCTACAAGAAGAAATTACTCTTAACACAAATACTTTGAGACAATATGACAAAGACTTGCTTGAGAGACTTTCAAATGCTGAAGGATCTTTAATTGAAGACACTCTACTCATTGATGTCCTGTAAACTATCAAAACTAAAGAGAAAGAAGTCAATCAAAAACTTAAAGATGCTGATGAAAAGAAGATTGAAATTGATGAAAAGAGAGAACAATTCAGACCAGTTGCTGCTTGAGGTGCAGTCCTCTATTTCTGTATTGTTGAGATGATCAATGTCAATTGGATGTATAACACTTCTCTGCAACAGTTCTTGTACTTGTTTGAATGGTCAATAGATCATGCAGAAAAAGCTCCAATTCTAAAAGACAGAGTCAATAACATTATAGATACGTTAACATACAAAATTTTCAGATATATCAGCAGAGGATTATTCGAGAGAGACAAGGTCACTTTCAAACTAATGGTAAGTATGAAAATTTTGGTCAAGGAAGGAGTTTTAGAACAGAAAGACATTTAGTTCTTCCTTAAAGCTGGATCAGCATTAGAAGATAGGAACAATCCTTTTGCAAGTTGGGGCTTTGATAATAAACAATGGTTAAATCTTAAAGCTCTTTCTCAACATAGATTTGGATCTTCTCATAGCATTTTCTTCAAAGACATTGTTGATCGAATCACTAGAGCTGAACAGGTTTGGAGAAAGTACATTGAAGAAGATGAACCTGAAAAATCTGATGTTCCGGATATTCACGAAAAGATTAAATCAGAGTAGTGTTCTCATTTTATTCATTTGTGTCTAATCAGATGTATTTGAGAAGACAGAACCAAATTAGCTGCTGATAAATTTATCGAAGCAGTACTTGGAGAAAAATACGTTAGAGCAGTAGCAGATGCTATTCAAGATCTGTATGAAGAAACTAGAAATAATATTCCAGTGCTCTATTTACTATCTCCAGGAGCAGATCCAACAAACACAATCGATGAATTTGCAAAGAAAAAGAAGAAATTCCCCTCAGAACAAATCTCAATGGGAGAAGAACAAGAAAGACTTGCTAAAAGCAAAATCAACATCGGTTTTGATAGAGGTACATGGGTCATCTTACAAAATTGCCATTTAGGTCTTGAGTTTATGGCTGAAATTGAAGAAATTCTAAATCCTAAAGACGGTAGACCTATTCATGATGAATTTAGACTCTGGATTACTTGCGAACCTCATACAAGCTTCCCTCTATCTCTTCTCTAAATGGCTATTAAAGTAACCACAGAACCTCCTAAAGGTGTTCAAGCAGGTCTTTGGAAAACATTCAACACTGAAATTAATCCTGATTTCCTTGAAAAAGTTGAGCCTTTTGATAAATGGTGATCAATGGTCTTCACAATTTGCTTCTTACATTCAGTTGTTTAGGAAAGAAGAAAGTTTGGTGCTTTAGGATTTTGTATTCCTTATGAATTTAACTTTGCTGATCTCGGAGCATCACTATCTTATTGCGAAAAGCATATGACTTTCTGCAGCACTTAAAGCAGCACCAATCCCCAATACTCATGGAAAGCAATTAAATATATGGTTTGTGAAGTCCAATATGGAGGAAGAATTACTGATGATTTAGATAGAGAGCTTTTCATTACTTTTGGAGAATACTGGCTTTCAGACACAATTTTCAATCCTGGATTTAAGTTCATTAACATCAATGGGGAGCTGAGTACATATGCCATTCCACAAGATTCAGAACATTCCAAGTATCTCGAGTTTATCCAAGATTTACCTAAATAGGATTCTCCACTTGTATTCGGTCTTCATCCAAATGCTGACTTAACATTCAGATTGCAAGAGTCAGTAGCTATGATCAACGTTCTTGTCGATACTCAACCTAAAGAGGCTGCTGCAGCTAGCGGTAAGAGTGCAGAAGCAGAAATTTAAGAAAAGATTAGAACTGAAATTCTAAAAGACATTCCTGATAACTGGAATTTCCTTGAGCTCATGCAAAATATCGAAAAGATGAAATGCAAACCTCTTGGAGCTCAAGGACTTGATGTACCATTAAATGTTTTCCTCAAACAAGAACTTGAAAGATTCTAGGTTATTATTACAATTGTCAAAACAATGTTAGTTGCTATTTGCGATGCCATCGATGGAACTATCATTATGACTCCTGAAATTGTTGACGCAATTGAAGCAATGAATCAGTTTAGAGTTCCGAAGAAATGGGTTTATGATCCAACTGGAGCTGAAATTTCATGGCTTGTTCCTTCACTTGGAGGTTGGCTGAAGAGTTTGAAAGACAGATACTTCTAACTAAACAACTGGTATTCTACTGCAACAAGACCATCATCATTCTGGTTGACTGGGTTCTTCAATCCTCAAGGATTTTTAACAGCTGTTAAACAAGAAGTTACAAGAGCTCAGAAAGGAGTTTAATGGTCATTAGATGATGTCCTTTACAAAACTGATGTAAAATCAAATGAAATTATTGATAGCTCAGACGGTAGAGTTGATCGACCTCTAGTTGCCCCATCTGAAGGAGTTTACATTCATGGATTGTTCTTAGAAGGCGCTGGATGGGATTGAAAGAACAGTAGATTACAAGAATCTGAGCCAAAGAAACTTTATTTGACTTTCCCAATTATCCATGTTTCAGCAATGAATCCAGTCGCAGAGTCAAGCGGACCAGGTGGAATGATGAAGAAAGCAGACGATAAAGGAGGTGATAAAGGAATGTACAATTGCCCTGTTTATAAATACCCGAGAAGAAACGACAAGTATTTAGTTTTCAGAGTCAACTTGAGAGGAGAAGGTCAAACAGGAGGTCAAACTGGAAACTCACTTGCACCTAAAGGCATCAAATCAGAAATC
>JFJP01022075.1_pt1 | contig 14489 bp, 13 predicted proteins | sample 431651 | NCBI WGS metagenome assembly JFJP01 (sample SAMN02602958, study PRJNA72255) | Microbial mat metagenome, whole genome shotgun sequencing project. | biome: fresh water; feature: sink hole; material: water; isolation source: purple microbial (photo- and chemosynthetic) mats found in... | reverse complement strand
CCGCTGCGCTGGGCTTATACGTCTCATGTTATTCGGCATAAACTTGCCAAAGAGGGTAAACAGTCGGATTCGGTTGAAATCTCGCTTGCCAAAATGATGGATGAGGGATTTACGCATGTGGCGATTCAGTCGTTTCATATTATCGGCGGCGAAGAGTTTCACGGCATGTATCAGAATGCCAAGGCGTTTGCCAGCATGTCCGATGGAATTGAAAAAATCATCGTAGGGTATCCGCTGTTGGGAACTCAGGATGACATGAAAAAAGTAACCGACGCGGTTATTGAAAATCTTCCGAAAGAGCGCAAAAAAGATGAGGCGGTGGTATTTATGGGACACGGCACGCCGCATCCTTCCAATGCGTTTTATACCGCGCTGCTGTATCATCTTCAGCAAAAAGACCCGAACATTTTTATCGCCACAGTTGACGGAAGTCCTACGATTGAGGATGTCAGAGCAACTCTGATGGCAAAAGGCGTTAAAAAAGCCTATCTGATGCCCCTTATGACTGTTGCCGGAGACCATGCCAGAAACGATATGTCAGGCGATAAAGATGATTCATGGAAAAGCATTCTCAGCAAAGCGGGAATTACTTCTGTCTCTGTGTTGAAAGGGCTTGCGGAATATGACAATGTTGTTGAAATCTGGATAGAGCATCTGAAGCAGGTTTATGCCCGGTTTAAGTAAGAAGAACTTTGTCAATCAGGTTTCAACTGCGTAACGCATACAAGGATTTCACCCATACTTACGGGTCAGAGCCGCTTTTGCCTTGAAAGCAGCATGTAAATCCTGCGGAAGTCGCAGGGTGAACTGTTTCGCGGTCATGTTTTGCTCCTTTCAGTCTGATATGGAAATTTTTGCATATTTACAGATTGATGTCAATACAGAAAGATTGCTGCCGGACAGACAACAAAAGCCGGACGATACGCATTCTTATCATCCGGCTGTTTTTTTTGTCCTGAACCGAGATTCTCAGGATTTAAGGATTGCCAAAATTGATTCATAATCCCGGCAATCCTTTGAACCTCTGACTCTCAGAATTATTGCTGATTTGCATGATTAGAAAATCACAGTAATCAGAACAATCAGCGTAATCAGCGGTTCATCCTTCAATCCTGATTCAAAAAAATATGTCAAATCCGTATCGGATCTGCCAATATCTCCTATCTGCAAAGGAGAATGTTAAAGAGGACGGATATTTGCCGCTCTGCTGCGTCATCTTGACGAAAAACCCTGCTTTCCCTATATTTCCGATATGCGTCTTGATATAAGATTGCATAATCATTATGTATATCCTGATGTGTTTGTGGTCTGCGATGAATCAGCTTATATCGCTGACGATATGGTGAATGATGCCCTTGTCATTATCGAAGTGCTGTCTCCGACTACCGAATCTTATGACAGAGGCAAAAAATTCCTTCATTATCAGAGCCTTGATTCGTTCAGAGAATATGTGCTTATCAGCCAGAGTCATATTCAGGTTGAGGTATTCCGGCGCAATGATGCGGGAAAATGGGAATACGAAATACTTACCGAACCGTCCGGTATTCTGCATCTGAACACGCTTGAATTTTCGGTAGAGGGTCTGTATTGACTGTTTTTTTTAATAATTAAAATTCTTATATATTAAAAATATGTTTTTACAATAAAATATAATAATTTAAAATGCTTAATCTATAAACAGTTTGTATGACACCACTACCCCATCTGTTGGTAGTGGTTTAAATATGACTGCCAACAGCTTTCGGAGTGAGATTCAAAGCAGACTGATATTTGGCTTCAGCCTGCTTTGGCTTATCGCGGCTATGAGGAGAGGTGAATAATGATAATTTAAACGACTTTATTCAAAGGATATTCGATTATACCCTCTGCGCCATGCTTCAGAAGCTCCGGGATCAGGTCTCTGACAAGACTGCTATCCACCACGCTCTCCACTGAAAACCATGTGGATTGATACAAGGGCGAAACCGTAGGCGCGTTTACGTTTAAGCTGGGCAGCAGCGATACGATTTTTTCAAGACAATTTTCCGGCACGTTCATTTTGATGCCGACCAGTTTTTCACCAAGCAACGCGCCCTTAAGCAGCAGGGCAATCTGCTCGATCTTTCCCCGTTTGAACTCGTCTTTCCACGCCTCATGATTGGCAATCAACTGAGTATTGGTCTGCATGAGTTCGTGAATGATGTCAAGCCCGTGCGCCCGAATGGTGCTGCCGGTTTCCGTAACTTCCACAATTGCATCCGCAAGCCCGGATACGACTTTGGCTTCGGTCGCGCCCCATGAAAATTCCACCTTGACATTAATGCCTCTTTCGACAAAATACCGCCGTGTAAATTCAACAAGTTCGGTGGCAATCTTTTTGCCCTCAAGGTCTGCCAATGTTTTGATGGAAGATTTATACGGAACAGCCAAAACCCACCGCGCGGGTCTTGCGCTGACTTTGGAATAGACCAGATCCGCGACAATATGCACATCTGAGTTGTTTTCGGCAATCCAGTCTTTGCCGGTCAGCCCGGCATCCATCGTGCCGTTTTCCACATATCGGGACATTTCCTGAGCGCGGCATATTGCACATTCAATATTATCGTCATTGATTTCAGGAAAATAGCTTCTGCCGCTTACATTGATTTTCCAGCCGGATCGCTTGAACAGCGCAATCGTGGCATCCTGAAGGCTGCCTTTGGGAATGCCTAATTTCAACACATTTTTCATCACTTATAAACCTCTTTGGGATCAAATACCGGTGTCCCGATAATCCTGATCCCGTTATCTTCGATTTTTTTGTAAAAACAGCTTTTATAGCCGGTATGACATGCCGCGCCCCCGACCTGCTCCACTTTAAGCAGAACAGAATCCTCATCGCAGTCAATGAAAATTTCTTTCACTTTCTGAACATGCCCGGATGTTTTGCCTTTAACCCAAAGCGTGTTGCGGCTTCGGCTGTAATAGGTTGCAAGCCCGGTAGAAAGCGTGGTCTGCCATGCCTCTTCATTCATAAACGCGAGCATCAGAACATCTCCGGTCTCATAGTCCTGTGCAATTGCCGGAATCAGTCCGCCCATTTTTTCAAAATTCAGATGAATCATTCACTCCTCGTCAGTCAATGTTTTTTTATATTTACCGACCTAACCCCCCAGCCCCCTTCCCTGAAAGGGCAGGGGGAGAGGTCTGAGACTCCCCCCTCTCCGTTCCGGGGAGGGGCAGGGGGAGGGGTTTTGCGTAAGGTGAGTTAATGTGTTTATCAAAATTGAATATGAAATGCAATAGATACCTTAAAAGCTCATAAATCGGGATTTCTTAAATATAAGCGAAGGCTGCCTGATCTTTTCTATGGTGAAATAAAATACTCAAAAAAATAACTTGCAATTTTGCCAATCAGGATTAAAATGATAAGAAAATGTTTAAGAAAGGTGGTTTTAAGATATGGCTAATGTTACGCCGCATTGCGAAGGATGCTCAAAAATCAATGCAAATAATGACTGTACGGTTTATCCCAACCCGGCAAAGCTGATGCGCTGGGTGGATAATAAGCAGATTCAGTTCGGCTGTTCTTTTAATTCAGGCAAATTTCTGGAAAAAAAGGGTGGTACGGAGAAAGTCCGCGTGGGTCAGCAGAAACAGAAGAAAAAGTAAGAATATCGGCGATATCAGGCAATGCACTGCTTTTTATAAGGCGGTGCATATCTTTTTTTCAGGGAAGGCATAGATGTCGGAAACATCATTTTTGCGGCGGTTTTTTACAGAATTGAAATGGAAACTGGTCGGAATACTCGGCAAGAGGCTGATTGATCTGCTTTTTTCCACAATCAGGATCGAAATTTCCGGATTTGAGCAGGTCAGCGAAATTATTCATTCCAAGCGGGCAATCGGGGCAGTGTGGCATTCAAGAATCCTCTTGTTCAGTTATCTGTTCAAAGGCTGGAATTTGGCTGTTTTGGTGAGCCAGTCTGATGACGGCGAAATCACTGCCCGAATTTTACAGGCACAGGGGCAGGAAACGGTTCGGGGATCAACCACGCGCGGCGGGCTTCAGGCGTTAGCGTCTCTGATAAGAAAACTTAAAGAAAAATATCGTTATGCCGTGATTATTCCGGATGGTCCGCAGGGACCCCGATATAAGATTCAGCCGGGAATTATCGCGCTTGCTAAAAAAACCGGCTATCCGATAGTTCCGCTGACCTACTCTGCCCGAAAAGCAAAAATATTTGCCAGTTGGGATCGCTTTATACTGCCGTTTCCGTTCACAAAGTGCAGGGTTATTTACGGTAAGCCTATTTATGTTCCTGAAAATGCAGATAAAAATGTAGAAGAAGTCTGTCGCATCCGGCTTGAAACCGAGCTTTGCAGAATTACGGAAGAAGCGGATCGGTTTTTTGACAGGAAATTTGCCATCGGATAAGGCAGTTGTTTTTAACAACAGACGCAATATGTCCGTCAAAATAAACATGCTCAATCCGCCAGCGTTCATGTGCATAGTCAATGAGCAGATGGTGAGCATCGCAGATTTGAGAAATTCTGCATTGAGACAAACCGGACATTCCCACCCCGGCAGCTTTCAGCACCGCTTCTTTGGCTGTCCAATATCGGAAAAAAAGCGTTTCTTTTTCTTCATTTCCAAGTTCCCATTCGGTCTTATCCGCAATTTTTGCGAACATCGCCTCTGACATCGGACGTTTCTTTTCAATATCAACTCCGATAGGCGAGGATGAAAATACCGCGCCGATGTATGCGGGTTTATGGGTTACAGACCAGTAATATCCGTTGACGGGCAGGGGAGCGCCGTGTTCGTTTTTCAGCAGCGCATCAGGCGTAAAGTCAATGCCGGTATGCCGGGCGGACAACCGAAGTCCGACCCGGGCATATCGGCTCAGATAAGAATGTTTTTCTTTAAGCGGCAGGTGTTGATATGCAGCCGGAACCGGCAGTATCACAGGATAAAGAACAGTTTCCATGCCGCGTTCAAGTCAGATTGTTAATGAACTCAAGGTCTTTGTTCTGGCTGTTTTTATCGCCGATCATCAGAATTTCAATCCTGTTTTCTTTTGTTTTACTGAAATACAGGCGTCCCTTGTAAGCAAACACCACCTCCAACACGGACTGATGCCCTTTTTTAGTGAAAACTTTCCGCTTGATCGCAACCAGATCAGGATCGTCGTTTAACTGATGAATCACCTCTTCGCCTTTGATTTTAAGTTCATCCGGCAAATCGGAAAATCCGGCAAGTGCGCGGTCGTGGAATATCAGGTTCTTATACAGATTTCTGAACCGTTTGTGCGCGACATTGAAATCCTTCTTGCTTTGAATTTTGGACTTTTCATACAGCCGGATCTGCTCCTTCAGCGATTCAATCTCATCTTTCTGCTCATTCTGAAGCGCAAGGTTTTCATTCATTTTTTTCTCAAGAGAAACGATTTCGTCAATCAACTGATCTTCGCTTTTACTGGCTTTGAGTTTTTCCGTCTCAAGAATGCCTTTCATCTGCGAAAATTCAGCCGCCAGTTTCTCTTTTTCATAAGCCAATGCCTTTTCATGCTCTGTAAGCCGCTCAATTTCTTTATTTTTATGGTCTTCTTCCGACGCCGCCTTTCTGACGCCAGCCCGGTAATAAAAATAGAGCAGCCCTGAAAATATCAGGATATACACAGCAAGAATGCCGTTTGACAAAGGCTTGTTGTGATCGGCAATCACATCAACGCTGACAATGATGCCCTGACTGATCAGCTCATAGTTTTCAGCAGCCACTTTGATATGATCAGGCATGGACTCGCGGATGTCCGTATTTCCGAATGCTTCGGGATATAAAATCAGACCTTTTTCGGTTCTGACCTCAACATCTGCCTTTAATCCCCACGACAGCAACACCTTGCTTTTCAGGTAACTGTCAATTTTTTTCGGAATAGCGTCTTTTAAGCGCAGTCCTCCGTCAAACATGCATGTATCGCAGCTAGTCGCTTTTCTGATCTCCCGTTCATACTTGTTTTTCAAGTAATATTGCAGAGACTCAAGCGAAAACACATACAATATCGGCGGCAGCAGAATATATAATACCAATATTTTGAACGAAAGAAACTTCATAGCATCCTATGGCTTAGACAACTCTTTCAACACTTTTTTTGCCTCTTCCGCGCCCTCGAATTTGTCGTTAAGTTCAAGTGCTTTTTTCAAAGGTTCTTTGGCAAGGTCTTTCTTTCCGCCTTTAAAATACGCCATTCCCAGATGATACAGAATATTGGGATTATCAGGAAGCTTTTTAACGCTGTCCTCAAATTCCCTGATAGCACTCGGATATCGTCCTTTTTTATAGAGAATCCACCCCAGGGTATCCATAATCGCAGGATCATCAGGCATCTTTTCTTTGGCTTTCTGGGCAAATCCCAATGCCACATCCAAATCGTTTTTATGCTCGGTCAGCAGATATGCCAGATTGTTGGCAGCCGGGGCAAAATCAGGCTTGACTCTCAACGCTTCCCGGTAATGCTTTTCAGACAGGTCGTATTTTTTCTGAATATCATAAATCGTGGCAATCAGCATGTGAGGACCTGCCTGATTGGGCTGTTTTTTCAGAATGGATTCATACTGTGCAATCGCTTTGTCCGAATCCTTTTCTAAGAGATACATGGTTGCCAGATCGTAATATGCCTGCATCTGATTCGGGTCTGCGTCTATCGCTTTTTTCAAAGCGTCTTCGGCTTCTGTTTTCTTTTTCTGAGCCATATAGAGCTTGCCTTTGAGATTCCAGACCATTCCTACGGCAGTCGGATTATCTTTCACTTCTGTCAGCTGCTTGTCGCATTTTTCAAGTGCCTTATCAAATTCCTTTTTAATGCCGTGCAGAAAAATGATATTGCTGAAGACATCCATCAGTCTGGGATTGAACGACAAGGCTTTATCAAAATTTGCCATCGCCTTGTCATAGTCTTTCTGGGCGCGGTACAAAAATCCCAGACGATAATATGCCACCGGCTCATTGGGCGAAATTTTTATGCAGGATTCAAACAGCGTTTTGGCTTCGGCATATTTCGGTTCTTTCGGATCAGACATATACACGCTGCCCAATATCAGCTTTGCCTGATAATTTTCCGGTTCAAGTTTCAGCACTTCCCGGCTGTCTGCGCCGGCATCTTTCATATTCTGCTCGCTCATAAAAATATCTGCCCGCAGGAGCCGCGCCTTGACATACTTCGGATTCAATTCGATAGCCTTGTTAATATCTGTTTTGGCAGACGTTACCGCTTTTTTTCCGAGATGAGAAAAGGCTCTGAAATAATAGGCGCGGTCAGCTTTGGGATTTGCTTTGATAACCTGATCAAAAGCGGCTATCGCATCGTCAAATTTTGCTTTTAACGCGGATATTTCACCTTTCAACATCAGCGCGGCATCATTGTTCGGCTCTTTTTTCAGAATCTTTTCGCTGTATTTTTCAGCATCATCAAATTTTTTCTCTTTGAAAGAGACCCGCGCAATCGGTTCCATGACCCTGACATCATCGGGCTGACGTTCCAAGCCCTTGAGATACATGGATAAGGCTTTATCAAGCTTGTTGGTGCTTTCGTAAAAACCGCCGGCGTTCATATAGGTTTTGATATTGTCCGGCGCAACCTCAATGGCTTTGAGATACGCAGCTTCGGCGTTGTCCTCTTTTCGCTGCCCCAGATAGAAATTGCCCAGCAGAATTCTGAGTTCCGCGTCTTTGGGGTTGGCATCAATGGTTTTGGTAATTTCAGATTCGGCAATATCAAACTTTTTCTGGCGGATATAAAACCCGAACAGCCCCAGATGAAGCTGAATATTTTTGGGATCATTCGCAACCGCCTCTTTTAAATATTTTTCAGCGTCTTCGATTTTCCCCTGTTCTTCGGCAACCCGGGAAATTCCCATCAGCGCACGCGCTTGCTTGTTGTCAATTTTCAGAATTTCTTTCAACACAGACAACGCCTCTTCGGGCTTTTTATTTTTTTCTGAAATCGCTGCTTTCAGAAAAAGCATCTCAAGGTTTTTCGGCTCTTTCTGCAACACCGCACTGACCCTTTTCCCGGATTCATCAAACTTATTCCCGAGAAAAAAGAAATTCGCAAGCATGGTCTTTGCTTCGATATTATCGGGGTTTAAGGTTTCCAATTTACGAAAAGCGATAAACGCTTCTCTGGGATCATTGAGCTTGATGTATGTGCGTCCGGAATACAACATCGCATCTTCATATTTGGGATCAAGTTTCAAGGCGTTTTGCAGCTCAATCTTTGCGCTGGCATAATCGCCTTTCTCATAATAGTTTTTCCCTTTTTCAAAATGCGCTGCTTTCTTTTTTTCTTCAGATGCCTGCTTCGATTTCTCTGACGGGCAGCCATAGACAAACATTATCAACACAAGAAAAACCATCCATACTTTTTTAAAAATCATTGTTGCCTCCGAAAAAAGGTTGTTAGCATTGTTTAAAACAATTAAATAGCGATATTTTTCAAGACTGTCAAAAGGATTTCAAATTCTTTTTCCAATCATAGAATCCTCAAGGCGTTACTTTGGACACCACATAACGGTATTTTCCCGAAGCCTCTCTGGGAATTTCATCTACCTTTTCAACGGTAACCCTGACCTCATCTCCCATCCGTTTCTTAAATCCTCTGACAATGCGTTCATCGCCGTCTGCCGGATACAGATTTTCATGGATTTTGATCAACACCCGCACATCATCGGTTTTTTCCTGAATGATTTTGAATTTTGCAACACCTTCAATATCCCGAACCACATAAATAATTGAAAGCGCGTGCTGGCGTCTGCCGTCAGGGGTTACAATGAAATCTGTGGTGCGCCCCTGAATTTTGGACATGGTGGAGAAAGTTCTTCCGCAGTTGCATTTGCCTATTCCGGGCTGAGACACATCGCCGGTCTGATAGCGGATAAACGGCATTCCGTAAGCATCAAGATGCGTGATCACGATTTCGCCGTCTTCTCCGGGCAGAGCAGCCGTACCATCTTCTTTGATGTATTCAAGAATGTAATTGGGATCCATAACATGATAAACGCCTTCCGGGCATTCATGGCTGATAAATCCGCCTTCTCTGCTTCCGTAAGAGTCCACGACCGGTTTTCCGCCAAAAAATTTGCCGATGCTCTCCCGCTGATGGTCATAGAGAACTTCCGCCGCGCTGAAAATAACCTGAACGCCGAGATCGTCAAGATGCAGCTTTTCCTGATCTGCCATCTGGCAAAACAGCGCGATGGTGCTGGGGTAGCCGAACACGCAATCCGGGTTGAATTTTCTGAACTGATTCGTCATAGCGGAGATTTTTTGCGGAGAAATTTCAAATGCGCTGATCAGCAGTTGATTGGTAAGCATATCCCTTAAATCTTTAAGTTTATCCTGCTTGGTGATTTCCAGCGGAGATCCCCACAGATACAGTTCTCTATCCCCGATATCAATTCCCCACCACCGATGCGTCATGGCGCGAGCCGCAATATCATAGCCCTGACGCCGCCGATCATAATAAAACACCAGCGGCTCGCCGGATGATCCGCCGGTATTGTATCGCGTCAGCCCGCCGGGAGAGTCTTTCCACTGCATCCGATCCAGATTCTGCCGGATTTCGGCTTTGGTCAGCAGGGGAAGAACTTTGAAATCATCAATATCCTGCATTTTAGCCGGATCAAAGCCTGCTTTGGCAAAATATTCGGCATAAAACGGGATATCGGACTGAGCATGAATCAGAAGCTCTCTGAGTTTTCTGAATCTGATCTCCTCCAAATCCTTTGGCGGAGCATATTGAAGACTTTCCAATTCTTCCAGATATTCAAATGTTTTTCGGTGTCTCAGCCGCTCATGCAGCGGGAATATGACTTTTCTGACCAGTTGTTTATCCATGACGATTCTCCTTGAAAGAGATTAACAATGATCTATCTTATCAATTTGAAAGCTTTTTGCCAACTGATAATTGAACTTTACTCACCTAACCCCCCGCCCCCCTTCCCTGAAAGGGAAGGGGGAGAAAAGCAGAACCTGCCGATATGACTCCCCTCTCCGTTTCGGGGAGGGGGCGGGGGAGGGGTGATTATTTCTTTGCTTTCAGTTTTTCCCACAATCGCTCATAGACCAGAATCGCATCGCCCACATCGGTCTGAAATTCGCCTTTATTGAACGCTGCGTCATCGGGATACACGATTCTGTTATCCCGGATTTCCGGCTTCATCAGCTTGAATGCTTCTGTATTCGGCGTGGCATAGCCGACTTCTTCGCTGATCATTTTGGCAATTTCGGGCTTTAAGATAAAGTTGATGAATTTATAAGCATTTTCCAGATTTTTCGCACCTTTGGGAATGCAGAGGCTGTCAACCCACAGCATTGAGCCTTCTTCCGGATAAATAAACTTAATCTTGGGATTTTCTTTGGCAGCCATGAAAATTTCGCCGTTCCAGATCATGCCGATCACCACTTCTTTGTTCAAAAAAGGCTGTTTGGGCGAATCCGAAGCAAACACTTTGATGTTGGGCTTTAAGGTGTTAAGTTTATTGTATGCCTCTTCAATATGTTTCGGGTCTGTATCATTGCCGGAATAACCCAGTACTTTCAGCCCCATCCCGAAAACTTCCCGCTGATCATCAGTCAGCAGCAGTTTTCCCTTAAATTCATCTTTCCATAAATCTTTCCAGCTTTTAATCGTTTCTGCTTTGACAAATTCCGTATTGACGCCGATGCCGGTTGATCCCCATAAATACGGCACACTGTATTCATTTTTGGGATCATACGCCTTGTCCAGCAATTTGGCATCCAAGTTTTTGAAATTTGAAAGCTTTGATTTATCAATAGGTTGAATCAGTCCGTCGGTTCTCATCCGATGGACAAAATAATTGGACGGAAACACCAAGTCATAGCCTTGCCCCTTGACAATATTGAGCTTGGCATACATTTCTTCGTTGCTCGCATAGGTAGAGTAAATGACTTTGATGCCGGTTTCTTTTTCAAACTGTGCTTTGACGGCATCCGGCATGTACTCTGTCCAATTGAAAACATACAGTTCCTCTCCCGCATACACCGTGCCGGAAAGCAGCAATACCAAAAGAATCGTTAAAACTTTTTTCATTAAGGTCTCCTTCCTATCAGTTTCCGGTTTTGAGCTTTTCCCAATATCTCTGATACTCCACCACAGCGCTTCCCACATCTGAGAAAAATTCGCTTTTCTGCAACATCGCCGGATCCGGAAAAATGGTCTTATTTTCCTGAATTTCGGGTTTCATCAGCTTGACAGCTTCCTTGTTCGGCGTGGAATATCCGGTTTCTTCGCAAAGCCGTTTGGCGTTTTCGGGACGCAGCATAAAATCAATGAATTTATACGCATTGTCAATGTTTTTTGCTTCTTTCGGAATTGCCATGCTGTCCACCCAGACCATCAGCCCTTCTTCAGGAGGAATAAACCTGATTTTCGGATTTTCTTTGCCTGAACGGAATACATCACCGTTCCAGTTCATGCCGATCACCACGTCCTGATTCAGAAACGGCTGAATCAGCATTTCTGCCGTAAATACCCGGATGCTGGGAATCAGCAGTTTGAGTTTCTGATATGCCTCTTCAATATGTTTCGGATCCGTATCGTTGATGGAATAGCCCAGTACTTTCAGCCCCATCCCGAAGACTTCCCGAATATCGTCAATCAGCAGAACTTTGCCTTTAAATTCAGGCTTCCACAAATCTTTCCAGCTTTTAACCGTATTCGGATTCACTTTTTCGCTGTTCACACACAAGCCGGTCGTTCCCCACAGATACGGCACACTGTAATTGTTATCCGGATCAGAGGCTTTGTTGAGAAGCATCGGGTCTATGTTTTTGAAATTCAGGATTCTGCTCTTATCCAGCGGCTGAAGCAGCCCTTCTTTGGACATGCGATCCACATAAAATGTCGAAGGTACGACAATATCATAGCCTCTGCCGCGCAGAATCCTGATCTTGGCATACATGGCTTCGTTGCTGTCATAAGACGCATGAATGATTTTGATGCGGGTCTCTCTGTGAAATTCCGTGATAATCCAATCCGGCATATACTCCGAAAAATTGAACACATACAGTTCGTTTCCGGCAAACGTCATTGTCGGAAATACCAGCAGCAGGAACATGATCAGTTTTTTCATTGCTTCTCCTCCCTGATTAAAAGTTGTGAAATACTTACCGAAATCAAGGTCAGAACAAACACAATAGTGCTTAACGCATTGATTTCAGGCTTAACTCCCAAACGAACCATTGAATAGATTTTCAATGGCAGCACCTCAAACGAAGGTCCCGTAACAAAAAAGCTGACAATGCAATCATCAATTGAGAGCGTAAAACTGAGCAGCCACCCCGATATAATTGCAGGCATCAGCATCGGCAAAATAATATGCCGAAATGTCTGAAATTCATCTGCCCCCAAATCTTTGGCAGCTTCGATGATATTGCGATCAAAGCCGCTGATTCGGGCATATACCGTAACCACCACAAACGGCAGACAGAAGGTGATATGAGATAACACCAGCGTCAGAAATCCGATGGGCATTCCGATAATCATAAAAAACAGGAGCAGTGAAATGCCCATCACAATATCAGGACTCATCATCACGATATAAATCAGTGAATACAACGCTTTTCTTCCGATAAAGCGATAGCGGTAAAACGCCACCGCGCCCAATGTGCCGATAACCGTTGCCACCGTGCCGGAAATTATCGCCACAATCAGCGAATTGAGCATGGCATCCAGCAGAAGGCTGTCTTGAAAAAAATCAAAATACCACCTGATGGTAAAGCCCTGCCAGTTGGTGGATATTTTTGAATCATTGAACGAATAGATCACCAGCACCAATGTCGGCAGATATAATAGCATAAAAACAGCCGTGATGTATGCAATTTTCAGCCATTTTTTCATGCGCCTTACTCCATCAACGAAGCATTGAAACGTTTCAAGCTCAGATAATACGCATATAAACATACGCCCATGATCAGCGTCAATATAACGCTGGCAGCAGAACCGAAGGGCCAGTCTCTTGCGGTTAAAAACTGATTTTTGATAAAATTGCCGATCATCAGGGATTTCGCGCCGCCAAGTAAATCCGGGATATAAAACAAGCCGAGCGCGGGAATAAAAACCATCGTACAGCCTGCGATAATGCCGGGCATGGTCATCGGCATGATCACCTGTCCGAAAATCTGCGCCGGACTTGCGCCCAGATCATAAGCTGCCTCGATCAGCCGCTTATCCAGCTTTTCAATCGAAGCATACAGAGGCAAAATCATAAACGGCAGCAGGGTGTAAACCAGTCCGAAAAAAACGGCGGTTTGTGTGTAAAGAATCTCAAGCGGCTCATGAATCAGCCCCAGATATTCCAGAGTCATATTAATCAGCCCGTTGGCTTTGAACAGAATAATCAGCGAATAGGTGCGAATCAGAGAGCTGGTCCAGAAGGGGATAATCACCAGTATCAGCAGAAGTCTGCGTATTTTTTTCCGAACCTTTGCAAGCAGATAAGCAAACGGATAGGCAATCAGAAGGCAGAAAAACGTTGCAATAAACGCCTCTTTGAAAGAATCGGAAAATATTTCAAAAAACATCGGCTCAGAAAATTTGAAATAGCTTTCCAGCGTAAAGACAGGGCTTATCAGCAAAAATTCGTCTCTTTTGAGAAAACTTGCAATCAGCACCAGCAGATTCGGGAAAAACACAAATACCGTAATCCAGAAGAATACAGTGATGATGGCAAATCGTCTGAATCCGCTTTTTTCAGTCATCAGACAACACCGCCTCCCAGCCATTCGCCCAGTTGATGCAGACTTTTTCACCGGGTTCATAGTGAATATCTTCAAAATCTTCATTGAAAAACTCGGTGGAAAGTATGGTTTGCCCGCTGTTCATGGTGATCAGGACATCCACCGTGGTGCCTTTATAAATCATCTCCTGAACCTTTCCCTCTATATACGGGCGTTTGCACTCAGCCCCGGATTTTTTTATCAGAAGGTCTTCCGGGCGCAGCAATACCTTTATTTTATGCCCCGCAGCAAATCCTTTTTTATTGAGCAGATCGAATTGTACGCCTTCCACATCGGCAATCATGCGGCTGTCTGCAACAGAAATCACCTTGCCGTCAAAAATATTGATTTCTCCCACAAATTTTGCCACAAACAGGTTTGCCGGGTCTTCATAAATGTTTTTAGGTGAGCCGTCCTGCTCGATTCTGCCTTGATTCATCACCACAATCCGATCCGACATGGTGATGGCTTCTTCCTGATCATGCGTTACAAACACAAAGGTAATGCCGAGTTTGCGCTGTAATTGCCGGATTTCAAGCTGCATTTCTTTTCTGAGCCGGTAATCCAACGCGCTTAACGGCTCATCTAAGAGCAGTACCAGAGGCTTATTCACAAATGCCCTTGCAAAAGCGACTCGCTGCTGCTGTCCGCCGGAGAGTTGATGAATGCTGCGGTTTTCAAAGCCGGTCAGCTTGACCAATTCCAGCGCGGCATGTACTTTTTCATCAATGGT
>JFJP01012529.1_pt1 | contig 14490 bp, 9 predicted proteins | sample 431651 | NCBI WGS metagenome assembly JFJP01 (sample SAMN02602958, study PRJNA72255) | Microbial mat metagenome, whole genome shotgun sequencing project. | biome: fresh water; feature: sink hole; material: water; isolation source: purple microbial (photo- and chemosynthetic) mats found in... | reverse complement strand
GTACCATGGCTTCGAGCATCTTATACGGGTCACGAATGACGGCTGTATTCGTGCTGATATTTGCCACTGTTGCCAGGTCTTTGGTGCGGGCTGCCACGCGCCCTTCCAAGCTGCTGATCAAATCACGCAATTGGGAGGTCATTTTGTTGAATGCAGTGGATAGCGTACCGATTTCATCCTTACTGTCGGCTTTCACGGTCAGGTTCATGTTGCCTGCGGCGACCTGAACGGCGGTGTCTGTTAGGGAAAGGAGCGGGGTTACAAATTGGACGGCAAACCGCGCGCCCAGGAAAATCGCCAACGAACCAATGCCCAGCACAGCCAGTCCGATGATTAAGCCCAGCGTGCCAGCCAGCCGATTTACAGGCACCAGCGCTTCAGATTCGTCAAGTTTGGCGATAACCGCCCAGATCTGCTTCTCAGGATGGACGGCATCTGGTTCATTAATCACCACTGGCGACCAGACACCCAGAACGGTAAGATTGCGGAAGTCTGTAAACGTATCCTGTCCTGTTTCGCCTGCCAGCGCCAAGCGTGAGGCAATGGTATCCACCTTGAAGCTTTCATTCAGGAGAGTTGAGTCAACGCCCAAATCAGCCAGGAAGCGGGTCTCGGTTCGGCGGAGTTTATCCTGTCCTAAAACGAAGGTCTCGCCTGTTTCACCCAGTCCTGTGGTTTCAGTCATGATCGCGTTGAGTTGATCCTGCGAGGCTTGTGTCGCCACAACCATCAGGACTTCATTGTTCTTATCCAACACGGGGATGCCGAAGAACGCGGCAGGCTTTCCGCCTGACGGGGCATAGAAGGCGAAGTCAGCAAACCTGGGCGTCTTGCTTTTGATGATGTCAGCCACCATCAAGCCCAGGTTTGTGTCCTTGTATTCCCCGCTCAGGATGTTGGTTTGGTACTCATTTTCTTTCAAAACCGAATAGAAGATCTTGCCATTGGGTTCGATTAGGAAAATATCGTAGTAACCATAGTTTTCTTTGTAAGCGGTGAGGAAGTCTTTCTCCCCGCTTTGATGGGTGGGAGAGAGGCCCTCTGCGCCGGCAACACTGGTAATAACTGCCCAGGTTAGCCCTTCAACCCCCAGAGGTTGATGTGCATCGATCACAGCTTCCCCTGTACTGCTTATGGTAAGTTCACTGCCCGTGTCGCCGTTTAGTGCTATAAGCATAACTGGACTTGCAATATCAGTGAGGTCATACCCAATAACATATTCTCCGTCTCCGGCTGTGACTCGGTCACTGCGATAGGTAATACGGCCGTCACTTTCGCGGGCGATTACAAATGTTTCGCTCGTTAGTCCCAATCCAGTCCGCTCTTCTATAACGTTTTTGAGCGTATCCAGGGGCAGTTGATAAGCCAATATGCCGACCAGTGTGGAACCCTCATAGATGGGGGCACCGATGAACATGGCATATTTATTGTCGAAAAGCGCTATGTCGGCAATATAGGCTTTTCCTGCCGTGCCATTGCTAAGGTTTTTGTAAAGTGTAGCCAGATTGCTGTCTTTGTATGCGCCTGTTACCAAATTGGAGCCAAAGACACCATTTTTCTGCGTACTGTAAACCACGTTGCCGGTGGGGTCAATCAAAAGAGCGTCTTCGTAGCCGTGAATGGTTGTATATCCAGTAAAGAATGTGTGCTGTTCCAGGTGGGCGGCACTGTAGGCGCTTCCGTCTTTGGCTATTTCAAGTTCAGCCTGTCCCAAATATAGAAAGCGGACTTTATTGCTGCCTATATCCTGAAAGCCGGCGGTCATGTCAATGACACCAGCCACCAGGCCCGGGTCTGAGGCGACATCGCGCACGTCTGCATCCCAGGTTTTGAAGAGTTGGGCGATCTGATCGTGTTTGAGAGAGTTGACGGCGCTCATTTTTGCTTCGGCTTCCACCAATAGCGATCCCACCGTGTCACTTAGCGCCACCATGTCGCTTCGGCGTTCCGACAGATAACCTGAAATCTGATTGGCTTTAATGGCTTGCACCGCCGCCAGCTTATCGAAGGCGTCCTGTGACAATGCGTTTCGAACCTGAACATAGGTCACCCATCCCAAAAAGATACTGATCAACACCACCGGGATGATGGCAGAGCCGACCACGATCACGGTCAGGCGGTTGCGGATGGAGGACTGCATGAAGTTGGCAATGTCACCCCACGACTGTCGAACAGTGAAGAAGATGGTGACAAGCACGATGACGACTGTGATTGCGGGGACAAACGTTTGGATTTGTGGCACCAATAAACGGTAATCCAGCGGCAAAAGCTCCAACAGTGCAGTTAGCGTGCCGACCACGACTCCGAGCAGGTTTGCGCGGCGAGCCTGTTTGGAGGGCAGGGTTTGGGCTGCGACCGAGAAAGTCAGGATAAAGAGGACGGCTCCAAAGATCACGCCGATATTTGCGATCAACAGCGTGGCGGCTGGGAAAACCGCCAACATGCCGATGATGATTATCCAACTTCCTGTATTTTGACGTCCGCCGCGTATTAGTCCTATTGCCAGGATTGTGGCTGCCGCAAAAACGGCAATTACACTAGCCAACGCCGTCATCTGCCATGCCTTCAATTGTAAGGCAAGGAAAATATAGAATGCCAGCACGACCAGGGCTGAGATCAGTATGATCGCTGCTGCTCGAAATACATCGCCTGCCTGCTTTTGATCTTCAGCGGGTATTTTTTCAGAAGTGAATTGAGTCATTTTGAAACTCCTATTCCCATCAGTTCATATTCTTTATGGCGATTCTGTTGCTCAGTCATTGTGTTTACCTTTTTGTTCATCAATCGGCATAGACGAGTCAAGCGCCACAAGTGTGGACTTCATTCCCAGCGCATGACCCAACTCGCGCGCGGCTGTTTGCAGCGCCGCTTCGATGCTGGTTGTGTCTTGAATCTTTTGGGTAATAAGGTTTACCGCAGTTTCGCGTTCCACCTGTTTTTGCGCCCGCTGGAAAGAGAGCGCGTTTTGCAGCGCGGTGGCTACCTGAGATGCCAGCGTGCTTTGGATACTGGCGTCCTCATCAGAGAAGGCATTCACACGGTCTGATTGCACATCGAGTACGCCCAGTAATTGATCGCCAACGATCATTGGCACAGCCAACTCGGCAGCGGTTTCGGTCAATATTGGATTGGGCAGCCAGCCTGGATCACTGCGCACGTCATTGACGATCACGGCTTGACGGGTGCGTCCTGCACGAGCTACGAGTGATTGTTCCTGATCCAGCGGAATGCTTGTGGTGCCATGCGTGCCTTCATGTTCATCGCCTTCCCTATAACCGCAGACAATGATGTCAAGCGCGTTCGTTTTCTCATTGTAAGTAAAGATGTGCGCGTGATACAAACCAAACCCGCGCTGGGTCAAGTGAACGACCTCTTGCAGCATTTCTTCGATGTTGCCGATGGTGGCAGCGGCGGTGCTGATGTTGGCTACTGTTTGAAGTTCTTTCGCGCGCTTGATAACAGATTCAGTAGATTGGATGTTTTGAATTGCAACTGCAACCTGATTTGCAATGGATTGCAACGAGGCAACATCCTCTTGTTGCAATCCGTCTGTGATGTTGTGCTGAATATCCAACACGCCCAAAACACGATCACCGATGGAGATTGGGATTGCAACCTCGGATTTGGTTTCTGGCAATAATGGGTTGGGAAGCCATTCAGGGTTCTTGGTTGTATCCGGCACCAGAAGCGGTTGATTGCTTTCTGCCGAGCGTCCCACCAGACCACGCCCTTTCGCAACCTTGTGAAACTGAGCCAGCATCAATTGACCGGCTTCGCCTGTGCCGCCTGCCATGACCAGATTGTCAGCGGCTTCATCGTAAAAGTAAATTTGAGCATGGTAGTAGCCGAATGCGTTCTTTACCTGATTCACCACCTCGGTTACCAGTTCCTTTCGATTAAGAATGGTGGATAGGCGGCGGCTGACTTCCGAAGAAGTAGCCAACGCTTTGGTGCGGTCTGTTACGCGTTGCTCCAGTGTGCTAATCAGTTCACGCAGGCGATTGGTCATTGTGTTGAATGCAGTAGCTAGTACGCCGATTTCATCCGCTCTTTGTGTCTGGGCTTTCACTTCGAGATTTCCTGAAGTAATACTTTCTGCAATGGTTACAAGTTGGGCGATTGGGGCAACGACGCTTCTTGTCATCAGGACTGCCACGATAATTGCGACGATCAGCGTTAGCACTATCAATACCCCAGTGACTATGGACGCCTGGTTGGACGCCTGCAAAGCCTCACTCTGATCGTGTTCGGCAATCAGGGCAACTTCCAATTCAGGAATCCAAAGATAAGAGCCTAAAACAGCAGTTCCTCTATAATCATTGTAGATTTCCGTGCCGTTGGATTTTGATTCAATCGCCTTTGTTGTGCCGTCTGAGCGAATATAGGTTTCGCCAATCTTTCCCCCCTCAAAACGCAATTGGCTCAACAATGCGTAATTTGTGCCTACCAAATAGGTCTCGCCAGTTTCGCCAAGCCCTGCGCGTTCGAGCATGATGCCATCCAAAACACCCAGGTTGGCGCGCCCGGCAATCACGCAAATGATCTTGCCGCTTTCATTGGTGATGGGCTGGGAAAAGAGGATCGAGTATTTTGATAGCGATACGTCATACACAGGCGGGGTGACATGGTTGCCTTTCAGCCCTTCACGGAAAAAAGTTTGGGTTGCAAATATCTTCCCTTCCTGGTTTTCAGTCGTAGAGAGAATGACCGCCCCCTTTGGGTTCATAATGAATAACTCATCGAAATAGTTCGTGGTTTGATTCCACTTGTTCAATTTATTTCGTATATCTTTTTCTGCTATTTCCCCTTCAGGCATATTTTGCATAACCCGATTCAGAATATTGATGAAATCCTTTCCCTGCCAGACAAGGGTCAGGCTGGTTTGAAGGGAATTGACCCAGGAAGCGATTTCATTTCCTTTCAGCTGGGCAGTTGAACTCAATTGGTCAATTGCCGCCGCTCTTAAACCCTGATTGTTGATTACGCCAGATATGACGCCTGTGGTAAGCACAGGTAGAGCTGCCAGTAAAATAAAAGTGATTAGCAAGCGGTTGCGAAGCGAGAGCGACCTTGCCTGCCTGTTGCGCGCAGCCTTTTCGTTACTGCCGGATAAAGCGTCTACCGTCATTACAGCCTCCAATCATGATTTAGCCATTGCCTGATGCTTGTTATTTTTATAGTCTATTCCAAAAAATAATGTTTAGCGTTACAAATCAATGCAGATTTGCCCGATAGGGGAGAAGGGGATGCCCGTTTTCTATTTTATAAATTTGTTGGTGTAAAGCGACTGAACATCAATCGCCGAGGGAATGAAACCACTATTCAATAGAATATCCACTGTGCTTTGCCAGACCTGTTCATCCATCCAGCCGATGGGCTGGTCGCCTGTGTCTATCAATGGAATCTGGGCTGCCATTTGCGCTGCCTGTATTTCCGCGTCCAGGGTTTCGTCATATTTGAGGGTGGCGGCAACTGCTTCCTCCGGATGTTCCAGGGCATACTGGTAGCCGCGTAAGGTGGCGCGCATGAAACGCCGGGTCAGGTCGGGATTTTGCTCTACAAACTTGCTATTTCCAAAGATGGCGTTGACATAGAATGCAACCCCATAATCGTTGTAATAAATGGCGGCGACGTCTCCGCCTTCCATTCTTGCGGTTACAAGGTCATTCGTGGCAAACAGCCCGGTAATGGCATCTGCTCCGCCCGATTGCAACTGCCCAAGCGGGTTGGCATTATCAACCACCACAAATTTCATAGTGGATGTATCAATGCCAAGTGTGTCCATCATCGCCACAAATTGAATTTCCCTGAAGTTGTTGATGTCGCCCAGGTTGACTGCAATGGTTTTACCTGTCAGGTCTTGCGGGGTTGTGATATGGTTTTTCGTCAAGGACATGATGAAAAGCGGGTCCTTGCGAAAGACCGTCCCGATAGCTAAAACATCCTGCCCGGCAGCTTTGGCAGTTACCAGGCTTGCCCCGCGGCTGAGACCAAACTGCGCGCGTCCTTCGGCGAGTTCTACCAATGGATCCATGCCGGGTCCGCCGGGCACCAGGGTAATTTCGATGTTTTCCTCATCGTAAAAACCTTTTTCTGCCGCCAGGTGAAACCCTGTATATTCTATTTGGTGAAGCCACCCAAACTGCATGGTTACCTTATCTTTTGGCGCAACAGCTTGCGGCTCAGCGGCTGTTTTTACCCCGCAGCCCGAAAATATCATGGCAAAAAATGTAAATAAAAGCAGGCTGGTGCGCGAACTGTTTAACAATTTTGATTTCATAAATGTCTCTCTGTGATAATAATCTTTAACGATGATTTTTTTACTTGACGATTTTGTCTATGAATTTATTGGTGTATGCGGTGGTTGGATTAAAGGGAACAATGATGATGCCTTGCTCGAAAAGAATGTCGTACATTTGCTGCCACATCTCAGGCTCCATTACGCCGATGGGCAGGACGCCCGTATCAATTAGTGGAACAGAGGCTTTTAACATGCCTAGTTGAAAATCGCGATCCATATCAGGCGCATAGGTCATGGTTATATCTGTGGCATTCTCGGGGTTTTCGATTGCCGTCTGCCAGCCGCGCAGGGTGGCGCGCAGGAAACGTTCTACAACATCGGGGTGTTGGGCAATGAAATCATTGCTGGTGAAGATAACATCGGCGTAAAATGGCACACCATAATCACTGGGCCAGATGGCTGAACTCTCCAATCCTTTTAATTCAGTAGATACCAGACCACTGGTGGAATATGCATCGCAGACCTCGGCAATTTGCAGGCACTCGATCGGGTCGAATGTGGGCGATTTTTGAATGTCAACCTGGCTTGGGTCAATACCGGCTTTGTTCAATAGCGCATTGAGAAGGTAGGTGCTTTGCCCCTCACTAATTGCCAGTTTTTTGCCGATCAGGTCTTCGGGCTTGTTTAACACCCCATTCCCAAGCGACATATACACCAGCGGATTGATTCGATAAACCACCGCAATTGCTTGCACAGCTATACCGTTGGAGCGGGCGACCAGAATTTCATCGGCGCTGCCAACGCCAAAGGTGTTTTTGCCCAGCGCCACCTTGTCTGAACTAAGCATTTGCTCAAAATCCACAGGCTCAATTGTTATATTCAAATTTTCATCACTGTAAAACCCTTCTTTGTCTGCCATGTAAATGCCGGCAAATTGCGTCTGGTGTGTCCATTTTAGGCGCACGGAGACTTCTGTGACATTGCTTCCGCAACTTGATATCAGCAGGGCTAGAAGCGTAAAAACAATAAAACCTGCATATGAGCGGGTGAACGATTTGGCTTTCATGAAATAACTCCTTGTTCAAAATCTGCGTTTCCATGTATCGCAAAATTAACTTTAATAATACGAAGACGATTTACAGGTCAGCGTATCTGTATTAGGGTTTTAGAAAATCTGCATTGAGCAATTTTTGGACATCAGGTCGTTTGGTCAATGCGCCAGTACGCACAAAGAAATCCACATAGAGTTGTGTGGTGTATTGAAGGGATGCAGTTGTGGTTCCAGGTTGATAAAGTGCCTGATTGTCTGCAAGAGTTTTCAATCCAATACCGTTCAGTGAGATGGCAGTTGGGTCTTCCCCTGTGATCTGGGCGGCGGCGGCGTTGCCTTCTGTGGGGTTGGCAAGCCAAAAGTCCACAGCCTTAAACCACCCGCTGACAAATGCCTGAACCGCTTCTGGGTGTTCGCGCACGAATGCGCCCCGCACTGCGATTCCGTCAATTACCAATCCGGGGGTGTCTGCTGTTGTAAAAAGAATTTTGTTTCCATCATTTTTAGCTTCGGTAACATAAGGTTCCCATGTATGCCCTGCCTGCACTGTTCCATTTTTGAGGTTGACAGGAAGTGCCGATGCATCCATATCCACCAGGGTAACCTCAGCAGGAGTAAGCCCGTTCTCGCTAAAAACGGTCATGATGAAAATTTCTGCAAAACCTCCTTGATTAACCCCGACCTTTTTTCCGCGCAGGTCCGCTATTGTTTGAATCTCCGGGTTGACCAAAAATGCGTCTCCACCCGCCGATTCGTCTGAGGCAATGATGAAATAAATATCATCAGATTGTTGAGTCAAACTGATGACGTCTCCAACTGAAACCGCAATGAAATCATATTTTCCTCCCATAAAATCGCCCATCATCACGTTCGTATTTTCGGGCTTGATCGCTTTCACATCCAGGTTGCTTTCAGCATAGTATCCCTTTTGGATTGCAATCAAACCTGGGTAATAACCCGCCCAATAGTCGTATGCAAAATTGATCTTAATGGGTTCTGTTGCCGTGCTTGTGTTGCCACAGGCAGTAATGAAAAGAGCCATAATAACGATCAAAATACCAGTTGTTTGAAAATACTTTTTATTCATGAATTTCTCCTTTTGCAAGATGCAAATTTGCTAATTTACCAGAACTGGCAGAGAAACGCTAAAGCTGGTTCCCTTGCCTACTTTACTTTCCACGCTGATCTGCCCCTCATGCTGTTCAATTACCGACTTGACAATTGCCAGCCCCAGTCCGTTGCCTTCCATTTCATTATTTTTTCCATTGCGCACACGATAGAAACGGTCGAAAATAAACGGCAAATCTGCGGCGGGGATGCCGAAGCCGGTATCCTGCACATCCACTTGAATATTTTCTTTTCCCACCTTTGCCTCAATCGTGATGCTGCCGTTTTGCGGTGAGTATTTAATGGCATTTCCAACCAGGTTGCGGAATAGCTGTTTCAACTGTAAGGGGTCTCCGCTCACCTGTGCAGGAACCCCAAGGCCTGCGGAGTGAATTCATCGGTTATGCCAGCCAGCAATACGCCCAGTTCTACTGGTTCGTGCTTTTGTGTGGCTTGCAGGTCCATTTGCGCCAGCGAAACCATGTTTTGAACGAGTTCACTCATGTTTTGGGTGGCGACCTGAATGCGGGCTACAAAGTCTTTTTGCTGTTCGTTAAGTGGACCTGCCTGTCCCAGCAAAGTGCTGAACCCTGCAATGGTCGTGATCGGGTTTTTTAGGTCGTGTGAAGCGGTGGCAATGAATTCATTCTTTACCTGATCCAGGTCTTTGAAGCGTGTCACATCATGCAAAATGGCAACCTGCCCGCCGTCTTCGATTGGGGTGATCAATGTCACAAAGGTGCGTTTGTCGGGCCAAAGTATCTCGCCCGATTTTGCGATGTTGGACGCGCGCGCATCCCCCAGCATTTTGATGAGCGCATCATATCCATGCCCGTCAGGCAGGGGTTGGTTGATATTTGCATTGAAGTCTGTGAATAATTTTTCGCCGGCAGGGTTTAGCAGAATCAGCCTTCCATGCGCATCGAACATCAGGATGGCTTCTGCCGCGTGCCGCAGCACAGCCGCAAGACGTTTTTGCTCCTGCGCCACATTCGAATATAACCCCGCGTTTTCAACTGCAATTGCCGCCTGGCTTGCAATGGCTTGTAGTAGCAGCAAATGATCCAAATTGAAATAACTTTCCTGTTCATGCGTTAAAACCAGCAGACCAAGCAGGTCTTTACGCCCATTTAAAGGCGCAATGACCGCCGAGCAAATGGCTGGATTTTTCAAATCTGCCTGCCACAGCGGGTCGCTCTTTGTGTTACCAATGACCAAACCTTGATGCGATTCTTTGATATGCTTCAGCAGGCTTTCGGGAATGACCATCTTCGCGTTTGAGGTTTCATCTGATAGTGAAACCTGGTAGTTTTGTTGGAGACCATTTTCTGAACCCAGGATAATCATGTTGCCCTGAATTGCTGGCAAGGTCTTTAATATCCGTTCGCGCGCTCAACTCCTTGCCGATCTCAGGCAAAAGATTCAACTCGCGGTTGCGGCGGCGGATGATATCTTCCGCTTCTTTTACGCGTAATTTTGTGCGAATACGCGCCATCAACTCATGGCGGTCGAAGGGTTTGGTTACATAATCATCTGCGCCCAGGTTCAAGCCAGATTGTACGTCTGATGGGTCGAGGCGCGCGGCGGTGAGAATAATGACAGGGATGTGCTGAACGGCTGGGTCGCTGCGAATTTCCTCCAGCACGGTAAAACCATCCTTGTGCGGCATGTTTACATCCAGCAAAACAAGGTCGGGCAATTCGTCGCGTACCTTATCCAATGCCTCCAGCCCATCGCGCGCTTCCACATGCTCATACCCTTCATATTCCAGGTAGCGCGTTAATAAAGTGATGTTATCGGGTCTATCGTCAGCCACCAGAATCTTGAACTTTTTCTTTCCCACCGCTGCATGTTTTACAGGTCGCGTTGAATGTTTCATCTCATCTATGGCATTCGTTGCGATCTGGCAAATGCGCTCTGGGCGCACAGGTTTAACGATCACTTCATTTACTTTCAAACGCTGCGCCGTCACTTTCAGCCCAGGCACATCATAAGCTGTGACCAGATAGGTATAGGCAGGTCTTCCAGCGGGGTGGCTTTGCATCTTTTCGATTAATTCCAGCCCGGTCATTTCAGGCATGATCATGTCGGTGAACAAAATATCCACGCCGATGGTTTTTACTTTTTCAAGCGCGTCATGCCCGCTGCTTGCTGAAATTACATCCACGCCCGCTCCAAGTTGCGAAAGCGCGCGCGCCAATGTCGCCGCAGTGTTTGGATGATCGTCAACAACAAGAATACGAACTTGATCTTTGGGGGTGGATTCTGGTGTAGTCATTGCGACCATTATCTGCTACAACCTGTTTTTGGACGTTGGGGAGAAGGGCAGAAAAGTTGGCAAAAGTTGGGGATATAGAAACCCGCCCCCAGCCAGGCTGGAAGCGGGTTTAAGCCCAATGGGTCGAATCAGCGCCGGGAGTTTAATCCGCCACAAGACGGTAGCCAGTTCCGCGTACGTTGATCAAATACGATGGAGAATGTGTATCCTGTTCGATGGCTTGGCGCAGTTGGTGAATATGCCATTTGGTGAGTTCCTGCGCCTCACGCGCGTCAGCCTGATAGCCCTGCGCCTCGGCGACCAGGGTTTGATAATTCACCACATTCGGGGAGTGACGCGCCAGCACAAGCAGGTAGTCAAACGAAGTGTGGGGGACGCTGACGGTTTGTTCGTTGATTATCAGGCAGCGTTTGTGACGGTCCAGCACGAGCGCGCCGCGTTTCAAAAAACGGTCTGCGTTCAAACTGGCGGCTTGCAATGGACCCGTTTGACCCGTTGACAGGCTCTTAAGTTCCGCCTGCAAGGCTTCAATTTGCTGGGCGATCTCGCGTTTGCGATTTTCCTTTTGTTGAGTTGCAATAATGGCTTGGGCGCGTTCGATCAAGACTTGCGGTTTGAGCGGCTTCAACAAATAATCGGTTGCGCCGTTTCGCAGTGCCTCAACAGCCGAAGTCAGGTCGGGTTGTGCGGTGAACAAAATGACTGGTAAATTTGGGTAACTTGCATGAATAAGTTTAAGTACTTCCATGCCTGCCATGCCGGGCATGCGCAAATCCATGAAAATCATGTCGAAATTTGTGGTCTGGACATAGGATAGCCCCTGTTCCCCATCCACTGCTGTGGTGACTTCAAAGCCTGCATGTTGAAGAATTCGCGCCAGGGTTTGGCGAAGCGCCGCTTCATCATCTATGATAAGAATGTGACCTGTAATGTTCATTGAATCTCCCCATTAAGATTAAGGGCTGGAAGCCAAATTTTGAAGGTTGAGCCTTTGTTCGGGTTGTTCTCTGCGGTAATACGACCATTATGTTTTATCACAATATCGTACGAAATGGTCAAGCCAAGTCCCGTGCCTCTTGGCTTATTGGTAACAAAGGCGTCGAAGATATTTGGCAGAATGTCAAAAGGGATGCCTGTGCCGGTGTCTGAGATGGTGAGCAGTATTTCATTTGAATCCCGCAGTAATTTTGTGCTTACCATTAATTTTCCGCCAGTGGTCATGGCTTCCACAGCATTCATTAAGAGGTTAAGGATTATCTGGCGGATCTGGTCTGATAATGCCGGGATATGCGGCAAATCAGGGTCTGGGTGAAATTCGAAGAAAATCTCATTATGCCGTAAATGGGTGGAGATCAGGGCGTAGACATCTTCGATAATGTTGTTGACCTGTGTTGGCAGGAAATCTTCTGCCTGAGTGGGACGGTAGGTGGTTCGCAGGCGTTCGATCAAGGCGGACATGCGCTCTGCTTCAGAAAGCACAATATCCAGGTCCAGTTTGCCTTGCAGCGAAATTCCTTTTTCTTCGCGCAATAGGAAGAGCGCATTTTGAATGGCTTGCAGAGGATTATTCAATTCATGTGAAACAGAAGCCAGCAAACGCCCCATGGTGACCAGTCTTTCGCTTTGCACCATTTGGTTGCGGATGGCTGTCTCCACTTGCAGGGCGGCTTGCAGGTCAGAATACAGGTTTGCCTTTTGAAGCGCAATGGCAAGCTGGTCTGCCACCGCGCCTACCAATTGTAAATCACGTTCCGATAACAGCGCGGGCGGTACTTGTTGAATATCCAGCAATCCGAGAATTTGGTTGTCTATTTTGACAGGCACGGTTAGTTCAGATTTTATATCTGGCAGAAGTGGGTTTCGGGTAAAGGAAAGCATGTTATCCACGTCATTGGTAAAGAATGCCGCGTTTGTTTCGGCGGTATAGCCTACAATTCCCTCTCCGGCGCGCAGGCGATGACCTTGTTCCTTCAATTGTCTGCCAATTTCGCCGCTGCCTTCGCTCATTACAAAGTCGCCAGTTTCGGGTTCCAAGACATAGATTTGAACGTGATAATACCCAAAATTCTTTTGGAGCAGGTTTACCACGTCTTTTAATAATTCCTGCGGATCAAGCGAAGCCACCAATCCCTGGTTGATGCGATACAGCGCATTGGATTCTTTCAGGGCTTGTTGTGTGCTTTCCAGCAAATGGGCGTTCTCGATGGCTATGGCAGCCTGGGTTCCCAATTGGCTTAGTAGATTTATTTCGCCCACACTAAAGGCGAACGGAAGATTGCTGGATACGCTGATGGTGCCGAGTTTTCGTTCGCCGCTGTGTACCGCAGTGACCATCAGCGAGCGGTATGTGGGGTCGTTGTCGAGTTTGAGAAAACGCGGGTCGGTTATCACATCTGTGATGTTAATGGTTTCTCCGCTGATGATGACCTGCCCCGCGATTCCTTCGCCCACGCGCATTTTCTTTTTTCCGCCGTCCGGGTTGCTAAACCCGGTCACTGCCCCGTAGGCAAGGGTCTGTTCTTTTTCATTGAGCAGGTGAATGACCGCCTGTTCGACATTTGGAATTAAATCTTTGGCTGAGGTTACGATTAATTGAAGCACATCATCCAACCCAATTCGTTCAGTTTCGCTGAGCGCAAGCACAATATCAGCCATTGCCTTTGCTTCGCGCAATTTGCGTTGAAGTTCAATTTCCTGTTGCGCGTTCCAAATTGCCAGCGCAATCTGATTCGCAGCTTGTTCGGCGCGTTCGACTTCCTCCGCTATGAATTGTTCAGGCTCATTCCAGCCGGCAATGGCAGCGCCAAGTTTATGTTCCCCATAAATCAAAGGGATGCTGATGAAGGACTTTTCCGAGAATTGCCGAATGATGCGCGGGTTTGATAAATTTGTGTTCAACGTGTCTTCAACGACAAGGACGTGCCCTGCTTCAAGTGCCGAGGTTGTTAGGTTCCTTTCGCCTTTTGGATATTTCATGGTTAAAAACGGATGCCCCGATTGGGCATTTGTGGCGACAGGGAAAACTTCTTCTTTAACAGTGTCCCAGCGGGTGATGTAGCAGCTATCTGCTCTGAGCAGGGCTGTAAGGTCTTTTACAAGAGTTTGCATCATCGTGTCGAAATTTTGCGCGACGATGATGGTCTGTGTCATATCATTTAGCAGAGAGAGAAAATGCTCCCGTTCGCGCAGTTGATTTTCGGTCTGTATGCGCGTAATGTAGGCTTTTCTCATTTGTCCGGCGCTGACGCCGAGTAAGACAAGCATAAATGCGCTGACGAGAAAACCATTTTGATTTTCGAGATACCATTCGCTTCTTCCCAGGAATGCAAAAATACAAATATTAAGAATGATTGCGATTGCACTGGCGCTGATTCCACCTGCCAGCCCAAAATATAAGCCTGTCGCCACGACAGGGAATGCGCTTAAAACGGTAATTTCCAGTCCGAAAACAGGTATTAAAAACGGAATACCAACTGAATAGAGGATTGTCAGCCCAAAAACAATCCCCCATTTCATTAGATGCGGGCGGGAGTTTGGCTTCATTCCCGTGATTGTAGCATCTTTAGAAATGGGGGATTTCATTCGTAATACCCTTGCAAGGTGGGTTTATTTTGCGTATTCGGTGGCTCGTGTCTCGCGGATGACCGTCACGCGGATTTGTCCTGGATATTGCATGGTCTCTTCGATTCTCTTCGCAACGTCACGCGCCAGGCGGACAGAGGCGAGGTCGTCAATCGCTTCGGGTTTGACCAGGATGCGGACTTCGCGCCCAGCCTGAATGGCGAAGGCTTGCTGCACGCCTTCAAACGACAC
>JFJP01042064.1_pt1 | contig 14493 bp, 10 predicted proteins | sample 431651 | NCBI WGS metagenome assembly JFJP01 (sample SAMN02602958, study PRJNA72255) | Microbial mat metagenome, whole genome shotgun sequencing project. | biome: fresh water; feature: sink hole; material: water; isolation source: purple microbial (photo- and chemosynthetic) mats found in... | reverse complement strand
TTTTCCCCGATGCTAAGTTGGATGTAAAAGTTGAAAACAACTCCCTTGTTATTACAACTGATAAATTTGCAAGGAATATTAATCTTCTTGGCGATGCCGGTGGTGATAAATCAGGATGGTTTTTTGAGGACAATTATTTTGATCTGTTGCCCGGCGAGAAAAAAGTAGTAAGAATACTTGGTAAGCATACAAAAGGATTAATAACCGCCAAGCCATGGTACTCGCCAAATGCAACAACGATTGATTGGCAAAAAGCGTGAGAGAGGTTGAAAGCTGTCACGGTTGGACCGTGACAGCAGAGAATTTTTTCTTTTGCTGGTGCTGTTCATATGATGGATAAGTAGTGGTTATACCGTTTGCATATTTATAGGATTGTATATCACGCAATCATATCAAAAATTCGGCTTGAACATTAAGGTAAGCTAATGTTTTTTAGTGAAATCAATAATAAAAGAATTTGGAAGTATTCTTGGGGACTTATTAATATTCCAATTATTACGGCGCTATGTTTTCTTATCATGACTCTTATTACAGCCGGGCAATATGGATTTTTCGGTGATGAACTTTATTACTTCGCTTGCAGCAAGCATCTAGCTTGGGGTTATGTTGATCATCCTCCTCTAGTCGCACTTTTGACCTTTTTAAGCACACGGATATTCGGTGAGACAATGTTTAGTCTACGATTTATGTCGGGACTTTCTGGCGCCATCACAGTAATACTTTCAGCACAAATCGCTAAAGTTTTGGGAGGTGGTAAATTTTCCCAATCTCTTGCAGCAATATCGATATTCTTTGCAATAGCATTTCCTGCAATGAGTAGTTTCTTCTCAATGAATCCAGTCGACATTATGTTATGTACTCTATATATCATTATGTTCTTGAAAACTGTGGAAACACCTTCTCCATTAAAGTGGATCATTCTGGGTATTCTGTTAGGACTGGGACTCCTGAATAAATATACGTTTCTCGTGCTTGGATTTTCGTTGTTTTGTTCTCTTCTAATTACGAAGCAATGGAAAGTGTTGAGATCGCCATGGATGTATTTTAGTGGCATCATTAGTTTTTTTATATTTCTGCCTCATATTATGTGGCAAATACATCAAGGTTGGCCGACACTTGAATTTATGCACAATGCGACAGAGTTTAAAAATCTCTCTCTGTCACCCTTTTCTTTTTTAATGCAATTAACGATTAGCCTCAATCCTCTCACTCTTCCACTATGGCTTTCCGGTCTGGGTTACCTCATTTTCAGCAAACATACTAAGGAGTTTCGATTCCTCGGGTGGACAGCAATTGTATTCCTCTTGGTCTACATGATCCAGAACTCAAAGCCCTACTATGTCCTGCCCATTTTTCCTCTCTTGCTAAGTTCTGGTGCAGTGGTGGCTGAAAAAATTTTACAGAGATTCCATGCAAGATGGCCTAAATGGGGTATAGTGTTAATACTAATGGTTTCCGGTACGATACTCATGCCTCTTGCAGTTCCTGTTCTTCCGGTAAAACAATTTGTATCGTATTCTAAAACTCTCGGTCTCTGGAATATGATTAGAATGGAAAAAGGAGAAGGTGATGTTTTGCCACTCCATTTTGTTTATCGATTTGGTTGGGAAGAACTAGTTACTGCAACTGGAAATGCATACAGAGTATTACCTCAAAATGAAAAGGATAAATGTGCAGTTCTCGCTTCGTGGTATGGAATAGCGGGTGCAATAGATCACTTTGGGCCGAAAGTCGGATTACCAAATGCAATATGTCCACGGAACAACTACTGGATGTGGGGTACAAAGAATTATTCCGGAGAAGTGGTTCTTGCAGTTGGATACGATGCGAATTTCCTTGGACAGTTCTTTGATAGCGTAGAACGTGTAGCGTACTTTAAACAGTCGTATGCCTATGATACAGCAATTTATTTGTGTAAGAAACCCAAAGTCACTCTAGAACAAATGTGGCCTCGACTCAAGAATTTTATATAGTTATGAAAAACACTGCACTGAAACAACTATTCCTTTTGCGAATTAGAAAAGCATTTTATTTTAAAAGCTGTCACGGTAGGACCGTGACAACAAATGGATAAAAAATGAAAAACATAAGATCATTCGCATTTTTAGCTGTATGTTTTATTCAGAGTCAAATCTGTCATGCACAAAACCCATTAATCAACAGTCAGTTCACTGCAGATCCAACAGCGCGTGTTTTTAATGGCAAGATTTTTTTATATCCATCTCACGATATTCCTTGCGGCAAAGGACAAGGTTATATTGGTTTCTGCATGGCAGATTATCATGTTTATACTTCAGAGAACTTAACGGACTGGGAAGATCATGGTGTTATACTGACTCAAAGGGATGTGCCATGGGTCGATTCTACTACTTATAGTATGTGGGCACCAGATTGTATTTGCAAAAATTCGAAATACTATTTTTATTTTCCTGCAATTGCACAAGACTCGGCTATTAACCGTGTACGAAGAATTGGTGTCGCTACATCAACTTCTCCCTTCGGACCTTTTATCCCAGAGAAGAACTATATTCCTGAAATCAGAGGAATTGATCCAAACGTATTACTAGACAAAGACAATCAAGCTTATATTTATTGGGCACACAATAAACAAATCTATGTAAGTAAACTAAAAGAAAACCTTTTAGAACTGGAGACAGACCCAAAGATTATTGAAACTCCTACAAATAAATTTAAGGAAGGGCCATTTGTTTTTGAACGTAATGGTAAGTACTATTTAACTTATCCATTTGTAAATGATAAAACAGAGCAGCTTGTTTATGGAATGGGAGATCATCCGATGGGGCCTTTTGAGTATAAGGGACTTATAATGAAGGAGTCTCCGAACCGATGCTGGACAAATCATCAATCGATAGTGAATTACAAAGATCAGTGGTATTTATTCTATCATCATAACGATTATTCTCCAAAGTTTGATAAAAACCGATCAGCTAAAGCTGATAGCTTATTCTTTAATGAAGATGGAACAATCCGCGAAGTCATTCCTACCTGGCGTGGTGTGGGTATTACAAATGCTGTGAATAGGATACAAATAGATAGATATAGCTCGAAATCGGAGGATGGGGCTTCGGTTGAATATTTAGATACGCTCAATTATAAAAAGGGCTGGAAAGTTATTTTTAATAAAACTAATGCATGGGTGAACTACAACAGCGTAGATTTTGGAAAATTAAAACTCAAAAATGTTGCTGTTAATGCCAGAGCAGCCAGTGGCGGAAAATTTGAAATAAGACTGAATAGCTTGAATGGAAAGGTTATTGCAAAAGGGGAATTGGAGAAATCGGCTGACTGGAATAGTGCCACTTTCAGATTAAATAATTTTGTGTCAGGTTTGAACCACTTGTATTTTATAGCAAGAAGTTCCGATCAGTTCGAAGTTGATTTTATCAGTTTTGAATGATCTTTGGATGATGAAGACTTAGAATGGATTAAGTATCGAAATTTTGGATACCAATACTGGATAAAAATATCTGAGAGTTGCTTCGTTACTCTAATTCGTGGCGAATAATTGAGTAATTTACCCTTTAACAAAACAAGAATAGAAAATGAAAAAACTAATTGTTGTAATCTTGGTGTTACTGTTCTCTGTTGTTGGACTTAAAGCACAACTTATTGAACAAGCAAAACCAATTGTAAATGCCGAAGTGGTTTTTAACGAAGAGAACGGAATAGTAGCCGTTGAAGGTGAACATTTTTACAAACAAACCAACACAGAAATACGGCAGTGGTTTATAACAAGTAAGGGGAAGGTTCCTGAAGTGAAGCCCGACCCCGATGGAGAGCATATTGACGGAGCCAGCGGAAATGCTTACATAGAAATATTACCCGATACAAGAACTACTCATAGCTGCAAGCTCTACAAGTTTGAGGAGGCGAATGAAGAAACTTTTAAATTGGTAAACTTTACAGATCTGCCAGGCAAAGTGGCTGTGCTGCATTACAAAGTAAAGATCAACAAATCCGGTCGTTATTATGTGTGGGTAAGAATTTTTAGTACCGGAAGTGAAGACAATGGCGTGCATGTTGGTTTAGATGGGGCCTGGCCAGAAAATGGAAAACGCATGCAGTGGTGCGAAGGAAAAAACTCCTGGACATGGGAAAGCAAACAGCGTACAGAAAAAGAACACTGTGGTGTTCCAAAACAAATATTTCTGGATATTCCCAAAGCTGGAATTCATGATATTCAGTTTAGTATGCGCGAAGATGGTTTTGAAATAGACAAATTCATTTTAGCCAATGATATTAATTATGTGCCTCAGGGTAAAGGACCTGCTTGTAAGTTGTATAAGAGCCAATTGCTGCGGGCATTTGAAAAAGTTTTAAAAGCTGACACGTCAGGACATTGACAACAACAAAGTTACTTGTTAAAAGATAAATGGACACATACATTTGAAAGTCTAAATGCTGTCACGGTTCAACCGTGACGACAAAAACAAGCGTTTGAAATACAAAAAGGATTTCAAATTTTATTTTAACTTAATTACAAACAATCATAATGTGAAAAACAACAAAAAAACTTTTATCAAAATTGTGTGATTTCTCCTCGTTATTTTAATCAGTGCTAATCTTTATGCATAAAAATCCGTAGAAGCAGGATCAAAAAATTATCTTATTGAAGAACTACGACCTAAACAAATAATGGATGTCGTTTCAAAAAGCAGTATGGTTTTTATTCCTGTATCACCAGTTTTTGAATGGCATTCATATCAATTGCCTTTAGCTACAGAAGCAATAATTGCAGAGGAATTTTCCAGATTGATGGCGATACATTTTAATGGAGTTTATTTCAGAACTTTATCTGTAGGGATGGAAGAATGGAGAAAACCAGAGTTTCTTGCACAGTTCGGACTTCCAGATACAACAAAATTATATGGAATGGATTTCCCCTGTTTACCAGTAAGAGGGGAGTATCATAGAAGCGGTCCTCCATTTGTACGTGATGCTGTTGAAGCAAGACTAACCGCAGTGAAAGATACCGGTTTCAAATATGCATTTTTATTGAACTGTCATGGCGGTAAAGGACAAAATGAAACTTTGGAAGAAATTGCAAAAGAATGGAGCATCAAAGATTTTAAAGTGTTTTCTGTATTTCCAAATCGTTTCAATACCTATATGCCCGATCAAGAACACGAACCATATTTAAATGCCGGCGCTCATGCTGGAATACGTGAAACCCATTTCCTAATGGCATTTCATACCGATTTAATTGACTTACATGAAATCCCTGTAGGAGATTTAAAAAGCCGCAGAATATGGAATGTGGCATACGAGTCCGGTAATACCGGATGAACTAAGTCCAAGACATGCGTGGGACTCAATTGCTAAGGAAGTTAGAAAAAGCATTCTGGAAAATGGAATTAAATTTATTGAGAGTTGCATTAACAGCAGCGAAACAAAGTGAGGGCATTTATAATTTCAAGACTTACAAACTTGACCGTGTGATGTTAAAAAAATAATTTTTCAAATCAATAAGAGGGAAATCAAATGAAAAAAAATTTCATTATTCTTTTTGTTCTGCTTCAGGGACTTACAGTTTTTGGACAAAATAAAAACCTGGAAATTGTAATAAACCCAGGAGAATATTGGTGGGCTGGAATTTCTTCTCTTGGTCATCAAACTCCATACGATGCTACCACTGTTTTTTCTTTCGATATGTGGGGAGACAACAAAGGTAACCAGGCGCAACCATTATTGCTATCAAGCAAGGGGCGTTATGTTTGGAGTGAACAGCCGATCAAATACGAATTTAATAATGGTAAAATAACAGTTACTGTTAGAGATGGTGAAATTCTTAATGGAAGTGCTGGAACTAATTTAAGAACAGCTTTTGAACATGTAGCGAAAAACTTTTTCCCTTCGAATGGCAAAATTCCTGATCCATTATTGTTTACTCATCCTCAATACAATACATGGATTGAGTTGATGTACAATCAAAATGAAGTAGATATTCTAAAGTATGCTCAGAGTATTCTTGATAAAGGTTACTCTCCGGGTGTATTAATGATTGATGACAACTGGCAGGAAAACTATGGTATTTGGGAATTCTCGCCAAGACGCTTTAAAGATCCCAAAGGAATGATGCAAAAACTACATGCTATGGGTTTTAAAGTAATGTTATGGATTTGCCCATTTGTTAGTGCCGACTCTGAGATTTTTAGAGCATTGCAAAAACAACGTTTACTCATTCTCGATAAAGACAAAACACAAGAAGTTCTTTGGGCAGATACCAAAAATAAAGCAGCAATAATTCGTTGGTGGAATGGCGCCAGTGCATGCATTGATTTAAGTAACCCCAAAGCACAACAATGGTTTAAAGATAGACTCGATCATTTAGTTAATGAATATGGCGTTGATGGATTTAAATTCGATGCCGGTGATGCTCGTTTTTATACAGACGATGTGATTTCATATAACGCTAAAATACCAAATGATCACACTAACTATTTTGCTGAGTTGGGATTGAGCTATCCGTTAAATGAATATCGCGCCGCATGGAAAATGGCAGGGTTGCCTTTGGCTCAACGTTTAAGAGATAAAACTCACAAATGGACAGATTTAATAAAACTTATTCCTGATCAAATGTCTCAAAGCGTGATGGGTTACGCTTACACTTGTCCCGATATGATTGGTGGCGGCGAATATCAATCCTTTCTAAATGGTGCTGTTATTGATGAAGAGTTGGTTGTTCGTTCAACGCAAGTTCATGCATTAATGCCAATGATGCAGTTTTCTGTTGCTCCATGGAGAGTATTATCTAATAAAAATGCCGCTATTTGTTTAAAGATGTCGAAACTTCATGAAGAGTTTGGTGCGCATATTCTCGATTTAGCAAAAGCTGCTTCAAAAACGGGTGAGCCAATTGTAAAACCTATGGAATTGGCATTCCCAGGTTACGGTTATGAAAAGATTAAAGATCAGTTTGTGTTGGGCAACGACATTATTGTAGCTCCGGTAGTAGAAAAAAGTGTCCGCTCACGTAAGGTTGTTTTGCCAATCGGAAAATGGCAGGCTGAGGATGGAGTGAAGTATGAAGGTGGAAAAACCATAGAGATTTCTGTGCCGTTGGAAAGGTTGCCCTATTTTAGAAAAGTGAAGTAGAAAATCATTAGCTCCACGTGGGAAATGAGGTATTGGGATGATTGATTCTTCAAGAAATTATTTAAACTGTAATTGTGAGGATGTATCATATGAAAAATGATAGACGAAATTTTATCAAAATGGCGGCAATGGCTGGAAGTGCTGCCGCTATCCTGCCGTTAACTGCATCTGGTACAGAAAAGAAAGTAAAAGTTAGTGGTGCAGATTATTCTGTATTGGATAACGTCCTGAAACTTCCTGTATTGAAAAAGGAACTCTTCCCTTCTCCCATAATTATCGAAAAAATAGAGTTGTTGCAGGATAGAAAAAACTTTATTTGTCGAGTGCGTTCAAAAGATGGAGCCGTGGGAATATCCATTGGTCATCCATTTATTGCAATGAATAGTTACCCGATGTTCATGAACATTCTTATTCCATTTTTTACAGGAAAGGATGCTCGTGACCTTGATGAGCTCGTTTATATAATTTCTGAAACCAAAGTTAAAAACCAGGGGATTCCATTTTGTGTACAACTTGCAACGATTGAATTTGCTATTCTTGATATGTTGGGAAATATAGCTGGCTTGCCTGCCGGACGTTTGTTAGGTGATGTTGTGAACCCTGAAATTTCTATTTATTTAGGACATTGGCTAACTGAATTACGAAAACTCGAACCAGAACAATCGCTTGAGTTAATGTATCAGGATGCCATAAAAACAAAAGCTAAGGCTGTGAAAATTAGGGCAGGCAGAGGGGATAATTTAGCATCTGATATTGATAATGCCCCGGGCCGGACAGAAAAACTGATTAGAATGGCGCGCGAGAAATTTGGGGACAACATGGTGTTGATGTGCGATGGGAATGGTTCCTATTCAGTAAAAGAGGCAATTCGTATTGGTAAAATATTAGAAGAATACAAATACTATTTTTACGAAGAACCACTGCCTTGGGATTGGTATCAAGAACAAAAGCACGTTGAACAAGCTCTTTCAATTCCAATGGCAGGAGGGGAAGAAGAGTTTGGAATACATGCTTTTCGATATTTAATTGCCAACAAAGTATTTCAAATTGTTCAACCCGATCTGTTTTATTTTGGTGGTATGATTCGAACCATGAAAGTTGCACGGATGGCTAAGGCAGCAGGATTGAGAATTACGCCGCATATGTCCGAAGGCGGATTAGGTTTTCTTTATATGCTACAGATGGTATCAGTTTGCCCGGCTTTAGAAAAATTTAATGAATTTAAGATGTTTAAAACACTCGATGCTAATGGCACTGTAATTCCAATAGAAAGCAAAGCAGAAAAGTTTGAAAGCATCGACGGTATAATAAAAATACCTTCCGGTTCAGGGATGGGAGTTATCATCGATCCCGAATATATCAAGACTCATAAAGTAATAAACATTTGAAAATGTATAGATTAACTCCCTTATCTATTACAATGTTTTGGATGAAATCACCGTTACTATTTTTTCACTTCTCTTAAACAACGATTAACAGGATGTTATAATAGCCCCGGATTAAAATCAAATATACTTGACAATTAATGAATAGTTATAGAACAACTTGCAAACGATTGCGGAAGAAAACGCTAGACTGGGTCATTGGATTCTCCAGATTTAGAAAAATGTTGTGAATTAAGCCTATTTATATGATTTTTCGAAAGGTTGTGATCATCGTGTGTCCACTTCGTATTCACAGACAGTCCCGATAAAATATAAAGTGTCCATTTATATCGTAATACTCCCATTACCTACTACTATTTCTTCACTACATAGCATATAAATGAAAAATATATTATAATGCAAACGATTGCGAATGAATACATTAAACCGTAACCCAGCTCTCATTACTCGATGATTTGATTTTTCTTGAAGCTTAAATGATCGTGACGAAGATACCGATGTTTTTCATATAGAGTTCACCACTGCCAATGTTCACGATTCAGAAAAGTTCGCCGAAATGCTGTTTAGCACAGAAAAACGAGTTCACGTTTAATAAGGCTATGCCGGCAAAATTAGCCGTGAATTATTACGAAAATCTGGCGTTACTCCGGACATCTTGCAATAAGGTTACAGATATAAACCGTTTACGAAATGGCAAATTGCATATGGAGCGAATTGCACACTTCAGAAGATTTATCGAAACACAGGTGAATTCCTGATGACGAATGAATCTTGTTAAAGAACGTTTTACGACCCAACAAACTCAATTTTTTCTCCCTCTCGCTCAAACAATCTGGTGAGAGGGTTTTTCAGATGTCTCTCTTAGTTCATCATTGCAATTACACATTCAAATTAAAAAATTTTAGAATGTTTGGTATGAAATGAATAAAATAACTTTTTTACTGGTAGCCGGAATACTATCTCTCTGTGATGCACAAACCAATTTTGTACCACAAAAAACAGAATTGTCAGATAGATGGGATACAACCCGATCACTGCGAAATCCCGATAAAGGCTGGTATCATCACATGCTCGATAATGGAATTGATAAATACCTTATTCAGGATGAAAAAGATTTTACCAGCTTTCCTGGGATGGATCACCTTTATCTTCGACTGGCTTGGGCTTTTTTGGAGCCTGAAGAGGGTAAATTTGACTGGTCATACATCGATAATATTGTGAAAAAATATGTGCCAATGGGTTACAAAATATCATTCCGAATTTCTTGTAAAGAAACAGGTGGGGCTCCAAATGCCGTGCCTAAAGAAATAAATGGCATCCGTTATGCCACGCCTTATTGGGTAAGCCAAGCAGGAGCAAAGGGTATCGAACGTCCTAAATTCGGATCTGCTTCATGGACACCGGAATGGAACGACCATGTATATCTGGAAAAACTTAATAACTTTCTCAAAGCATTCTCTGAAAAATATGATGGGAAACCTTGGGTGAGGTATATCGATGTTGGAAGCATTGGCGAATGGGGTGAAGGGCACACCTATTTTTCAACCCGCATACCGCCAACAATGGAAGAAATAAAAACACACATGGCCACCTATCGGAAGCATTGCAAAAATACTCAATTGATTGTCAGTGACGATTTATTGGCTAATGGTGGTACTGAAGAAAATAAAAAGGAACTATTGAGGTTTGCAATTGACAATGGATTCTCGTTTCGTGATGACAGTCCGATGGTAAAGGGTTACATGGTAAATGTTCATAAAACCTGGACAGTCAGCCATCCTTATTTTTTCGATGCAGGGTATAAAACAATGCCCACAGTTTTTGAATTGGAACATTACGGAAAAGTTAAGAGTAATGGATATTGGCTGGGTAAAAACGGAGAAAAAATTATACCTGAATACGGAGTAAGCGGGGCTGATGTATTTCGGAATGCAGTAAAAATTATACACCCAACGTACGTTGGGTTTCATGGGTATCTGGGGGAGTGGTTATCAGATAATCCCGATTTCACCAAAGAAATTCTCAACCTCTGCGGTTACTGGTATTTCCCGAAATCGGTAAATACAATTGAATTTAAAAATGGAAAATTATCATTTGAAATTGAGTGGCTAAATAAAGGTGTGGCTCCGGCATATTCTGCGTACACGTTAGAAGGAAAACTGATTCCGGTGGATAGTTTTTCTGAAACCATCAATTTTGAAATAGAAGATTCACGAAATAAAAATTGGATGCCTGGTCTGGTTTTTACCGAAAAATACATTGCAAACCTCTCCTTGAAATTGAAGGGAAAATACCGGCTCGCCATCAGGCTTTATGATAAAAAATCGAATATGCCTGTGGAAATTGGTTTGAAAGAAGAAATGAAGATGGATGGATACTTCATCATTCAAAGCGTAACTTTTTAATGGAGATAGTAAAATTGAAGCATCGTAATGCTCTTCTGGTTTTGTCTCTTGTGCTGATTTCCTTTTCATCAAAAGGTCAACCCAACACATCCACCGCAACCCAAACACATTCCTACATCGCCGACGTGACGAGTGTGTTCCCCAATCCGGAACGCGGATGGCACAATCGCCGAAATGTGAACGGCCGTGATAGAAAAGGTGACCGCGACTATTCAGATGTCTCAGCAGCCGGACACACGCTCGTTCACAGCTATCTGCGCTTGGACGATTACAAGAATACGGACACGTTGCCACAATTCTACCTGGATGATATACAGAAAACACTGGACGCTGTTCGGACGTATGGTCTGAAGATCATCCTGCGTCCCACCCATGTGTGGAGCGAATCACCCTCCGTCCCCGAAACTCGCATTGTGAAACACATCGAACAGATCAACGCTGTTCTTTCCGCAAACGTTGATGTGATCTGTCACTTGGAGGCAGGCTATCTCGGTAAGTGGGGGGAATGGCACTCCGGGCGCTATACCGAACTCAGCAACAGAAAAGATGGTGATACTCGTTACCGGATCATCAAACGAATCTTGGATACGACTCCGAACACACTGCCCATAGTCATGCGCTACCCGATGCACATTCGAGAAATACTGGATGAACTACCCGTGCCGTTAGGCAGCGAGCCTCTGACCCAAATCCAGCGGGATCGCTTGGGTCATCACAACGACTGTTTTCTTTTCGATAAACATGACCGCGGTACCTACTCCAGATTGAATCTCTGGTTTGGCAATAAAACACTAGAGCAACAGAAACTGTACACGTTTAACTTGATCACATCCTACGGCGGGAACAAGATGGTGGGGGGGGAAACATGCTCGCCAGCAATAGACCGCATTAACGATACGCAAAACGAGATGGCAGAAGCGAATTGGACAGAGATCAATCTCGATTTTTGGGGGGACGCCATTGATATGTGGAAAAAACGATGGCTGCCGGCAACGGGTAATGATCCGGCTGAATGGGAATTTGACCGCATCTCACGCAAGCTGGGGTATCGCCTGCGCATGATCGACGCCGCATTTCCGACCTCGGCGACAGCGGGGGAGAGTTTTACGATTGCAGCGAATCTGAATAATGACGGTTACGCCAGTGTGGTGAAACAGCGTCCCATTTTTGTAGTTTTTGACAATGGCACCGATCGCTACAATATCGAACTGACCAACGTCGATGTGCGCACATGGGTGAGCGGCACCATCGCGCTCTCTCCGCAAAAGGTAAACCTCCCTTTGGATATGGCGTCCGGTACATACAAGTTGGCCCTGTGGCTGCCTGACGCTAGTGCCAACTTACGCTCACGACCCGCATACTCTATTCGCTTTGCTAACAAAGATGTGTGGGATGCTGCCAAAGGGTACAACGTACTGACCGAATCATTGATTATTAGGAAGTAGATAATAATAAAACATTGGACAAAAAAAATATGCGTAGTTTAAATTCTATTATCTTTCTTTTGGTTGTATCAATCCCAACATTCGCATCAGTCAGGTCTATTTCCCAAAACAGGGATACTCCGCATGAAGTGTTAAAATGGGAGGTTATTGATATCCCATTCAAAACAATTCCAATGAATGTCAAGAATCCTTTCAATGTTGAATTTTCTGCTGATCTCAAGGGTCCGGGAAATGCAACGATGAAAATTCCCGGGTTTTACAATGGTAATGGTGAATGGGTCATTCGCCTGTCATTGTCGGTTCCAGGTAAATGGACATACAAAACATCTTCCTCTGTGAAGGAACTCGACAATAAAACGGGAACCCTGACTGTTTCCAGTGAAGCGAAACACCGAGGACATGGCGGTATAATGGTCAATCCCAAAAATCCTCAGCATTTTATTTACGAAGACGGAAAGCCCTATTATCTTTTGGCGTATGAATGCGACTGGTTATATGCGCTGGATTATCATAACGATAAAGAAGCGCCAAAGACGGCTCATTTCCTGGATCTGTTGGCTGACAATGGTTGCTCTGATATTGTAATGAATGTTTTTTCATATGATGTTTCGTGGCCCAAGGACAAGAAACTGCTGGACTATCCCGAACATGATTTGGGTGGCCCCAAGAACATTTTTCCATTTCTCGGCAATAATGAAAAACCCGACTACTCCGCTCTCAATGCAGAATTTTTCAAAAAATTTGACCGCACCATCAACATGATGAATGAAAGGGGACTTGTTTCACATCTGATGATCTATGTCTGGAACAAGTTGGTCAAATGGCCGGACATGTATTCTGAAGCAGACAATCTATATTTTGATTATGTCATTAAGCGATATCAGGCTTTTCCAAACATTGTATTTGACATATCAAAGGAAGCACTTACGTATGGGCGAGCTGATGATAAATACATTCTGGAGAGGATCGAAAGAGTTCGGAAACTGAATGCTTATAAACGCTTGGTCACGGTTCACGATTTCGCCTTTTGCCAGCGGTATCCGGACAACGTTGATTTTATTTCCATGCAAAGTTGGTCGAGCACAATTTACACACTCACATTGAACACCGTAAACAAGTATGCTGATAAACCGGTATTTAATATTGAGCATGGCGGGTATGAAGAGTCTCCATACAAAGTATGGACAGGCGACTTTACTGATCCTGAGGTTTGCATAAGAAGAAATTATCTCATTGTTTTCGGCGGTGGGTACTCAACCTATTACTGGCAGGGGTGTTCCTGGAACGTCCTTATCTATAATCCTTTTGAACAAAATGAAAGTTTTATCAAACCCAAGTTCGTGTATTACAAGCATATGAAAGATTTTTTCATGAAGCATGATGTATCGTCCCTGAAACCTGATCCTGAAAAAAACGGAAGTGCATACTGCCTTTCGAACAGTAAGGGAAAATATCTATTCTATGTTCCCAAAGAGAATTATATGATCCAACCAAATTTTCTCAGAAAATCCGCCAATAAGCGTTCCTATTTCTGGTTCAATACTTTGACGGGGGAATATGTTCCTAACAATACCAGTTCTGCAGCCGAAGGAGATAAAACAATTATTTCTGGCTGGCAAGGAGATGTGCATTTGGAATCGCCATGGAAAGGCAAAGCAGATGCAATATTGGTCACTGAAGTCTTAGATGAACAATGACTTTGTACAATATTGATTTTTTGAACCTTCGGTAATGAAACTATAGAGTTTGATGAGCAGAAACAGTATCAAAAAACATGAGGAGAAAATCTTTGTAATGTTGAAGAAATTTTTACAAACGGGTGTTTCTATTTATTTAATTATTTCTTCGATGGTTGCTCAGGAAATAAAAGATTCACCAATGTATTTAAATACCAACCTTGATTTTAAAGTCCGTGCTGAGGATTTAGTACATCGCATGACTTTAGAAGAAAAAATATCTCAGCTTGGTAACGAATCAGATGCGATTCCACGACTAGGAATTAGCAAGTACAACTGGTGGAATGAATGTTTGCATGGAGTAGCCGGTGCAGGTGTAGCTACTGTTTTCCCTCAAGCGATTGGAATGGCCGCAAGTTTCGATCCTGATTTAATGTACAAAGTTGCCTCTGCCATTAGCACTGAA
>JFJP01039192.1_pt1 | contig 14493 bp, 5 predicted proteins | sample 431651 | NCBI WGS metagenome assembly JFJP01 (sample SAMN02602958, study PRJNA72255) | Microbial mat metagenome, whole genome shotgun sequencing project. | biome: fresh water; feature: sink hole; material: water; isolation source: purple microbial (photo- and chemosynthetic) mats found in... | reverse complement strand
CCTTTGCTTTAGAAAAAAATCTCTGGCCCGCTATCAACAATATCGGATTAGTCAAATACGAAATGGGAGATGTCGATAGTGCCATCAAACGCTGGGAACAGGCGATCGCGATCGACAACAAAGCAGCGGAATCAATGCTAGCTCTAGCAGTAGCATTGTATACCAAAGGCGACCAAGCAAAAGGCTTAGCGATGGGAGAAGCAGCTCTGAAACTCGACAAACGCTATGCTACGGTAGATTATCTCAAAGAAAACCTCTGGGGCGATCGCCTAATCGCAGCCACCCAAAAATTCTTAGAAACTCCCGAAATGAAAGCAGCACTCGCTAAAATTCAAGACACCCCGCCCCCTCAAATGTAGTCGCCCGATCCCAAATCCGGGTTTAACTCAATTGGCGTAAGTCCCGCGCTGTAATTGTACCCAATTCAGCGCCGGGATATAAGCCAAGCAAAGTTCAAGGAATAATCGAAAACTTCCCGATATTTTCAGTAAAACGTGTAAAATGTAAATGGTTGCGACCCGCCCGCTCGACTGCAAACAACAGGCTACAGTAGCAGTAATATGCTTGCCAAGGACAACTGCGAGAGAAAGGGGGAAAGAACAGACCGCTGGTTTGTAAGGCACGTCCCACCATAAAATACAATCCAAGTTTGTTGTACGAAAATAGTTTTTGCCTTGGGAAACAGGGCTTCTGCGTGGGTTCCCTAGGAAGGGATAAAGGGTGTAAAAGCCCAGAGATGGTGTGTAAGACTCGGATCGTCTTCAGTGACGAATATTCAGCAATGGATATCCCCAACAGAGCAACAGCAAACGAGACACGAAGCCTATACTGTACCGAAAGGTCAGTGTTAGGTATTTCACTATCATGACTACCCCTCCGTCATTGCGAGGAACGAAGCGATCGCTTAGTCTCTGCGATTGCTTCCTTCCTCGCAATGACAAATAATATCATGTCCGATCGAGTGACCGCGATTAAAAGGGCGGGTTTTTGAGATTGTCAATGATTGGCAGATATTTTTCGTGAACCCGCCCCTACCGTATTAGGGGTAATCGACCGGACATAATATAATACAAAAAAAAAGGGGTAGTAAACCCGGATTTGGTATTAGTCGCGATCAATTTACTTCAACTGCCCCCAGTGTTTTGAGCGTCGCAACAGTCGCCTCAGTTAAACCTTTAACACCTGTAATATTCATTCCTTCATAAGGTTTGGGAACAGGCAAGGTTTTGATACACTCACCCGTTACTGCATCCCAAAGCTTAATCGTCTCATCTTGGCTGGCACTGGCTAGAATTTGACCATCTGGACTAAAAGCAACTGACCACACCCAATTGTCGTGTCCCCGCAGAACTTGCAAGCACTCATTCGTGCTAACATCCCACACTCGTACAGTTTGGTCATGACCGCCACTCGCCAAGTGTGTACCATCAGGACTGAACATTACAGATGACACAATACCGTCATGTCCCTCTAGGGTTGTCAGACATTCTCCTGTATTGATATCCCAAAATTTGATGGTACTGTCACTACTGCTGCTTGCCAGGATATTAGCGTCAGGACTAAAGGCAACAGACCAAACCCAACCCCTATGTCCGGTAAAAGTTTTCCAAACTTCCCCTGTACTGATATCCCATAACTTCACCGTATTATCAGCACTGGCAGAAGCGAGGATATGACCTGAAAAACTAAACGCAACTGCCATCACCCAACTCTCATGCTCGCTACAAGTATCAAGACATTGCCCTGTGCTAATATCCCATAGTTTGATAATCTGGTCGCCACTGAAACTAGCCAACGTCTTACCGTCGGGACTGATGGCGACTCCCCAAACCCAAGTTGAATGACCCTGTAGAGTTTTTAGGCACTCTCCAGTCGTAGCATCCCATAACCTGACAGTAGTGTCATAGAATCCACTTGCCAGCAAGTGTCCATCGGGACTGAAGGCAATGGATTTCAACCGATTAGTCTGTCCATCCTGTAAGCTTTTAAGACATTTTCCTGTTTTAGCATTCCATAACCTGACGGCGCGATCGCTACTGGCTAAGGTTTGACCGTCGGGTGAAAAAACTACCGATGTCACTGGATTGCTTTGCCCGTAAAGTGTTTTCAGACATTGACCTGTTTTAACATCCCACAGTTTTAGCGTGCGGTCTTCACCAGTGCTAGCTAAAGTTTTGCCATCAGGATTAAACGCGACGGCTGAAACCCGACTGGTGTGTGCTTGCAGTGTTTTTAGGCACTGACCCGATGCAACCTCCCACAATCTCACGGTGCGGTCTTCGCTGCAACTTGCTAAAATCTGACCGTCAGGACTAAAGGCAACAGACACCACTATTTGTGAATGTCCAGAGCAAATCCTCAAGACTTCACCCGTGTTAATATCCCAGAGAGCGATCGCAGAATCATCACCACTGGCTACCGTTTTACCATCTGGACTGAAAGCCACCGATCGAATTTGAGGGCTGTCACTCTCAAACATTTTCAGGCATTCTCCCGTCTCTACATCCCACAGTTTGAGCCTTCCGTCATCACCGCCACGGGCTAAAATCTTACCTTGAGGACTGAATGCGATCGATCTCGCCTGACTTTGGTGTGCTGGCAATGTTAGCAAGCATCGTCCATTACTCCAATCCCAAAAACGCACAGTTCCATCACCGATGCTACTAGCAAGCATCTTGCCATCAGGACTGAAAGCAACTCCCAGCACAGTGCTAGTATTTCCCTGCAATATTTGACGGATAGACCAACTGCTAACATCCCAGCAACGAATCGTCCCGTTACTACCCCCAGTAGCAAGAGTTTTCCCATCCGGACTCAAAGCAGCGGATAACACGATGCTGCCGTATTCTTTGCTAGTTCTCAGCAGCCTAAATTCTGGCATTTGCCACAAGTGAATCTCACTATTCGTATCCCCCATTGCTAAAAGTTTTCCATCCGGGCTAAAAGCGATTGACAAACCGCTTCCCAGAACTTCAGCGAAAACAGAATTAGTTAAATCAGCCCCAGCAAAGTTGACACCATGCAAATTCGTATCGGGTAAATAAGCTTGCCAAACGGTCAAATGAGAAAAATCCCAACCGCTTAAATCTGTCTGCATTTGACACAATAGATTTATAATATTACCCGCAACATAGCCAGTTTCTAGTGTGGGTTTACCGCGCAGCGATGCCAAAATAGGTTTGAGTTGGTTTTCGAGAAGTTGCTGGCTTTCACAAGTAAAAAGCAGTCGATCGGCAATAGGTTTAAGGATAAGACGAGCTTGCGTATCTCTAAGATATTCTTTAGCTGTAGCTTTGAGAATACCCAGGCTTCTGAGAAGGTCAATTTCGCTGCTGGTTATCTCAGTGCAGACTTTTTCGATTAATCGTTCCGTCATGTATTCCATGACGACGGGTTGTTGAGTGTAGCCGTCTGAGATTTTTTCGATGAGAGAACGTCTAACGAGAGAACCTAAAACCTCTAGTAATTCTTTGACAGTTAATTTGGAAACTAAATCTTGTTGTAACTCTCTCAGCGAGACTGGCTCCCGCTCGATCGCCAGCCAGTACATCACCTTTTTTTCTACATCTGATAAACGATTGAATTGTTGGTCTAATAGGTTACGAATATCATCAAATACTAAAGTTCCTTGATTTAAAAGTTCTAAAAATCTGGTCAGGCTACTCTCAAAAAAATCATGGATGGCTGAAGCAACCATTTTTAAGGCTAACGGATTTCCACCATAGTGGGATCTCAAAATATCCCATTCGGAGTCTGATCCTTGAAAAAAAGTAATACCTTGGACAATTTCCTGTGCTTCTGGGGTTGTTAAACCTGTCAGTTGTAATGAACGAACTGGCAAATTTTTACCTTCTTTAGCGGCTAAACCGATCGGTTTTTCTCGACTGGTTAGTAGCAGGGTACTTTTATGGTTGATTTCGGCTACGCATCGCAGAAGTTGACCGTAGCCTTCATATCCCTGTCGATAACAACCCGTGCGTTCTTCTTCCTGTAGAATTGACTCGACGTTATCTAATATTAACAGACACCGATGCTGTCGCAGATAGTGCATCAGGCGCGAGATTCCAGCATCTAAGGTGTCTGGTAAATTCGTTTCCTGTTGGTGCGAGAGAAAGTGAATTAATTCTACCAATAAGTCAAGTATTAATGGAGCATTGCGGAGACTGTGCCAGATAATATAATCAAATTGTTCTTGGATGCGTTCTGCTACCTTGATAGAGAGAGAGGTTTTACCAATGCCACCCATCCCCAACAGCGTCACTAGGCGGCAGCGATCGACGATTAGCCACTGTTCTAATAAAGCTAATTCCTCTGCACGTCCATAGAAAATAGAAACATCAATTGCTTCTCCCCAACTTATCGATTTGTTGAGTTTTGTTAAGTCAGTTGTAGCTCGATCGGCGATCGGACTACTCGGATCGATTTGTTCGTTGATATTGTGACTAATTTGGCTATTTGGTAGTGTGACGGCGACTTGCGCCTGTTGTGCTTGCCGTCGCAAAACTGACTGAAAGTTACTCTTAGTGACTTTTTCTCCGCATACCCGACTGAGAACTTGCCATAACTGAAAGCCAACAAACTTAATATATTCGGCATCATAACTAGCGCTTTTGGCAATCTCTGGATAAGAGTGTCCTTCCCAAGTCTGCCGCAATACCAGTATGTGAACATCGTTGAGATGCTCTTGTTTGAGAACGGAGTCGAGGAAAAGCAGTGCTTCGTCGATCGTCATTTATTTAAAATTATCGGGTGTGTTAGCGCAAAAGCGGTGCTTCCAGCTTGACGACACAGGAAATCAAGCAATTATACTCAAGATGATAGCATATTTTGCACCCAAGTTAAGTAGGTCGGCGGGAAAATTCACAAGTATGTAACAAAACATTAAGTAGAGTAACGGGACTTAAATTTAATACGTTGTGTACGGTAGTCTCCTCTTTTTCCTCTAACTTCTACTCCATCAATTACGGCGTAGGCAAGTTCTAATTCATCATCAAACATTTGTCCTGATAATTCATCTTTTTTAATGTGTTGCCACTCTAATTCAATTGGGTTCATTTCGGAACAACATTTGGGCAAGAAAAAGATATATAAACCCTGGCCTTCCCACTTTGACCATAACTGTTTAACCTCCTGACATCGGTGTATTAGACCGTTATCTTGTACGATGACTCTAATCCGTTTCATTTCAGCAGCTTAAGAGAGCTTCTTTCTCCATCATCTGGATATAAGCTTTTCGATCAACACCTCCAATGACCAAACCATATACAAAGCTACTTAAAGGTTCAAACAGCCCAACAATACTTAATCTACGACCTCGATTTTTAGTCTATTGTATCCGTTTTTGCTCACCTTTTTTATAAGAGGTATAACTCGGTTTACTCCATGCACAAAATCCTGATTCATCTAAATACTTTAAGTCAATTTATCCCGCTACCGCTGCTAATTCCAGCATATCTAGGTCTGATTGCTTTATTTCTCGCTCTTTGGGGTCTTGTTTTCCTTTATGACTTGGACTAGCTCTTTTCCAAATAATCCCCTTTTTTTTAGTAGCCGTCTTAATCTGTCGGGACTTAATTTAATAGAGCGCTCTTTTTCTAATTTATCAGCTAATTGAAAACTGTTATATGTACGTGGTTCTTTTTTTAAGCATTCTTCCAAAAACTCTATATCCTCTTCTTTCCACTTGGCTTTTCCGCCTCGACCTGGCTTTTCCCAAAGGCTTTCTCTACCAAACTTTTCCCATTTATGTAAAACTGCTCTCACCGTTTGTGAAGCCCAGCTAAAGTGAGCAGCTATTTTCTCAACATACCAGCCATGTGTATTTAACCTGATTACTTCTGCTCTATCTTTGACTTTTTGTGGTAATGAGCGCCGTTCTCAGATTTAATAGGGTTTTGTCTTGCTTTTCAGTCAGAAATACTCTTAATCGAGCGCCCATATATTTGTTACCTCACTAAAAACAATACTCCGGACAGTTTTTGGAACGATACTACAAGCTTTACAGGGCAAGGAGCATAAAAAAGTCGAATTAAATGTAAGTCAGGGGTGGATCTGACATTGATTTAATTATCCACAGTGGCTCAAAGTCTTAGAGCATAAGCCATTGGGCTATATAAAAACTGTCCGGACTATTGTAAAAATATATCTTTCTTTATCTATCTTAACATAGTTTTGTTTTTTCTCGCCGACCTACTTATAACTATTTATAACTTTTGATCACTGACGCAGAAATAAGATCCAGGTTACAACTAAATCAACGTTATATGTGGGAGAAAAATTATGGCTACTCTAAGGCTAATTTCTCTTAGGTGCAACAGACAGGAAGACTTGACAGGAGATGATGATATTTACAGCGAAAACCGCTGTTATGAGGTACACCCACTTATCGTTCAATCCTCGTAGGGACACGGTATTGCCGTGTCCCTACCGTGTTTCATAACAGCGGGAACTGCTGTAGATAGAGATCAACAATAGCGGAGAGTTTTGGAAAGGCAGATTTGATGATAGTCAAAGCCGGAGCATCAATAAAGACTTTAGCTTTGATAGTCGGGCTGACATTCGTTTATATGAGTACGATAAGTACGATCCAGATGATTCTTTAGGCTCGTATGTAGCTACAGGAGATGAAGCTGGTCAGGGCGAAAAGAAAGTTAATTTTAGTGCTAGCGGAGCAAGCTACGACTTGACATACATCGTCCTTTGAATTGTTCTGTATTGCAATGTAATCTTTGAAGGAGGGTCAAATGGCTCAAGATTTGCAAAACACAAAGGAATTGACGACTATGAATTCTTCAATCAAAACTGTTCTAGCTGCGATCGAAAACTCTGCTTTAAATCCAACTTGGGAACAGACTTTACAAGAAGTTAAAAGCTACTTAAGAGTAGGGGCGACGGATGCTGATTTTGCTGACAAGCTGAATTTGGCTTTTGGCAGTAATTTTGATGCTGGGGAAGCAACGAGTTTAGCAAAAGATTGGGCAGACGGAGATTTTAGTAACCTGCCAGAAATTGAAATTCGTAATGGTTCTGAGATTAACGGAGCTAAAGGTGCTTTTGCGAGAACAAATAACACTATTTATTTATCGCAAGAATTCCTGGTGCAGAATATTGGCAATAGCGAGGAAATTGCCAATGTTTTGTTAGAAGAAATCGGGCATTTTGTCGATGCGCGAATTAACTCATCTGATGCTGCTGGGGATGAAGGAGCCCTTTTTTCTGCTGTAGTTCGAGGAGTAGAGTTGGATGATGCTACACTTGAGTCATTAAAGGCCGAGGATGATTCAGTTGTTTTAGTTTTAGATGGGAAAATTATTCAGAGCGAGCAAGCAGAACCGACTTTTAATCTTAATCAGATATTAAGTGGCTTGAAAAATGTACTGGGAAATACCCAAAGTCAAGTAAATCAACTATTTGGTGGTACAAATCTCAGTAACATCAACGGCATTATCGGTGGGTTACCATTACTCGGCACTGACTTCAAAAATAAAGCAACTGCCATTGGTTCGCCAGGACAATTCGTTCAAGATTTATACGACAAAGTTGAGACAAAGTTTAAAGATGTTTTTGGCACAGGCGGCGTTATTGATAATGCCAAAGATGCCGCCAAAACAGAAATTCAGGATGCTTTGTTTCAAGTTTTAGGGCCAGCCAACCTTAATATACTAAAAGACTCTGACGATGCTGGAACAAACATCACTGCTGACGACATAAAAGTAGATGTTTCATCCGGCGAACTAAAGGTTGATTGTGACTTAGGCGGCCAAAAAACGCTGGCAGATGTGTCGCTGCCAAAAAATATCGGACTGCCACAACTCGGACTCAATTTTGAAGGCGATCCGAAATTAGGAGTTGACCTTGACTATACCTTTAAATTAGGGTTCGGCGTCAACCCTACTAGCGGGTTTTTCTTGAATGCAAATCCAAACAAAGAACTTACCATTGGACTAACACCCACACTGCCAAAAACAGTGGCAACTTTTGGATTCCTCAAGGTTGATGCCACAGACAAAGGCACGGGTCTAGATTTCTCTATCGACCTCAATGATGGCAACGATAATATCATAAAGTCTGGGGAAAGTCTAGGTTTTACACCAGAAGGAACTGCTGATATTAAGCTAAATTTCTTGTCTAGTATAGAAGGGTCAGCAGTTCTGCCTAAAATTGGCACAGATCTAAATTTGCAATGGCAGTTTGCCAATGGAACAAAACCGACTATTAGTTTTGATAACACCACGCTTTACTTAGGGTCATTTCTAAGTAAATTTGTCGGGCCAATTGTCGATCCAATTCAGAAAATTACTAAACCGATTCAAAAAGCAACCAGTTTTCTAACAGAACCCATCGGACTTCTGGGAGACATCGGTTTGGGAGGTCCGCAACATAACTTACTGGGTTTAGCTCGTCAATTTAATCCAGGAAATCAAACAATCGATAATGTTATCAAAGCAATAGATGCCGTTAATTTCATTGGCGATTTGTCCAGTTTAGTGAATAGTTTCGATCCAAGTGCTGGAGAGCTTGGCATCAATGTCGGCACAGTTGGCTTGGGCAGTTTCGATTTGACTTCTGGTAATCCTATTAGTGCAGCACCACTCAATGCAGCTAAAAAATCTTTAACAGACCTCGAACAAGAATTCAACAATAAACTGGCTGAACTTGACCAGGCTACCGCCAGTAAATTCCAAGCTCAAAAAGACTTCTTCGCTAAGAAAGATTCAATTAATAACTTTGGACTCTCATTTCCAATTCTGGAAGAGCCAAAATCAGCCATTGGCTTGCTAACGGGACAAACTGTTGACTTCTTTAAGTTTGATGTACCCGATTTTGATTTCCAAGCAGGCATTAGCGGCTCTTTCCGCATTCCTCCCGTACCAATTTTAAAAGTTAGCTTTGGAGGCGAAATTGGCGCAAAACTTAACCTGGGATTTGGGTACGATTCTACTGGCATTCAACAGTGGGCTAGCGGTGGATACCAATCCAATAACGTTGAGAAAATCTTTGATGGCTTTTATATCGATGACAATCGAAATGGAACCGATGATTTAGCGGAACTTCAGGTTATTGGTACGCTCAAAGCAGGTGTGGGTGTTGATGTTATTATTGCTGAAGGTGAAGTGAATGGTGGAATTCAAGCCACGGTCAATATTGACTTAGAAGACCAAGGAGAATCTGGCAAGAATTTAGGTAGTAGCGATGGGAGAATCCGACCTTCAGAGTTTATCAGTATTTTGAAAGACAATCCTGGTTGTCTGTTCGAGATTGGCGGTCAACTTGACGCTTTTTTGGGGTACTACGCCAGAGTTGGCTGGCCTCCACTCGGCAAGGAATGGGAAGGTGAATTAGCGAGGATAACCCTAGCCGATTTCGGGATTCAAACCTGTCCTGATAAGAAGCCAATTCTTGCCAATGATGGCCCCGAAACGTTCCCTGGTGGTACGCTAGACCTGAATATTGGTTTGCGTGCGGATCAGCGTAAGTTTATCAATACAATCGATCATAATGAGGTATTTCAACTCAAGGGTTCAGGTAACACTAGTAACGAGACTGTTATAGTCAGGGCACTCAGTTACAGCCAAAGCTACATCGGCGTTACCAAAATTGTTGCTAACGCTGGCGAGTTTGATGACTTAATTCAAGTTGAAAACATTGCCATACCTGTTGAATTTTCGGGCGGGAATGGCAACGATGAACTCTCCGGTGGTGAGGCAAATGATGTCATCAACGGCGACAGCGGTAATGACAGACTTTTTGGTCGTGGTGGCAACGATATTTTATCCGGTGGGATTGGTAAAGATTTTGTCAATGCAGGTGAGGGAAACGACAGCATCTCTGGCGGCGAAGATAACGATAATCTTTTGGGCAAAGGAGGAACAGACACTATCGATGGCGCTTCTGGCAACGACTTTATTAACGGCGGTGCTGGCAACGACAAATTGTATGGCGATACGGATGATTCTCAAGCAGGCAATGATATTATCCTGGGTGAAGAAGGAGACGATGAAATTTACGGTCGTGGAGGTAACGATAATCTTAGTGGCGGTTCGGGTAATGATTCGCTGTACGGCGGTACTAGCGATGACGAATTGCTTGGAGATGCTGATAACGACCTATTAATTGGAGAGGCAGGTAACGACAAAATTAGCGGTAACGAAGGTGTCGATACCGTCAGTTATTCCAACTCGTCCGGTGGTGTTGTCGTAAATATTGATGAAGAGCAAAGCTATGTTAATGCTGGCGGTGCTTCCAATAACCTAGAACCCGTTTTTACCATCAATGCAGCTACAGCAGAGGATGGATTTGGGACTAAAGATTCCTTTAAGTTCACCGCTATCAGGCAGACTTACGATGAAGCAACCAATACGATTGTTGAGCAAACTGTTACGATTTCCGGCAGTTTAGAAAATATCATTGGTTCCGGATTTAATGATGTTTTGATTGGCAACAGTGTCGATAACCGGATTGAAGGGTTAGCAGGCAACGATTTGGTAATTGGTAATGCTGGAAACGACAGCCTCGATGGAGGTGAAGGCACGGATGTTTTCAGCTATCGCCGCGATCCATCTGCTGTCACTGTTAATCTGCAAACAGGTCAAGCGACTGATGGTTGGGGTAATAAGGATACGATCGCAAACATAGAAAATGTTGTCGGTTCCGCATTTGCTGACAACATCACTGGTGACGAAAACATTAACATTATGACAAGCGGTGCTGGCAATGATACCATCAAAGGACTTGCTGGTGATGACAACATTTTTGGTGAGTCAGACAACGACTTCCTAGCAGGCGACTCCGGCAACGACCTCATCGACGGTGGCACAGAAATTGATACCGCCACCTACGAAAACTCTCCCGCAGCAGTCACCGTCAACATCGACGAAACCCAAACTTACAGCAATAATTCCACCGACCCAGTTGACATTGAACCTGACTTTACCATCAATGCAGGTACTGCCAAAGATGGATATGGCAACACCGACACTCTGAAAAACTTAGAAAACATTATCGGTTCCGAATTTGGCGATATCCTCAGCGGCAACACCAGCAATAATTACATCCAAGGCATCACAGGCAACGACTTATTAATTGGTAACGCCGGAAACGACACCCTCGACGGCGGCAATGATATCGATACCGCCAGCTACCGCCGCGACCCCATGCGTGTTGCAGTCAATCTAGAACAAAATACCGCCACAGATGGTTTCGGCAATACCGACAAACTATTCAACATTGAAAATGTTGTCGGTTCTACCTTCAACGATGAAATTATCGGTGATGCCAAAGCTAACACCATCACCGCTGGAGATGGTAACGACCTAGTTTTTGGCAGAAACGGCAACGACTCAATTTACGGTGAAACAGGCGAAGATACCATCTTTGCTGAAGCAGATAACGACCTGATTGTTGGCGGTAAAAATGCCGATGCTTTAGATGGCGGCACGGGTGATGATACCGCTTCCTACTTCAACTCGGAAACTGGAGTTGCTGTCAGTTTGTTAACTGGAAAAGGTTGGTTGGGAGATGCTAAAGGCGATACTCTAACGCAAATTGAAAACCTCATCGGTTCGGAATTCATCGATACTTTAATTGGCGACAATGGCAACAACCGGATTGATGGTTTAGCTGGGACTGATATTATCGATGGTGGGTTAGGAAATGACACAATTGATGGTGGAAACGATCGCGATCGCATTCTCGGTTCTGCTGGCGATGACCTACTATTTGGAAAAGCCGGAATAGACTACATCGCAGGTGGCGAGGGTAACGACTACCTTGATGGCGGTACTGAAAACGACCAACTCTACAGCCAACAAGGTAACGACACTATTGATGGTGGCGAAGGTAACGACTACGGAGAAGGCGGTGACGGAGACGACTCCCTTGCCGGCAGCGGCGGTAACGACCAACTTTACGGACAAGCTGGTAAAGATACCCTCTCAGGTAACGCTGGCAACGACTACCTCGAAGGTGGCGATAGCGAAGACCTACTCTCCGGTAACGAAGGCAACGATTACCTTTACGGTCAAAACGGCAAAGACACCATTGATGGCGGTATTGGTAACGATAATCTCGACGGTGGCGCTGACAGCGACCTGATGTCTGGTGGTGAGGACAATGACCGCCTCTACGGACAAGCTGGCAGCGATACTCTAGAAGGCAACAGCGGCAACGACCTCCTCAGCGGTGGCGACGATGCTGATATCCTCAAAGGACAAGCAGGAGTAGATTACCTAGAAGGCGGTAACGGCAACGACTTTCTTGATGGTGGCGATAATGATGACCTACTTTACGGTAATGCGGATAACGACATCCTCAGCGGTGGTAACGGCAACGACCTCCTCGATGGTGGTAACAATGATGACCTACTTTACGGTAATGCTGGCAGCGATCGCATCTACGGTCAAGCCGGCAGCGACACTCTATTTGGCGGTACTGACAACGACTTCCTAGATGGTGGCAACGATGGCGATACTCTATTGGGAGAAACCGGCAATGACACCCTGTTTGGCAACAACGGCGATGACTCCCTTACGGGTGGAGAAGGCAACGACTCCCTCGATGGCGGCAACGGCGATGACTTGCTAAGCGGGCAAGAGGGTAACGATGAAATCTTCGGTAGCGCCGGTCGAGATTCTTTGGAAGGTGATGCTGGTGATGACTCTCTGGATGGCGGTACGGGGGAAGATGACCTTTACGGTCGCACGGGTAATGATTCTCTCTTAGGTGGCGCTGGCAACGACTACCTCGATGCTGGTGAGGGCGACGATACTTTGCAAGGGCAAGCAGGTAACGACTACCTCGATGGCGGTGAAGGTGACGACTCCCTGGCAGGTGGCAGCAACAACGACCAACTCTACGGTCAAGCGGGTAACGATACGCTTGCCGGTGATGCCAACAACGACTATCTAGAAGGTGGTGACGGTGACGACTCCCTCGCAGGAGGCGATCACAACGATCAACTTTACGGTCAAGCTGGCAAGGATACTTTAGACGGTGGCAAGAATGATGATTACTTAGAAGGTGGAGATGATGATGACTCTCTCACCGGCGGGGCAGGTCACGACCAACTCTACGGTCAAGCTGGCAAGGATGCCTTAGATGCTGGGGCTGGCGATGACTATTTGGAAGGTGGGGATGGCGATGACTCGCTGGTTGGTGGGGATGACCAAGACCAACTCTTAGGTAATGCTGGCAATGATTTATTGGATGGCGGTAAAGGTGTTGACTTGCTGGATGGCGGGGAAGGCGATGACACTTTGACAGGAAATCAGGGAGATGATTCTTTAACGGGTAATGCTGGCAATGATTTACTCACTGGTGGCGCTGGCAATGATGTGCTGGATGGCGGTGAGGGAGATAATACCTTGTCTGGCGGTGCTGGAAAAGATACTTTGATTGGCGGTAGTGGCAACGATATTTTTGCCCTAGTAGCTGGGTCGGGGGCTGATACTATCTTTGACTTTATCGTAGGTAGCGATCGCTTGGGACTCACCAACGGCTTAACTTTTGAGCAACTCAAAATCGCTCAAGGTGCTGGTAATAATACCAGTAATGCTTTGATTCGTCTTCAGGGTCAAGATGAACTCTTAGCTAGCTTAGTTGGCGTACCAGCTACCAACCTCACCGTTACTGATTTCACTTTCCTTTAATTACTCTTGCTTAATTATGTTTGATAGTCGATAGTGGTGATGCTATCGACTATCGCTCTTTCATCACTCTAAGCATAAGAAAATAAAAAAGCCTGGAGTTGCCAGTGCCTTCATCAATCCACTATCCTGATTCATTATTGCTCCTCTATCGCATTTTTTTACTCTCAACAGGCAATACTCTAACACTGCTTCCTTTCCCTTCTCCCTGGCTGTAAGGTAAATCTTTGTTTTATTAGGCTTATGGTTAAAAGGCTTGCAGCCTCTTAGCTCTCAAATGGGTTCTATATTCGTCTATATTTTGGGGAACCATCATCAGCACTAATTCACCTATGACATCCACCGCCAAAAGTGACCATGTTCTGCTATGGGGAAAAAGAAAGCTGGTACAAGCGCAAAGTGCCATCGGGAATGCTACCGGCGATCGAACTAGACGGCCACATCATCACCGAAAGCGACGACATCCTAATCGCCCTAGAACGAGTCTTTGGCCCCTTGAGTTTGGGCATGGAACACCCCGCAGTGCTTCCCCTGCGGCGTTTGGAACGACTGTTATTTAGGGCTTGGTGCACCTGGCTGTGCTACCCCGCCAGTTCGGCCAAAGTAGAACAGCACAATCGCCACCAATTTATCAGCGTCGTCGCTCAAGTTGAAGCAGCCCTAGCCAGCACTCCAGGGCCTTATTTCCTGGCTGAATTTGGCACTGCGGATGTGATCTTTACGCCCTACGTCGAACGGATGAATGCCAGTCTTTACTATTACAAAGGCTACTCGATGCGGGAAGAAAACCCGCGCTTTGCAGACTGGTTTGCAGGGATGGAAAGCCGCCCTACCTATCGCGGTACTCAAA
>JFJP01039102.1_pt1 | contig 14493 bp, 15 predicted proteins | sample 431651 | NCBI WGS metagenome assembly JFJP01 (sample SAMN02602958, study PRJNA72255) | Microbial mat metagenome, whole genome shotgun sequencing project. | biome: fresh water; feature: sink hole; material: water; isolation source: purple microbial (photo- and chemosynthetic) mats found in... | reverse complement strand
GCAGCAGGTAATTTCGATAAACAACCTCAACAGAAACGAAGTTGATGTTTCGGGATTGAAAGATGGCCTTTATTTTATCCGCATCACCAGCAACGATTGGAGTGTGGTGAGGAAGTTGGTTGTAAAATAGATTTCAGAAATTTTAAACAAAAACCTGATCCTGCCTGTGTGGGATCAGGTTTTTTTATGCCTGTGAAAATCCGGGTTTTAATGCTGGCTTCCATGAATAATTTTTTTGGAATGATGGAATGGTGGAAGAATGGAATAATGGGAAATATTAAACACGGAGGAACAGAGGACACTGAGAAACACAGAGAAGAGGGAATGGGAGAAAGGGAGAATGGAATGGTGGAAAAATGGAAGAATGGAATGAAGGAAATTTTTACCACATAGACACAGAGAACACATAGAAGAAGGAATGGAAGAATGGATGGAAGATTTTACCACGGAGGCACAGAGGGCACTGAGAAACACAGAGAAGAGGGAATGGGAGAATAGGATTAAAATCGTTGCTTACCCTCATACTATTCATTAATTTAACAAAAAAGCCACAAGAAACTTTGATACTTGTGGCTTTTTGTAGTTTGTTCTATCTACTTCGTTTAACCAATCTTACTATCTCTCCAATCCATAAAACAAGAGATGTCGAACCTATTATTATCAACCACTCAGTTAAACTTAAGGGAACGGTTCTGAATACTTTTCCTCCAAATTCTACAATCGAAAACTGACCGATTAAAATAGCTGATCCAACTATTAGAAAACCAACACTCTTAAACAAACCATTAAATGCTGACTTTCCGCTAAAGAATGCTTTTGCATTAAACATATTCCAGAATTGAAGCATAACAAAGAAAGTGAAAAATACCGTTAGTTCTTTTACGCTTAATCCAGGCTCATTTGTCCCAAAATAATCAGTTTTGGTAAAGTAATATAGCAACCCTAATAAAAGGACAACAAATAGTAATCCAACACCAAAAATGGCCTGTGCCATTTCTTTGTTTACTATAAATGAATTTCTGTCACGAGGCTTATCATTCATTACTTTTGGGTCGGGTGGAAGTGATGCCAAGGCACCGGCAGCAAACGTATCCATTATCAAATTAACCCAAAGTAATTGGGTAACAGTAAGTGGAAGTTTCCCCCAGAAAATTGCTCCAACAAAGTCGATTATTAATGCTGCAACATTTATAGTAAGCTGAAATACAATAAACCGTTGAATATTACGAAAAACTGATCTTCCCCAAAGAACTGCATTTGTAATGCTCGAAAACGAATCATCAATCAAAGTAATATCGCTTGCTTCTTTGGCCACTGAAGTTCCCGAACCCATCGAAAGCCCAACATGAGCATGATTTAATGCGGGGGCATCATTCGTGCCATCACCGGTAACGGCAACCACTGAACCAGATTTCTGTAAAAGCTGAACCAGACGTTGTTTGTCTCCTGGTCTTGCTCTGCACATAATCTTGAGGTCGCCCAAAATGCGAGTTGCTTCAACATCGCTCAATTTTGAAAAATCAGGCCCTGTAATTATGCTTTCAGGTTTGTCATGTTTTTTCAGGATTCCTATTTGACGGCCTATTTCACTTGCTGTTCCAAAAGTATCTCCGGTTACAATTTTAACATCTATTCCAGCCTGATGGCATTTTTTTACAGCATCAGGTACATCAACTCTTACAGGGTCAGAAATGGCTACGATTCCTAAAAAGGTAAGATTTGTGTTAACCAGATTGCCATTTAAAAACCGGTCATTTTCATCGTTTATTATCTCATAAGCAAAACCAAGGGTTCGCATAGCCTGATTCTGATATTGAGTTAGTAATGATTCGATTTGATGAGACGCATCCTCCACAGGTGTTAAACCCTGTAACGAAAGCACATTGCTGCATTTTGACAATACAATCTCGGGTGCGCCTTTAACAAATAAAACACGTTTATTGATTAATGGTGAGTCAACCAGGGTTGCCATGAATTTTCGCTCGGTCGAAAAAGTAAGTTGCTCAATAACAGTTGTGTTTTCGCGTAAATCCAAATAATTTAAACCATTTGAGTGAAGCCAAAGCAACAATGCAGCTTCGGTTGGATTTCCGAGTGAATGAATTTTTGAAGGGTCAGAAAAATCAAGATGAGCTGTTGAATTAACAGCAATACCCTCCGAAATAAGGTGGCTTATCTGGTTACCGACAAAAGGATTTCCATTCAAATTAAAAAAATCGGCTTTATGCACCTTCATCTGGTTTTGTGTGAGTGTGCCGGTTTTATCGGTGCAAATTACTGTTGTTGCACCCATAGTTTCGCAGGCATGCATTTTACGAACCAGATTGTTTGATTTCAACATTTTACGCATACTCAATGCAAGGCTTAAGGTAACGCTCATAGGAAGTCCTTCGGGAACGGCTACCACAATAAGCGTAACGGAAATCATAAAATATTGGAGTATATGTCCGGCAGTTTCGATCGAAACCCATGATTCGACTAATAAAGGATTTACACCAAAAGGGACTCCCAATAAAGTATAAACTACAAAAAAAGCTAAACTGATACCGATCCATTTTATCCAGCTTCCTTCATCAACACTCTTTGGCAATTCCTTTTCCTTGCCAGCAAGTTCAAAACCATCATAAATAATGGGAAGCCAAACTTTGATGAGTGCAATGAGTGCGGTTAAGATAACACCACTGATTAACCCAAACTGAGTAATTGTATAAGGGACATCCCCTAAAATTGCATCTTTTAGAAACCTTGCAATAAATGTAAAAGCTGCTAACCCCAATCCAATTACGCCAATTAATTTTGCCAGTTTATCCAATTGCTGATTAAGTGGTGTTTCTTCACCACTCATTTCGGTTGACTTTTCGGCAACCTGGCCAAACTCTGTAGCATCACCAACTTTAAAAACTTCAGCAATACAATGGCCATCCATAATTTTAGTTCCTCTCATTATCCAATTTGAGGGGTAGGTATCTCCTTTTTGAAAATGCTCAGGGTTAGTTGTCTTTTCAATAACAAGTTCACCAGTCAAACATGATTCGTCAACCTGTAATGAAACAGCATTATTCAGCACCGCATCAGCAGGCACCTCTTCACCTGTGCCTAATAACAAAACGTCTCCAACCACAATGTCCTTTTTGGGTATTTCACACACATTGTTATTTCTGATAACTTTGCACATCGTGTCATCATTTACCTGATTCAGGATGTTAAACTTTTTATTTGCATCCATTTCAAACCAAAAAGCCACACCAGTTGCCAATAAAATGGCACAAAAAATTCCGATTGTTTCAGCAAATTCCCAGTGAACAAATGAAATCCCCAAAGATAAAAATGCTGCAACCAGCAATATCCTGATTATTGGGTCTTCAAATTTCTCGAGAAATAGTTTCCACAAGGGATCCCGTTTTGGTGGCGTTAAAATATTAGCACCGTGTTTTAAACGGCTTTCTAAAACCTGCTGATCATTCAGTCCTGAATAATGTTTTTTATGTTCCATAATTCTTCTACATGAAGTTAATTAATGATTGAGGCATTTTGATGGCTTTGTCTTTAATATTTTTAAGTAACGAAACCTCAATTTCATCAAGTTTACCATCACCCTGGATTTTTTCAATCAACCACTTAGCCTCATCTTCATCAACTTCACCGGGAGAAGCTTCGTCTTCGAGCAGAAAACTTGTAATAGCTTCGATAAATAACGTTGCCCATGATGGGTGATTTTCTTTTCCCGAAACAGCATTGTTCAATTCGAAGAGAAACTCTGCTTCACCTTTGTCAATAACACCATCGGCATAAAGTACTTCGCGCAGTTGTTTTACTTCTTGTTCATCAATCACACCATCGGCGAGAATTGATTTTTTTAGTTCATTTAAATTACTCATATTTATAGTTTTTAAAATTTAAGAAAAAAATTATTTCGAAAGTTTTGATTGATAATTTACTCCTTGTTTTAAATAGCTCATCAACAATATTACGCTTAGAAGCGTGAAGGCTAAACCTGGAATGCTCCATCCTAAAGTATCGTAAATACCATGAATAAAAGCGGGAATGATAATGGCTAAAGCATACAATGAAATTCGATATTTGGGATAAAGATTCGAAAAAGCGATAAAATAACCCGCAATACCCGTCCATATTGCATGCAAAAAAGGCAGGCTTGTCAATCGGGCAACATTCATAAAAAAGGCAGAATTATAATCCAATTCTGTGTTAACAGTCATTTGGTATTGAACGCCTTCAAAAACCCCAAAAGCAATACCCGACATTAAACCATAAAACACTAATGATTGCGGGATATAGGGTTCTTTTGCCCTTTTAACAATAATAAATAATGGAATTGCTTTGACGAATTCTTCACAAAAGCCAACACCAAAAACAAAACCAACCAGTTTTAAGAACCAAATATCGCTTTTTGTTAATGAATAAAATAGACTAATAACAGGCCAATCGGGCAAACGTAAAACATCCCAAAGAACAAAAACAATAATTTGAAGCAGGAAAAACAGTAGTATCGTTTTTCGGGTATTTACCTGATTTGTTTTGAAAAAATAAAAAAAGAACAGCCCCCAGATAACCGAAAAATACAAAGCAATCGAATAAAATGTTAAAAACGAAAACAAGGTAAAACGAATAAGAAATGCAGGAGCCAGGCCAAGCATGGCTAATATTAACAATCTTTTATCCTTTATTAATTCTTTTCTTGAGAACACATCATTTGGCAAAATTAATTCACGGCCAATATCTCTAATCTGTGAAAAGAAATTTCCTTTGTTTTTGACACTAGCCTTAATTCCAAGTTCTTTTAAAAAATAGCCCGCTGTTTTGATTTTATTTGGCTCACCAGGCAAAAAGGCCTTATCACAAGTTAAGATTTTTCCATCCTCAATATATGTTTTTAGAACTTGAGGTTCGTAAGGGCCAAACTGCTGATTGTTTCTGATAATGAAAATCATAAACTACCCTTTTACCAATTGAACAATGATTAACCTGCCACCATCCTCTTTCGATAAAAGGATTTTTTTTCCTTCAGTTAGTTCTACGGCTTGCCCTATTTCTATTTTTTTATCAATATCTTTATCATACATGCTTGTTAATCTTCTGTTTATCAAAATCCATTTCTCATTATGAAAATGGAAATCGCCAACCGGAGTTTTTTGCTCGGCTGTTGTTTTTTCGTTAGGATTTACAAAACGGCTAACATGCCACATATACAACAACTGCTTATTATAGACCATGAGCCTGTAATTCTCAGGCTTAAAAATACCCGCCTTTGGAGAATAGTACAAATTCAAAACCGGCAACTGTCCTTTATAGCCTGTACCACAAAAAGGGCATTTAGGTGTTGTGGTGTTATCGAAAACAAACCATTTATGCCAGCAATTTGGGTTTTGGCAGGGTTGCATTAAATCAACAGTTTTTAAAAGTGCTTGCTCCCACTCATCTGCCGTAGGGCGAAGGCTTGGATTGTGCAAACCTTCAATAAATGCTTTGTTAAACAACTCTTTTAAATAGGGGCCACAAACCGAATATGGGATTTTATCGGTATCACCCTGGGGCAACTGGCTTGGGTGTAGTTGATTTACTTTAACTTTATTACTTTTATCAGTTGGATGCTCGATAAACAACGATTTGATACCCATCGAAAGTTCTTCATCTTTTCCCGAATCTAAATCGTTAACCTTACCACCTCTTAATGGGTGGCGATAAAGCAAATACATATAAATCATCACAGCCAAAGCGTGACGGTCGGTGGCTATACATGGGAGTTTCCGGTTGGGGTCAACAATTTTGAGGTGTTTTGTTGCCATAACTTCGGGGGCAATAAAATCAGGTGTACCTAAAACATCTGGAGGATATCTCCCAGGAACAACTAAACCATCAATATCAATTATTGCGGCTTTACCAGAAGTGGGGTCTATTAATACATTTTTATAAGAAAGGTCGGAATGGGCTAAACCGGCAGCATGCAATCGTTTTACAGCCCGACTTATTCTGATACAAATCTGGAAATATTTAAACCAATCTCCCTTTTCCTCGGGGGCTAAAAATTTGTTTAAATTTTTAGCCGAGGCAAACCATTTGCCTTCCTTTTCTTTTCCCTTTATGCCTAAAAAATCGTTATTTGTGGATCCTTTTTTAAAGAAAAACTGATTTTGATAAGTTGGGCAAACAAGCCCTAATTTTCCGTTGTGTTCGACAATTTTGGTAGGCCAGCAGTACAAATCTTTCCAGTATTCACCACCTATTTGATTAAAAATATTGTCCCTGTATTTACCCGTAATATTTTGCAATCTGTCTTTTGCATTATGATCCTGCTTGTCTCTGAAAAAGGCGACTACGTAGGTTTTGTCAGGACTAAAAAACACATCTTTCATCCCGCCGGAGCCAATCATTTCATCCACAAATTCCACCTGTGAACCATCTGTTGCATTTATTCTGATTGTATTAGCCATGATTAAAATAGTATTGCAATTGTTCTGTCATCGTGATTGCCCGGCGACCAAAAGTCTAACCACTTTAACAACTGATCGGCCGAAGCTTCGTTATTATCAGAAAAATCAACTTCTGTTGAAAGATCATTCCAAAGGTCATTCCACTTTTCAATCTTTAACAAATTTGCATCAGTTTCAAATTTCGGATCAGTAATGCCATCAGTCATCAGAATTAGTGCTGTAAAATCATCAACAATGTCAAACCTGAGCCTTCGGTATAACTCGGCTGGTTGTGTAATTTCGGGCATGGTGAGGAAGCGTGTTTGTCCGGCAAATTCGCCACCATCCGATTCGCCAAGTACTTTTAGAAATTGTGTTTCTTTATTGTAGATGCCAATTCCGCCATCACCAACCCAAAAAGCGCCAACAAACCACCCAAATTTAAATTTCTTACATATCGAAACTATCAAAGTGGTAGCAAAATCTTTTACAGGTTTGTTGGTTAATTTCGCTTCTTCTTCAATATTTTTAAGCGATTTAAAAACAGCATGAGCTAAAATGCCATAAAATACATCACCTGTTTTTTTTCTATTTTCGTCAGACTTATTAAAATTATATTCCTTAATAAGATGTTCAAATTCTTGATGCTTACTCTTAATAAGACTTTCGCAAACATCAATCACCGTTTTACACACAATTTCAGAACCTTTTCGTGATGATTTTGCTGAACCGGCACCGTCAGCAACAGTTAAAATGTACCAATCATTTTCCTTGATATATTTTAAAGCAAAATCATCATCCCGGGGTTTCCCTTCCTGAGCGTGTGAGCGCCCCCGCTTACTTGCTGCAACTATATCTTTCTTTACGTTTTTTGCTAAGCCTAATAATCCTGAACTGGCCTCCACTTTTACGAAATGTTTGTCGCTGTCAGGTTTAAAGTACTCGATATCTGCTGCGGTTGGAATATTGCGCCATAATGTTTTTGGATCAGGATTAATTATCAGCATAATTTCTCTTACAAAAATTGGTTTGCCTTCAACCCAATCGCTTCTTTTTATCCGAAGTCTGATTTTATGGTCACCAGCATTTTGTGGGGTTCCGGAAATTTCTTTTGAAGTTGCATCAAATGATAGCCCTGTTTCTTCTAATCCTTCAAACCAATATTCGCCGATTTCATTAAGTCCAAGATCTTCAATCCTAAATAAAAATTTATAGGGCTGATTTGCTTTTCCATTGGGCAAAATGATATTCTTGTTTTTTATCTGAAGTGAAAAGGCATCAAACATCTTATTTTCATTTGTTAATTCTTGTTGATTTTCGGGTTCATTTGTTTTTTTCTCAACATCAGCAACAATATCAAGTATAATTTCAGCCGGAGGGTTTTCAAGTTTCGAAACTTCATCATTACTTATAACTATAACATCTTTTGAATCAATAAAATCATCTTTTTGTGATTGGATTTTTTCAACATTCAATGATTCAGTTTTTTCGAACTCATTCCATAATTGATTTATTACATCTTTAATGTCGTTCTCTTTTTGTGAGAAGAATTTTTTAAGCAATTCTTCATTTTCTGTTGGCAGACTAATGGCCCCAAGGTAATTTGAAATGTCCATTTTTTATCCCCGTGTTCTGTTAATATTCAAACTTCCCTTGCCAATACCAAATCGGCCTTCGATATTACACCACGGGCAATGGCTAACTTCTTCTTCGCCGGTACACATAATATTTCCGCAAACACAATGGCTGAACCCAAATTGGTTACCGCAACAAGGGCAATTGGGAAAACCCACCAATTCTGATGTGTTAATTGTCCCGGTGCTTTGCGGCCCTTCACATAAATCGAAATAAGAGTTCTCGATCGGAAAAGCACCTACCAATTTAAAATCCTTGGTATTAAACGCCAAATCTTGAAAAGGCGACGATGACAATCTCTTTTGATATTTAATCAAATATGGCCGTTTGGTTGTTTGGCATTTTGCAAGGATAACTACAAAATTTTCGTCAACTATTTTATTGATGCTTTTTTCGAGGTCAATTTTCGAAAGAAAACCATTTGTAATCGGAGCAAGATGTAGGCCATCATCGCTGGCATCGGTAACACTAAGGCTGCTTGTTTTTATAGATGCTGTTACCCATTTAAAGAACTTTTTAAACGATTCAGAATCTGTGTTTTTTAATAATAAAACATTTTCTGTTATTCTACTAAAAATGTTGGTGTCGGTGTTTTCACCAATCGAAATAACCACCAAATTTGCTTTTGATTTGTAATCTTTATTCCATCGGTCAAAAGATGCTTCATATTTATCAGTTGGGCTGCCATCTGAAAACAGGAAAATAATTGGCTTCCAGTCTCCTTTTTGATCCAGTGTAGTTTTTTGCAACGAGGTATGCATTTCACTAATCAGGAAATTGAGAGCGTTGCCCAAAGAGGTACCACCACCAATTGGTAATTTGGGAGGGTAGAAGTTATAAAGTTCGACTAATGGCGTGATTCTTTGTGCTTTTCCGGCAAAAGCGATGATGGAAATATAAACCGTTTCCAGCGCGTAAGGATCGGTTCTTAGATCTTTTACAATGGCAGCAATTCCTTGCTGCACTTGTTCTATGGGTTCGCCCACCATAGATTCTGAAACATCAATAACGAAATAAATTGGCAATCTTCTCATAAAAATATTTTTAAAATTATTAAGAACAGAATGAGCAAAATAATTTGGGATGTATCAACAGCAATTCCATTACCAACTTGTGTAGGTTTTGTTAATTTCCTGAGGAGGCTTAATAATGGATTAAATATCCCATCAAAAAAAAGATAGGCCTTTAAATAATTGCCAGTCAAACTTGCTTTATATGGTGTAAGCTTTGAGTTGAAGAATAAACCAACAATGAGCATACTGACAAACAAAAAAATCAATAATTTCATACAGTTAAGATTAAATTACAGAATGAACTTCGGGTGGTGGTGGTGGTAACACAAATTCATCTGTAGCCCCGATACTTCTTCCACCAATACCAACAACATCGGACACCCATTTGAAATATTGACTAAACGATGCGCTGTCGGTAGTATCGAGACTAATAACATTATTTGTTAGTTCTTTCAAATACTCTGGTTTTGATTGCGGGCCTGCTGCACAGGCTATTATTGCTGCAAACTTTCGTTTTTTAATTTCAATAACCATTTGTTTGTAAAGCAAAATGTCCGAAGGCTTACCGTCAGTCATGATAAAGAGAATTGGCATCCAGTCACCCTTTCTGTCGGGGGTTGTCATAATGACTTCTTCGTCAATTTTCTGACAAAGTACCTCAAGTGCTTGACCCAGGTGTGTTGGCCCGGATTCTGGTGTGGTTATTTCAGGTAATTGGATATCAGCAATTTCGGTAAGTGGAAGAACGTTTTTTACCTCTTTATCGAATGTAATAATACTAATGCAAGCCGTATCAGTAGCCTGGGGGTCGCGTCGTAAAAAAGAAACTAAGGTATTTAACCCAACATTTACCGAGGCAATTGCTTCTCCTCGCATTGATCCTGAAGTATCAATCAACAAATAAACAGGTAGTCTTCTCATCAAATTATTATTAATTATCTAAATTAAAAATCAAATTCATTTGTAATAAAACCGTTACTTCATTAATATTTCGTTCATATTTTTCTGTATGTTTTCACAAATATTATCAACCGGTAAATCATTAGGGTCATCACCAAATGGGTCTTCAATTTCGACACCAATATCATTAATTCCTATCAAAATTAAGGTAATAAAACCCATTACAGGAAGTGCCATCCAGCCAAAATTTTGATTGAGGCCAAACGGCAATGCCAATAAATAAACCAAAATAAAAAGCTGAAGGTGGGAGGCGTAAGCAAACGGAACGGGGGTAAAACGAATTCTTTCCATGCCGCCCATGTTATTGATCAAATTATTGGTTTCGGTATAAAGTGATAAAAACTCAGGGTTTTTATCCAAATTATTTGCCCTGAATAATTCAATTTTTGATCGCAATAATTTCATAATAGCGTTTGGAGCGTGATGTGAATTAAAAACCACTTCGTGGTATTTGTTGTTCAGCATGGGCAAGTGTTCCGGTTTAACCCCATCCCTAAGTTTTTCTTTAACAGCAAAATGAAAAGCAACAAACAAGTGTAAAAAATCATCTCTGGAATCACGATCATCTTTTGGAATAATGTTATCGAGCGTAAAGGCAATATTGCGGCTGGCATTAACATTGGCACCAAGTAATTTGCGTCCCTCCCACCAACGATCGTACGAAGTATTTGTTCGGAAAACCAATAACAGACCCAAAGCTAACCCAACAATATTAAAAACTACCATGTCAATTTTGGCAATTTTTGGGATAATGTTGCTCTCAAAAAAAAATGTAATCATTGCAGTCCAACCCACAAAAATTAAACCTCTAATTAATGTGCCTTTTAATACCGAACCACGCCAAACAAAGATATGCTTAAACCATGCTTTATTATCATACTCAATCATAAACAAAAGATAAAAGTGTTATTGACTACATTATATTTTAAACGATGAAACGCTCCCTGATTTTAAACGGAAGTGATTTTCATTCTACCTATTCTTTTTAAAAAATAACGACATTAATAAATTAAGAACAGAAGCTCCAACTTTACGTTCAAGCCCTTGCCTGGTTGTTGGAATACCCGACCTCCTTGCAAAGCTCTGTTTTGCACCTGAAATCCCTAATGCTCTCTTCCATGAAAAGGAAAAACCATATTTGCTCATATTCTAATACTTTATTGTAACTTTTCCTATACACTTGGTCGGAGCTGGTCTATCAGGATGAAAACCTTGCTCGTTTGAATATAAATTGCACGAGGCTTTTTTGTGATCTGTTGACCAAACTTTACAGTTTTTGCAATCAGCACATCTGTCTCCGCTTTTTATTGTAGCCATTATTTATAAGTGTTAATTAAACAACTATATTTACTTCCGGCGGTGGTGGTGGTAGTTCGTTTAAGCCTGAAACATCCTTACCACTTGCTTCTATTTTCTGACTTCCGGTACTTACAGAAGCAGAAACCCATTTGAAAAAGGCCTTTATTGTTGCGCTGTCAGCCGTGTCGAGTTGCACAACAATTTCGGTAATTTGTTTCAAAACATTTGTATCAGCACCCTGTCCGGCAGCGCATGCCACAACCATACCAAATTTCTGATTCTTAAATTCCTGGAGTCCTTTTTGCCAGTTATCAGTTGGTCCGCCATCGGTCATCAAAAAAACCAAAGGTTTCCAATCGCCCTTGACTTCTGCGGTAGTTTTTGTAACTTCGGAATTTGCCTTATTTGCCAAAAGCGAAAGTGCTTCACCCAAAGCTGTTGCTCCCGTAGCATGAATTTCGGGCATTTGAAACATTGATAATTCGGTTAATGGCATAAGCTGTCTTGCTGAACTATCAAAAGTAATTACACTTAAAAATGCAGTTTCAAGTGCATAAGGATCTTGTCGTAAGGTTGAAATCAAAACCTGAACACCATTTTTTACTGCTTCAATTGGTTCTCCTGACATGGAGCCGGAAGTGTCGAGGACTAAGTAAACTGGTAATCTCCTCATTTCGCGTGTTTGTTTAGGATTGTTTGAATTGTTTGCAAAAACACTGTGTCTTCTGTAGCGTCACCAATTGCATCAAATTTCCAATCGGCGTTTCTTTTATAAAGTTTACCCATTATTAAAGCCCTTTTATTTGCGAAGGTCATATCAGTGGCAATATCATAATTGGAATAAACTTTATTTACTTTGGTAGAAGTGCCTTCATACATTCTTATCTTGGCATAAGGAATTTTTGAAAAGTCGTGTGCTTGCCCCGGATTTAAATAAATATTGATGAAAAAAAAGATTTTTTCTATTACGGGGTTTACTTTATTAAGATCGACAGTAATAATTTCATTATCAAGCCCATCATCGCCGCCAGTATCACCTTTTCTGTCATCGCCACTATGACGCAACGCGTCGTCGTTAGACCTTAATTTGCCAAGTGGTAAATTATTTTTCTGTAAATAACCATTGTAATCGGGTGAATAAATATAATCTATTAAATTACCATTACCATCGGTCATAATACAACTCAAGTCTAAATCAACATCTTCGATAACTTTTTTACTACCGAAAATTCCCTTTTTAATGGTTTCAATTGCACCCCAATTAACACCAACACAAAAATTGGTAAGTTTTTCACCAGTGTCTTTTCTAAGATCAATTTTTTGACCCTTTGTTAAGCTTATTGCCATAAATTTAATTTTTTAGTTAATTATACTTGTTTAAAAAATCCTGCAAACCTCCTTTTAAACCAACTCCAACGGCTTCAAATTTCCATTCATTATTACGTTTGTAAAGTCGTCCGAATTCGACAGCCGTTTCTATCGAAAAATCTTCCTCCAACTCATATTTTAATATTTCCTCTTTTGTGTCAGGATTATAGACGCGCACAAATGAGTTGCGAACCTGACCAAAATTCTGTTTACGATTTTCCGCATCATGAATGGTTACCACAAAACATAATTCAGTTGCAGCGGGGTTTATTTTAGATAAATCCACTTTGATGCTTTCATCATCTCCATCACCAGCACCAGTAGTATTGTCGCCGGTATGCTCAACTGCACCATCCGGCGAAACTAAATTATTATAGAAAACGAAATGCCCGTCAGTAAGAATTTTCTTGTTTTCGCCTAATACGAAAACTGAAGCATCCAAATCGAACCCTTGCCCTGTTGATGATGTATTTGCATCCCAGCCTAATCCCACCACAAATTTGGGGAGATTTACATTAACTCTTTGTCCTTTTTCTAAGTTTATTGCCATGATATTTTGTTGTATTAAATTATTAAATTTAGTGCTCTGTTTTTTCTTTAAATGTGCAACTACATCAGGTTATCCGAAAATTTATTTCATTTTTCGAAAACTTGAAAACGTAGCTTTTGGGTCTTTTTCGATAAATTTAAGTGCCAGTTATTTGTTTCATTAACATCATATCCTAATTGTAAATGCCCGAAGAAATAACGCCTATAATACCTAAAACAATTAAAGCCAAATAAACAATAACCAATACACCCATGTATGACCAATATTTCTTCTGCATCAAAAAGGCAATCTCGAGTAATCTGCTATCTTTTGTCAGGCAAAAATCACTTAATTCGGTGGCATAATTATAAAGATACTTGTTTGGCAAATAAACAACAACTGCTATAATGATATAGATAAAAAAACCGAAAATCCCTAAGCCTTCTCCACCAAAACTTTTGGCAAAACCAAATGAACCTAAACTAAAAAATGCAACTAATAAGAAAAAACCACTCATAATAAAGCCCATAATGCTAAGGAACTTTATCCAGGGAGCAGTTTTACTCAAATTCTCGATTGCTTCTTGCGAAAAGATTCCTGAAGAACCCATAGTTTCCTGATTGTCCAAAACTTCATGTTCCATAATAATAATTTTTAATCGAATTTATTTAAATTTTACCTATCCTTAATAATACATGTTTCCCTACAAAAATTACTTACTGCCTGTGGTCCATTTCATTCCCCAATTGTAAACTTTGTCACATTCGCCATGACCATTGTGGAAAGTAATAAGTTTTTTTACGGTTATTGAACTGTTTGATTCGAACCGTAATTCGGCTATTGCACAAAACTTTTGCGAACTATACTGCTTTCCCATTTCAACAACAACATCAGGATTGCCGGGCACTTTAATGGTAATAACAGCATTTGTTTCTTCCCATTTTGCAGCTCCTTCATAGATAAAACAGTAAACAATAATTCGATTAATATCCTGAAGTCCAGCAGGATTTACCATGATGTTTTCCCCACTACCTGCGCTGGCTCCACGATCATCGCCAGTATGCCAAATCCAGGGTTTATCGGTATATTTTCCCTGTTTTGATGATCGGTCTTTTGGGCCGCCTTGTCCTTGTGAAAATTGCAAACCGTCAATCACAGTCTTTTGACCATCATTAAGCTCGTAAAAGCAACCTAAATCCAGGTCAACAGCGCCTGAACCACCAAACAGATTTGCAAAAAAACCTTTTTTTTGTGGTTCCTG
>JFJP01027312.1_pt1 | contig 14493 bp, 16 predicted proteins | sample 431651 | NCBI WGS metagenome assembly JFJP01 (sample SAMN02602958, study PRJNA72255) | Microbial mat metagenome, whole genome shotgun sequencing project. | biome: fresh water; feature: sink hole; material: water; isolation source: purple microbial (photo- and chemosynthetic) mats found in... | reverse complement strand
TTCAAAAAACTTTGATAAATCAGCAATCTCAGTTTTTTCTTCATTATCTGAATTGATATTAATATAAAAATTATTTATGTCTTCAAATGTCAATATCCCTTCTAAGACTCCAGCAGCCAACATTTGTAGTAAAACTGGGCATTCTTTATATGTTTTAATAAAAAGCTTATTCCATCTTTTATTATTTAAAAAAAAAAAAATAAGAAAATGAGGTATTTATTTTATTATAACCCAGTTTTATTGAGATCATTTGAATATTTTGCTGATGCACAAAGTATTTGATTGCTTTGCTTTTCTGGAGTAAATTGATTTTTAAGAACAATTTTGGACACATCTTCTAACAAAATGCTGCCTTCATTTTTTAAATCAGTTGATTCTAATGATTTTAGATCTAAATTTGATAATATATTGTAATCAATATAAGATTTGGAATCATCATTCGCTTTATTTTTCACCAAATTTGAAGTTTTTAAGTTTTTTTGCTTAAAAATTCTCGAACATAGAAAGGTTTGAGAATAAAGTAGTAGTGAAATTAAAAAGAAGAGTTTGGAACAAAGCATTGATGTCTGATAAGAACGAAATGATTAAAAACTTTAATTATACAAAAACTTCATTCATACAATTGCAAATATAAGAGTTTAGAAAATAAAAAACGGATAATTATCAAAAAAATTTTTCAAAAAAACAGCAATATAAAAAATCTTTTTGTTATTCTGTATGATTACGAAATTAATTTTGTTTTCACCCCCTATGTTCAAAAATAATAAAACAAAAAATTGGTTTTAAATTTTTTTTTTATCTATTTAAAAAAATATTGGATTAATTCTTCAAACACCTCTTCAATCAACCCTTTGTCTAAATCTTCATTATTCTCTGTAATTTTTTCTTTCAAATATAGGACTTGTTCTATGCTATAAATTTTGTTTTTTACCACACATTCAATCATTTTTCTCTTAAAAAACTCATAATGCATTTCATCAGCCTCAAATTTAAAAAAATCAAACTCTGTTTTTAAGTTTTTTTCACTTTTAAGATTTTCATCATTTTCTTCATGTCTATAAGGTTTTTCGAAACCTCCGACAATTCTTTCTTGATTACTGACCGAACAATCAGCAGAATCATAGCAGGGGATATTCTGAGCAAAGGGGTTATAATTTTCTATTAAATTGCCTGCAAAGGGGAAATCATTTGATTTAGTTCTGGTTTTCATTTTTTGTGATGAATTTTCTGATTTAAAAGCAATTGCTTTTGATTTTATGGTTTCTATATTTTTTTCTGAATGTATATTTATCATTTTTAAAGAGTTTCCTAAATGCTTGATATTTCTAAGATGATCATGTAAAATTATGTTTTTCTCATAGACCATACGCTTAGAAATCGAATTTTTTAAGTGAAAAGTATTTGGTTTCGAATGATTGACAGACCCATGCTTCATATTATTAATTCTTTTGTAAGTTTCATTGACTTCTTTGAAATAATCTAATACTTCAATGTTTTTTTGCTTATTTCTTTGAGCGCCATTGACATGAGCATGAGGGATTTTTAGAGAATTTACTTGAGGTGTGGCATTTAGTATTGAGAGGATGTGGTTGGATTTATGGGTATCAATAATTTTTTTCCCACCTAAATTATCATTATTTGGGTAAAAAGTTTTCATAATTCGAAATTTTTATTATTTTGACATTAATTTTTTATTTTTGAAACCTTTTTTTTATTTTTTTGTTTTTCGATTTTCTTCAATATATAGCTCTATTGGCATATTTATGAAGAAATTTTTTAATCAATTTTATTTCCTGAAAAATTTTGTCAAAAAAAAAAAAACTGTTTCAGTACTTTAATTATATAAAAATTTAAATTCCAATTAAAGATAAAAAATTCAAGAATTTTAATAATTGCTTTTTATTTTTCTAATTTTTATAATTCCGCCCTAATTTTCTTATGATCGAGGAACTTCCAAAGGAGAACATGGTGGCCGTTGATGTAATTCTTTTGTTTTTTCGTTAGATTTTTTTTTTCATTTTAAAAGATGCAAGAAAATAAAGTTGACGAGTCCATAAAACCTGAAGAACCAGTCAATAAATCAAATAATTTAGAGCTTGTGCCCCTTAAAACATCAAATAACAAGAATAATCTGTCTGCAGATCCCCATCCTAATCCAACACAAGGATCAGTTCGGAAAAAAAAACTTGCATCTGATACCAGGGTAGCTGCTAGCAGCACAGTTGTTAATCCTGCAAAAATTAATAAATTTAAGAGGATTTGGCATCTTATTCAGGTTTTTTTTTTTGTGTTTGTTAGTTTGAATTTTTTTTCATTTTTAAAGAGAAAAACAGCGATTTTTTTGGATAATTTTTATTATGTTGGATTTATGACACTAATTACTTTATACGCTTTGTTCGGAGATGACATAAGAGTTTTGAGCACAGACAAGGTGATTTTTTATTTATTTCAATTTTTTTTTTTTAAGAAATTTTTTTCTTTTTTTTGTCAATTTTTTTTAAATTCAAAAAAATGACAAAATAAATTTTTTTTCACTTAATAAATTTTTTTTAAAAATTTATTCAAGGAGGGAGATCAGTTCTTCTTTGGAATGGCCAGTGTTTGTTTTGGTTTTTTCGGCTTAGAAATCATCCTATCAAGTTTTGCAAAGGAAGGATATTTCTTGGGTTTTTTCTTTTATCTGGATTTGATATCAACTGGCTCCATCATATTTGATATCCAATGGATAACCGAAACGCTCTTCAGTAGTGGAGGTGCTCAAAGTGCTCAAAACGCTGCGACTTTAGCACGAGCGAGTCGTGCATCAAGAATTGGAACAAGAGCTGGTAGAATTATCAGGATTGTTCGTTTGATTCGATTGGTGAAATTGTATAAACATGCACAACAAACATTACTTGATAGAAACAATTTGCCTTTTAAAGAGGAATTAGAAGAAGAAGATGAGAAAAAAAACGCGACTGTTGTTGAAAGAAGAGAATCAAAATTACATCAGAATGCCAATTCCAGTTCAGATAAAAATAAGAAGGAAAATACTCTTAATCAAGTTAGAAATGAATCTAATTCAGAAAAAAAGAAGGAAAATACTTTTAATGCTGATCCTAAATCGAATTCTGATGAGGCTAAGACAAATAAACCAGAAGGTTTAGGAGAAAAAATTCACAAACAAGTCACAATTGAAAATGCGAATAAGGAAAATAGAAGTGGTGAAAATATCAGCAAAAGCAAAGAAATCAATGAAAAAAGCAGTTCCAAAATTCAGAATTCAAGTGGAGCGAAAGAAGGAAATGTATTTTTCTAATAGAAATTCAAAATAATTAAAGAAATTTTTAGGTTCTTCAAGAAACGAATGTTGGTAAAAAATTGTCAGAACTTACGACAAGAAGAGTGATAATGCTTGTGATGAGTATCATGTTGAGTATCCCTATATTTTCATTGGATACTTACACTGAAGAATATACCAGCTATGAAAGCGGATTAAGAACTTTGTATATGTGGTCAAATGATATGAAATCTTCAGCTTTTATCATCAGCAGAGACACCTATATTTATGAAAACACGGTTTTTAATCAAATTCTATAAAAAAAACAAGAATAATTTTTAAATATGTTGTAAATATAAAATATATAGAATAGTGATCAAAGGAATCCTCTAATTCTTTTGACGATCAATGATACCAACATTTTTGTTTCTCATATAATTTCAGATAATCTTCGAAGTGAGGAGAAAACCTATTATACATATGGAGAAAATGTAAAAAAAATAAAAAATAATTTTATATTATTTTGTTAATTTCATATTTTTTGTGTTTTTTCTTCAGAATTTGACCTTTGTTGTTGCTGTATATGATATTCGAGCTGATAATTTTTTAGATGCACAATTAGGAATAGGTCGAACTATCTTTGTTTGTATCGTTTTAACAGCTGGAGCTCTTTACTTTTCAAAAGACGCCCATGAATTAGTCTTGCATCCTATAGAAAACATGCTTGAAAAAGTGAAACGTATCGCTAAAAACCCTCTAGAAGCAGCACAAATGGAGGAAAATGAAGCTTTGCTAATGGAAGAAGTAGCGAAAAAAAAAACGCCAAACTCAAAGAAAGATAAAAAAAAAGAAGAAGCAACTTATGAGACCACTATTCTTGAGAAAACTATCATTAAAATTGGTGCTTTATTAGCGTTGGGCTTTGGAGAGGCAGGCTCTGAGATTATCGCTCAGAATATGTCAAAAAGTGGAGAAGTGGACCCTATGATACCTGGCAAGAAAATTATGGCAATTTTCGGGTTTTGTGATATCAGGAATTTCACAGATGCAACAGAAATTTTACAAGAGGATGTGATGGTGTTTGTGAATGAAATAGCAGAGATTGTTCATGGTTTAGTTGATCATTTCAGTGGAGCTGCTAATAAAAATATTGGGGATGCTTTTCTTCTGGTGTGGAAATTTCCTGAAAATGAAGTAAAACCAGATCCTAATAATCCTTCTTTGCTGATACTTTCAGAAAGCAGACAAGTGAAACAAATTGCTGATATGTCCGTTATTTCGTTTATGAAGATAGTGGCTGGGATCAATTTGTCAAAGAAATTAAAGAAATATAAAGAACATAAAGGGTTGAATGAAAGGATGCCGAATTATTCGGTTAGAATGGGGTTCGGATTACATATTGGATGGGCGATTGAAGGAGCTATTGGCTCGGAGTTCAAGATTGATGCGTCGTATTTAAGCCCGAATGTTAATATGGCATCGAGATTGGAAGCTGCTACAAAACAATTTGGTGTTCCTATCTTAATCAGGTAATTTTGTAATTATGTTCGCTAATTTTATTATTTTTGTAAGTTTTTGTTAATTTTGCTATAATTTGTAAATTTTTGAATATTTTATTTTAGTGGCATTCTTTATCAAAAGTTGACTGAGGAGACGAAGAAAGAGATGCGTCATATCGACCGAGTGACGGTGAAAGGAAGCATTGAGCCTGTTGATCTATATACATGTGATTTAGATTTGCAGAACCTTGCCCTAAAAGTGAAAGTGAGTCAATTAGACAAATATGGTTCTTCAAAATTAAACAAAACTGAGAAAAAGAAGCTAAAGGTCTACAATAGATTGAGAAGAAATGAATTGAAGAAGAAAGTGATGGAGAATAAGACGACTATTGCGAATTTATTTCAAACTGATAAAGAATTAAGAGCCATGAGAGAAAATTTTCCTAGGGTTTTTCTAGAAAATATATGATTTTTATTCAAAAATTGAATTTATAGGAATTTTATGATAATTTTCAACAAGGCTTAGATAAATATTTCAAAGGAGAATGGGTTGAAAGCAGAGAAATCATGGAAAAAACCTATGTAACTATAAAATAAATAGGTGAATAAATTGTTTATTTATAGACTATGCTGCCCTTTATGAAAGATGGCCCATCGAATACTATTTTGGAAGTAATTAAGGAAAATGGCGGTAAAGCTCCAAGCAATTGGATGGGATATCGAGAATTGACAGAAAAATGATTGTTTTTTTCTTTATTTTTTTAATAAAACTTTCAGTTTAAACGAATGAAAAAAAGTATCGTTTATCACTAAAAACAACTTTTAAAACTAAATGAAAAATTTCAAATGAAAAAACTATTGTTTTTATTAAAAAAATAATGGAAAAAAATATTTTTTCTGAAGAAATCAAAGAAAAAAGCAGTTTCTCAGTTTATCAAAATAATTATTGTTCCCCAGAAAACAATATACCACCGTTAATTTCTCCACTTTTACCACAAAATTTTGTGGCAAATCAACAAACTTTAAACGAATTCTCACAAAAAGTCAAAGAAAATGGCGTTTATGATGAAGCAATTATCGAAAGAAAACAAGCCAGTTTCGAAATGTTGAAAAAATGGGACAATCATCGTAGCCATTTATTACATCTCCATTCGAAATTCGTCGAGAATTTAATCAATAGATTAAACCTTAAAATTGAATTTTCAAATAATTTCATGCATAAAATCGTGAAATTCTTCAAAGAAAAAGTCATTCAAGAGTCAGAATATGCGGTTTTTATACAGAATCGTCTGCCAAAATTCTCGCAGCTTTTCAATGAAACCAGCATTGAAATTCCTGGTATTTATAAAGGATTTTCGGAAATAGATGAAATGCATGCGAAAAAGATACACCAACTTGAAATTTATGTGGGTTATATCGAAAAAACGATAATAAAGGAGATTTTAAATAAAGAAAACAGTGAATTCAATAAAAAGATTTCTTCATTTAAAGAAAAATTTCAAGAAATAAAAAAGAATTTAAACAGGATAAATGTGGAAACTGCTGAGAAATCAACAAAATATTCAAAGGCTTTCTACGAGATGATCGAGCCACCAATCGTTAATAAACTGAAGAAACATGCGAAAGATCTTTTAAATTTAGAGCTAAATTTCTTGAAAATCGCAGAAGTTCAAAGCGAATTACACAAGGAAATGGGTAAAGAAACTGTGGCTTTCTGGAAAGAAGTGATGAAATTAGAAATAAATCGTCTTTTTATCATACAAAAAGTCATGTTAAACTACTTAGTCCAATCAGAAAATCATAAAGGATCAGCGAAAAATGAGTTTCAGACTCTTGATCCTATAAAGGAAATTGAGGTAGTTTATTCATTAAATAATTTATTCGCAAAAGACGAGCTGCTTTTCTTAGAGAAATTCAAAGAAGAAGGTTGTTTTGATTTTTTGGAAAATATCAGAATAGAGAGATTTAAAGAAGATCATCTTATTTTAAAAGAAATTTTGCTTGAAAGGGACCACGGGAATGCTCTAAAAGAATTCAAGCCTTGTCTTATAGTATTCACTATTGACAATAATCTATTGATTTTCGATGAACCCACAAAGGAATATAATCCAGCGAATTTTTCCTTAAGAGTTGAAGGAATACATGTGTTGCCGAGAGAAGAAGAAAGAATAGTGGAGATTAGCGTGAAAGTTGTGGGGTTTTTGTTTGATTCGAAGAATCGATTTGTTTTTAGGTTTGAAAATAATGATAAAGTCGAAGAGTTTGTGAATTATTTCAATTTTGTAAATTTGAAAAAAATCTAAAATTTTTGTTAATTCGAAAAAAAAATAATTACATTTTTAAACAAAATTTTTATAATCTATAAAAAAAGTTGTTGTCAAAAAAAAATCATCAAAATGGAGGAAAACGGGAATAAAAAAGATTTCTTTAAAGTAAAGGTCGCCATTTTTTTTGGATATAATGGCTTACCTTTTCACGGCCTTCAGAAGTTCTTCACAAATCCTTATAAATTTCTTAATTTTTTTTCAAAGGAATAAGGATGTCATGACTATTGAACAAGGAATGGAAAAAGCACTATTTGACACAGAATTAATCCCCAAATGCAATTACGGTTTTTTTGAACTTATTCTAAGAAATTTTCAATTTATTTTCTTAGGGGAATTGAAGAAAAGCGGCTGGAAACGTGCTGCAAGGACGGATAAAGGTGTACATGCGATTGCCAATGTGGTAAACTGCAAATTAGCCATTAAAAAAGACTACATCGAAGAAGTGGAAGAAGAACCCAAAGAATCCCAAGAACCTGGCAAAGAAAAACTTACAAAAGTGGGATTCAAAAGCCGCATAAACTTCAAAAAACTCATTAATACCTTGAATTCGAATCTCAAAGATATCAAAATATTTGGTAAATTGCAATCCCCATCAATCCCCATCCTATTTTTTTCTAGGAAAATATGAAAAAATATTTTTAAAAAGCGATAAGGAAAGTGACCAAACATTTCGACTCAAAGTTAAGTGCCCGAAGCCGACAATATGAATATTTAATTCCCATTTCTGTCTTCAAAAAACCCAATGAAAAAAGTGATTGTTCTGAGGAATTTGAAACGAAATTACTTGAGAAAATTAACAATATGGCAAAAAAATTCTTCGGAACTAAGAATTTTCACAATTATAGTAAGAAAATGAAAGCTGTGAACCCCCAATCAAAACGTCATATATATGAATTTGGAGCGAAGCTCTTAAAATTAGAAGAATTAATGACTCCTGAAAGAATTTCCTCTTATAAACCTGAAGAAGTGAAGGATTTGAATTATCTTTTGTTCAATATCAAAGGACAGAGTTTCATTTATCATCAAATTAGGAAAATGATCGGAATGTTGATTCAATGCATACAAATGGATATTCCGGAGGTTTTTATTGATAATTCGTTTTCGAATAATGTCGTAAATGTTTGGCTGTCACCTGCACAAGGACTTTTTTTAAATAGAGTACAATTTTTATTGAAATAAAATTTATCAATAAATAAAGGTGAATTTCGAAGCTTATAATACAAAAAAGGATATTCCTGAGATTTTAGAGTTTAATGAAGAAGAGGTTGTTTTATTGATGGTTTTCTTATAAGAAATTTTTGAAAATTATAGGAAAAAACTGTTGAGAAATTCAGAAAAGAAGTGATTTATCCAATTATTATTGATTCAGAGATAAAGGATAATATGTTTGAATTTTATTAAGAATTATCTATATGAATATTAATAGTTACACTGAATGGATGAAAATCGTCTGTGATCCTCGAAATAATAATATTCAAGAAGAGTCTGAGTGTGATGAAGCGGATATCGAAGGCTAAAAGGATAACAAACAAACAAAAAATTAAACCAGAAAAAATATTAAAGAAAAAATTAAGAAATTGTGTTTTTTTATTTTGTATCATAAAAAAATATAAATCCTTTCAGACTCTCTATAATAACAATTTGTCTCCTAATGAATCAGATCGATTTAAATAAAGCTGGGATCTTTGCCGGGTTAGGTGTTCTTTTCCTACTTTTATGCTTCATCGGCATATTTTTACTCATAACAGTAGTTTTCTGGCTCCCGCTCGTCTTTTTCAATATCCCTTTTATCATAATTTTTGGAATTCTTGCGAAATATACGATTGTAAAGCGATTTTTCTTGAAAAAATAAAGATTTTTTTTAAAAAAAAGGTCGGAAAACCCTTTAAAGCTGTGTATTATTATTTATATGATTGGGTGTTCTATAAGAGCGAGACCCCAAGAAGGCTTTTATGGCAACAATTATATGATAGTTTATGTTGGTTATACCCACAAACTCGGTGGAAAGTGATGAATTATGGCTTTGCTTTATTGAATGATGATGGGAAGTTGATCACAAATCTCAAGCCGGAAGATGAGGAAGAACGTTTTTGCCTTCAGCTTTATCATTATGTCGCAACAAGTTTCTTTATAAATCAGATTTTCTTCTTTATTTTAATTTACAAAGGCTTTAATACTACTAAAACACTCAAGGATTTGAGTATTTTAGAGGTTGGATCTGGAAGAGGAGGTGGATTGAATTATATTTCGACATATTTGAACCCAAAAAAATGTGTAGGAGTTGATTTCAGTTCAAATCAAGTAAATATTTTTAAGAAATTATTCAAAAATTTAGGTAAATTCCTTCAAAAAAAGGTCAATTTTTGCCATTTAACATATGCTGCAAATGAAAAAATCTCTTTTTTGACAGGAGATTCAGAAAGATTGTCTGAAATTCCTGAATTACAGGATAAATTATTTGATATGGTGATTAATGTGGAAAGTAGTCATTGTTATGGGAATTTCAAAGAGTTTGTAAAGCATGTTGATAGAATTTTAAAGCCTGGTGGCCTATTTATTTTCACAGATTTTCGAGATCTCAAAGAAATTGAGCCTATGGAAGCTGCTTTAAAGAGCTTTTCTCTTGTAAAAAAAAGATAAATCCATGATAAATATGATAATATTTGATTAGGAAATTGTTAAAAAAGAAGATATTACGATAAGTGTGATACATGCTTTGAAATTAGACGAGAAAAGAAGAGTGGCTTTAATAGAAAATAACGTGAATTTCAGTAAATAAAGCATATTTTTTAATCATAAAACTCGTTTTTTTATAGTGTTTAGACCTTTTTTCAAGAAATTCAGCGGTTTACAAGGAAGTCGAATCAATGATAATATGATGAAAAGAGAAACGCTTTATTTGGCTTATATTCTCAAAAAAAAAGTCTTTTAAGGAGAATTCGCTTGCTTTTTAATAAAATTCAAACAAAATTCATTAAGAAAAAAACCCTTTAATTCATTGAATTATTAAATAAACCTTGCTTATAGCTTTAAAAATCCTCTCAACTTCTGTATAATTGGCTTTTTTCGCAGTCAAACACATAGATCTTAGTTTATTTTTAATAAGAAATAGCGGCTTATTTTCATTAATAAGCAACATTTTATTCATTCCAGGTGCCTGTAATAGCACTAAATCGCAATCTTCTATTTCTTTTAGACTTTCTTCCAAAATATTTTCGACATTTATTTGATGAATTTTCTCATTCTCTCTTCTAATTTGAGATCCAATGGATTTTATGCCAGATCCAGAATGTTTATCTTTGCCCATTTGCCTTTGTCCTGCCTTTTTTCGAGTCACATATTTATGGTCCGATCTGTGAAGAATGCATTTGCCTGTTTTATCGAAGATTCCGATTGAAAAATTACCCCCATGACATAGAATCACACAGATTTTCTTCATTCTGCGAAGGTTTTGCAACTGAATTTCGAAGTTTTGCTTTGAATTATTCTCGCATTTTTTATCGTAGTTTTCGAAAGTATTGATGATTTTTTTCTGACGTTGTAACATTGATTGGATATTGGTGAAATCATATGAATTTGCTGTTAATTCATTATCTGTATATAATTTCTCGTATTTGCTTTCTTCAGAAAAATCGTTGGATTTTTCGGATTTTAGGGATATTGTCAAAGAATCGTCAATTAAAGTTCTATTGAGAAACATGATTTCATTCTGAGGATTCGTGAAGAACATATTGTTTTGTTCTTTGATGAATTTCTCTTCCTTGAGAAGAAGTTGGAGTTCTTTTGTAGAAATGTTCAAAGATTTCCAAAAGTTCATTGAGAGAAATTCAGCGGGAAGATCAAAAACGTTCATTTTGAGAATAGTTGAAGAAGGAGTTTTTATTATTTTGAATTTTTGCTGGGATTTTTGCTTGAATTTCTTCATTGAATCCAATAAAAAATTGATGTATTTTTTGTGGATTTTATTGAGGATTGTTGATTGGAATAAAGGGTTTAAGAGCTTGCATGAGGATCCTAAATGAATTAAGTCATTGTGATTGAGGAAATCTGAAAGAAGGACGACAATATCATTAAAGTTGAGAAGAATATAGTATAAATTTACCATTTATTTATCTATATTGTATTTAAGAAATTTATGATAAATTGCAAAATTATAGATAAGATTGAATTTCTTTTATAACTTTGATTTTTTCTTTTATAATATAATATAATTTTATTTGTTTTTAGGTGAAATAGTCTGTTTATTCGAAGATTTTTCTTCGGAAATATTCAAATCCTCATTAATAATAATCTTGATATTCGCATTTGATTTTTTCCTGAAAGAATTTTTTTTTAATTCTTTCTTTTTATCTAAATCTTCGTAATTTTCTTCAAAGGATTCTTCTTCATTATTATCTTCATTCTCCACACTTATTCCCAAAAAATATTCTAATGAAAAGGGAATAACATCCTCTATGAGCATCCTTGCGAGGTCATAATCTATATTCATTCTTTCCTGATCGATTTCTTCTTCTACACTCTTAAAAAAAAGGAAGAAACTGTCATCATCTACTTTTTTTTCAATCCATTTCGTATGTCCTGTTTTTTTATTCTTTTGTTTCTTTTTAATAAAAAAATTTGAAATCCTTTTAAAAAAAATATTTTTTTCAACCCTTTTAACCATTTTCTGTGTGAGATTCTTCTCATCATCTTTCCAGTCGATAGGAGTACCCACTGTTTTATAGGGAGTGTCTTCATCCAACATGAAGAATGTTTTCTGGAGAAGAGAGTTTTTGAAATAAGGATTGTTTTCATCAAAAAAGAATTTAAGAACGAAATCCAAATTATTCTGCAATTTCTCGTATTGTAATTTCATCAAATGTTTGAAAACAGGGGCATCTTTTTCTTTGATTTCGTGCACTTTTTGAAAAATAATCGAAAAAAATTGGAATCTTTTTTAAATTTTTTAAAATAACCTAATAAATCACAATTTTTAAAGACTTTGGCCCAATAATTTGGAATAGCCGAAGCATCTAATGCATTGTTCTTCTCTTGTTTTTCTTGAGACGAAAGAAATTGGTCTAGACCTTTTAATTCATCTTCGTTTGGGAGGCGAGTGCCATCAATGATGTCATTTGCCTGAATAATCTATTGAAATTTATATATTATTTTCTTCTACTTGTTCGAAAAATCGCATTGAAGATTTCTCGTATTTTAACGTTAATTTTCTGATTTTATTTTCTAATTTTTCATCTAATTTCTGGCGTTCTTGGTAGAGATTACTTAATGCAATCGTCTTTAATTTCTCTTTTAATGGCAATTGTTTTATTCGCTGGTTTATTTCTTCAAGAAACTTTGGAAATTTATCAGAAAAATCCGAATATTTGATTAATTTTTCATTTAACTTTTTGATCATCTTCAGCTTTTGGGGATAATTTTTGAGGAATGAGTTTTGTTTCTTTTTCCATTTTTCCTTAATGAATTGATTAAAGAAAAATTGAATTAAGTATTTTAAATTAAAAAAATGAAAGGGATAAATCATTATTTTAGGGGATTCTTCGACTGAAAAATTTGTTTTTCAAAATTTAGAGTGCATTTGAATAAATTTTAGGTTCGAAAAAATATTTTCATCAACAAAATTTTCGATATATAGACTTTATTTATTAGTTTTCGAAATTAAGACAAAATTTAAAGCCTTCTTTAACATTCTCAAATATTTTGGAAAAAATACAAAAACTCAGAATGAACAAGAAATGGATTAAAAAGCTTTTACCTTCTTCAAAAATTATTAAAAAAAAAAAATCTCTCCCATCGATCAATTTCCCTAAAATTTCAAATTTTGCAAAAAGTTCAGATGTTGAACAAAATATCATTGAATTGATAAAACTCTTTTTTAATTTTGTGAAAGATGTTTTTGACCTCATCCAAGTAGGAGGCAAGAAAATTGATATGGTGATTAAAAAACCATTAACGCAATTAGTTGAAAAAATAATTTTTCAATATAAAATACATTCGAATCAACCTCTTTATCAAAAATTTGGTCTAGAAATTAAAAATCAACATCTTCTTGAGAACTTAGTAAAAATAATTCAAAAAAAATATTTGCAAGTCCATTTCATAAAACTCAATAGAATGGATGACTTTGATAGTTTGGAGATTCTGTGTGACTTAGATTTTGAATCTATCTTTAAAAATGCTTTGACAGACATCCAGACATTGACTGAGTTAAAAATTGATTTTTTATTGACAGCAATCAATAATCCAACCCATTTTGATATGAAAAAAGTTAAAGATATTTTGTTGACAGACTCAATTCAACAAAAAACAAGTTTTTTTCATTTTCAGAAAGATAATTCTTTGCTCACTAGAATAGCAACTTCTGATGTCGCAATAGAGGGATATCTAAAATCATTGCAAACTCAAACTAGCAAGAAACTAAATTCAGATGATATAAAAAGCAAAGTTTATGAAATTCTTGATAAAATGAAAGTAATTTATATAGCACAATTACCGAACGAATATATGGGCATAACGTTATTCAATGGGAAAATTTTCATCAATGAGAAGTTTTACAGGAGTCATCATTTATGGTCTCAACAAAAAAATGCAACCATTTTAATAATTCTTTGCCATGAAATTTTGCACATCTTGAGAAGACTCATTATTGAGGAAAACTATTTTAATGGCACTATTTCATTCGAGCGAAATTCTATTCAATACGTTGATTTGGGGGATTATTATGATAAACTGTTATATGGAGAATTTGGGAGGATGTATGAAAAAAATGCCGCCTATTTAATGGATATTAATAATTGGGACTTAAAAAAGAACAAAAAGAAATTCAGTGAATTTAGGAAGAATTTTAAAAAAATTTGGCAAAATATTTCTAAAAAAGAAAAGAAAAAAACGGGATTTTTAATGAAAACCAATGAAAGAACAATAGCCCCTTTTGGGGCTATATCTATCGGATTTTGTGCATTTCATCATATGCGAGCAAGTCTTCTTCTAGATTAAGCAAAATTCGATAATAGCGTTTGCAACTTTTTGTTTAACCAGAAATATTATAGAATTAATTTCCAATAATTTTTGTTTAAATCTCTATTATAAATGAAAAAAATGGAATCTTATTAAAATTTATTGCATTGTATTTCAAAAATTTCCAAGAAAAATTTTTTTTAGTTCTAAAAATTAAAAATTTTTTGTTATTTAATTTAAAAAAAAAGAAAAAAAGAACGTTCTCAAACAAACAAACAATTAAAATTTTGGAAATTTTTTTTTTTTTTTGGGAAAATAGAAAATCATTTTTTGAAAAAATATTATAAATTTTGGTAATTTAATTTTTTGTTTTGGAAAATTAGAAAATAAAAAAAAAAATCTAGAAAATTATAAAAAAACAAAACAGATTTTATAACTTTCCTTTTATTGCCGA
>JFJP01027936.1_pt1 | contig 14495 bp, 18 predicted proteins | sample 431651 | NCBI WGS metagenome assembly JFJP01 (sample SAMN02602958, study PRJNA72255) | Microbial mat metagenome, whole genome shotgun sequencing project. | biome: fresh water; feature: sink hole; material: water; isolation source: purple microbial (photo- and chemosynthetic) mats found in... | reverse complement strand
TTTTTTTTTTGTTCTTCGGTTTCCATTTGGTGAAAATTGATTAAAAATAAATAAATTTTTCAAGTGTTAATTATAATTATAATTATTTAGAGGAAAAAAAAGAAAAATTATTACAAAACAAAAAGATTTTAAAGGGCTATTTTTTGGAAGTTCATAGATTTTAATTAAATAAAAACAAATAGGATTTTTATGGTGGCTTTTTATTCATTTTAAATTCATCAATCCTGTTAATGAAATTTTATCTCAAAATTTTTTATTCATAAATTTTTTTAAAAAAAAGTTTTATTCAGTTTTATTTAATTAATAAATTTTTTTTAAAAAAAAACAACCCAATATTTTTACATTAATTATATATTTCAATCCATCTTTGGCTCAAACTGTTCTTCAAGAGGAAAATTTTCTTTTTTAGCTTTTTGGAAATCCTCTGCGAATTTTTTAATCTACATAAATTATCAATCAATTCAAACATTTTATTTATATGGCTACCGTTGCAAATTCATAATGAACTATTTTTATTTCCTCAATGTATTTTTGATTTTGTTGACTCTTGATCCATCTTTATAAAAAAAATAATGTTTGTGATTTTTTGAGTAAATAATACTCCATTAAAGCTTTTGTCAGCACTTCTCTTCCAAACTTAATCGGGATCCCGAAAATTCCACTTGAGACGTCAGTGAAACCCACTATTTTAATTTGATTCTCTTTGATTATGTTGAAACTTTTAAAAGGGTAAAATAAATTCATTTATTCTGAAATAAAACGCATCCTTAAAGCAATTTTCCAATAAAGCCAATTCATCATGCTCTCCCTTTTTAAATTTTCAAATAAAATTAATTATTAAAATTGAAATGAAACCCCAGCCCAAACGGGAATCGACAAATGAATCAAAAATTTAGCTTTTAAATTTCCAGCTTTCGTTAAAAAAGCTTTGCCATACTGTACTGAAAATTTTGCAATCAATTAAAAAAATAAATTTCTATAAGCAATATTCTATACAAGGATGAGAATCTGTTACTTCTCTTTCATGCTCTTTTGCAATTTCTTCCCTATTTCAAAAAGTGATTTTCTTAATAAAAAAAATTGTAAAAATTTTCAATTTTGCATACTGTCCGGCTTTTTCTACTATTGCAGAATTTTTATTTCTCATCAAATAATCGGTTCCATTGACTTTGTTTTATGAATAAATAATGTAAAGAAAGATGAAAATGAATTGATTCACCTATTGCATCTAAATTCTCTTCACAAATATCTCCTTGAATAAATGAAATTTTGATATTGTTGATATACTCAATATATATAGTTTTGCAAACGTATTGTTTTGGAATTATTAATATTCTTTCAACTGAGCAAATAGCTAGATATAGATTCAATTAAGTTGAATTTTTAGAATAGATTGACTTACTTCCCATTATTTTAAAAAAAATTAATTCAAAAGTTTGCGTATTTTTTTTATTCTTTTATGTTTTTAAACAATTTCAAAAATTATTTTTCTGAAAAAAATTAAAAATATGATGCTCCTTCAGCTGGTTGCCACAATTTTTTATTTGAATCAGATAACATTTCATTTTTTAAAGCAACTAATATTTTTTCAATGTGATAACAATTTTTCCAATTTCTCAAAATTTCTATTTTATTTGGATCAATCTTTTTCAAAACAACAAAATATTTAACTCTTTTTAAATAAAAATTACATTGCCATTTGATTGATTAACACATCCCAAATTAATTTTTGTAATGAATCGAATTTGAGGGATTTTGTTTGGGTAATCCAACCCACAAATGATCTTCAGAAAATAAATCCTTGAATCAAAATTAGTCTTGTTTAATTCGAACAAAAAAAAATTAGATTTAAAGTTATACTCCTGGAGGTCCCAAAATAGTAGCATTCCAATTTGTTAAAGTTATATCATCCTCTAAAAATATTTAAATACAAATCAAATAACACGAAAATACTTTGATCTAATCCATAGCTAATATTTTGATCATTTAAACCATTTTCTTCTTTATTTAATTCCTCTAATAATCTAAATTTTCTTGGCATTGCTTTCCGATAAGAACAAATAAACATTAAAAAACATTTTCGTTAATTGTTTACATCCATCATTAATTTTTTCCATTTTTAATAAATAAATAAATTTTTTTTTTTTTTTAATTAATAAAATTTTTTTTTAAGAAAGGCGGTATTCATTTTATTGAAGATTACTCATAAACAAATAAATAAATAATATTTCCACTAACAACAAATCAATAAATAATATTTGTGTTTTCATCTTCAAATCTGACTTCTATACTTCTCAAAAATGGTTTTAAACTCAATTCCATAAATCAACAAAACCAAAGAAAAAATAGGTAAGCAAGAAGTACTCCAGCTTTTATCAATAATTCCATCTAATTTCATAACAATTATCACTAAACTCAAAGTCAGCAAAAGGATGAATATAAAATTTTGAAAGCTTCTCATAAAATTTTCGGTTTCAAATAAATTCTTAATCGTCAATAAAATATGTGTTCCAAGTACAATGAAAATTACCAGGAATACTTTATAATTGTACCAATTGATCAACCGATCCAATTTCAAATGTAACGTGACAATCCACACCAAAACTCCAAAAAAATATAACAAAATTAAAAAAGCTTCATTGTACAACTTCATGTCTTTGTCTACAAGTCCTGGGAAAATAAAGCAAATATAAAATAAAGTTATTGCCAAAGCAACATATAATGGAATAAACAAAATAGTGAAATCCCACTTTATTAAATGATCAAATTTCAACATCATCAGAAAAACAAATAGTCCAATAAATAATAAATTCGAAAGCAATGTGCAAAGGGTCATATGTTTTCCCAAATCTTGATAATTTTGGCTTGGATGGGAAATTATTCCATTAAAACAAACTCCAATACTAGCTAATAATAAATAAAAAGGGATTATCGTCAATGAATAAGCCCAATCTAAATCATCATCTATTTTCAAAAAGAGAAACAAACCAAAAAGAATCAAATTAAGCCCAGTCAAAATATAACTGAACCCTATCATATTCATAAAACCTCCAGGGATTTTATCATGTGGGAGAACATTTATAAGAGATATGTGACTTTGGGCGGCTGTTTGGATCGAAGGAGAAGTTTGGACATTTATGATCGGATGATTTTCTTCTATTTGATTCTCGTTTATTTCTTGATATTCTTGGTCTTGATTTGCATTCATATTTTTTTTAAAGGTTAACAACAATAATTTTTTTTAAAAGAAATGTTTTGTTTATAATGTTTTAAAAAGCACTGAAAGAAGATTTGGTTTTAGTGGCATTTGTCTGAAAAAGCTCTGAGAGACTTTGAAACGGTTATTAAATAGAAACGGATACTATACAATTTTTTTTTTGTTAAAAAAATAAATAGTTTACAAAGTTTTATTCTTTCAAAAAATTTTCAAATTTTTTTATTATATAACTTAAAAGGAAATTAATTTAAGAATTTATTTGGGTTTCAAAATTAATTAGATTTCTCGAAAATCTGCCTGATGAACAGGAAGATTTAACTCATTATTGAAAAACTCTTTACTATTATCAAAATCCAAGAAATTTTTTTCATCAAAATTATAATTATTTTCATTTTGCCAAATTAAATTTTGATTTGGGTCAAACGCTATATTTTCTTCCTCATTCAAATCAAAAGCCATCATTTCATTCTTTGGATAAAAAACTTCCTGATCAGTTTTGAAATTACCATTGCTTTCACTTAAAATCTCAATCTCTTGTTCTGAAAGTTTTTTTTTTTCATGATATTTCAATGGAAAAATCTTTTTGTGCATAAAAGTTCTTATTTTTTCTTTGAAAGATGTTTGCAAACCTTCAGGGATTGATTTACAGACTTCCTTCCAATTTTTAAGGATTGCCAATAATCGTTTAATCTGAAATAGGTTTTTCTCAGTTTTTGATTTGTTATTGTTATGATGAGATTTTTTAATTGGAGCTTTCAAAAGTGAGTCACATTCAAAAATTAACGATTTATTTTGATCTTTTGAGTTTTGTGAGCTTTTTTTTGATTTTTGTTCAAAACTGTTTGAAAGAAACTCACGAGTTTGGCTTTGTTGTGGAGAACTAAAATCGTTTCTGGGCTGATATTTTGTGAGTGTTTTAAAATCAGGTATGTCAAAAAGGCATTGGTCATGAGACATTTCATTCGAATGAGTTTGTGAAGAAAAAATTTGATTTTTTGAAGTGGAAAAACGGTTTATTTCAGAAAATGTTTGAGGCGTTAAATTTCTATTATTTCCACTCTTTATTAATGAATTGGTCTTATTAGGCCAGTTTTTTAATATTTCAGAGTTGTGCATAATAAATGAGTTGGAGTCTGTTTGCAAGCCCAATGGAATTTGATATTATAATATATTTAAATCTTGGGGACTCTATAATTTATAAATGGAATCTCGTAATTATCAATAAATGAATATTTGGAACCCTGAAATAAAAAAAAACGCAAATAACACCAATATCCTTAAAAAAATTAAAAATAAAATTTATATAATTTGAAAAAAAAAAAATTTGAAAAAAAATTACTTCCCCCCTTCTAAATTTATAAAAAAAAATAGAAATTATAAAAATAAAAGAAGCAAAATTACAATGAATTCTTCCTTTGAACAAATGATAAAATTAAAGCGAGAAGGGTATAGAAATGAAATCCGTAAACAAGAACTCACTAATAAAATGATAATGAAACGCCAGAAGCAACTGCAGATCAACTCAAAAGCTGACGAGAATAATTTCTTGAGTTTTCTTTCCACTTTCAAATTTATGCAAAATTACACAGATAGCAAGGACATCCCCAATAAAGTTCTTCTTTTTTTTAAAAACAATTCAAAAAACCCTTTTTAAACTAGAATTATTTCGAAATATATCAAGAAATAATGAAAACATTGATCGATGAAGATTATAAAGGAAATATAATCGGTATCAAGAACTCATTGATGATTGTGAGAAAATTAACAATGGAATTTGATACCAAAATAACTGTTGCACCCTGTAGGGAACTGATTCCTTCAGGAATCATCTTATATTTAGAAAAATACACAGATCAAGATTTCAATTCTTTTCATGCGATCCAAATCGAAGCATGTTGGATAGTTTCGAACATATGTTCTGTCGAAAATTTGGATTTATCATTTCTTTTGACCACAAAGATTTTACCAAATATCATCTCATTATTGAAAAGCCCAAATAAAGATGTTGTGTTTAATGCTATTTGGGCATTAGCAAATATTTCAGGAGACTGTCTTGATTTTAGGAACAAGATTCTGCAATTCGGGGGAATAATTGATACTTTAATAGTTTTGATTATGAGATTAAAAAATAAACAAGATCAAATTTATGATCAACAAGCTTTAGGAGAAATTATTTGGTTAGTTTCTAATTTATGTAGAGGAAAACCTTATCCCCCATATGAAGAAGTATTTATCAAATAATTTTAAGTTTTAATGAAAAGATTTATTTAATAAAGGTTTGCAAATTTCTTGATGTTCTTCCAGATTGTTTTAATAATCTCTCTTTTCAAAACTACGAAAACGCTTTATGGGCTCTTTACTATCTGACAGATCACGAACAAATAAAAATAAAGAATTTCATGAAATTAAATATGATTGGATTTTTGGTAAACATCGCCAAAGAAAACAATGGTAAAATAAAAACACCAGCTTTAAGAATCCTGGGTAATATAACCTCTTCAGATGATCAGGACGTTAGTGTAAAATAGCATAATATTTACATGAAATTCTATCTAAATTTATAGATTTTGCTTGATAATAATATTCTTGAAGTGTTTGAAATAAATTTTAACGACAGTAGCAAACATCTGAGAAAGGAAATCGCTTGGATGACATCTAATGTAATGGCCAGTAATTCATCCATTATTCAAAGAGTTTTGGATCACAATGTTTTCAATTTAATGCGACAAAAATCACTACATGATGAAATAATCGTTATTTTTTCAAATTAATAGTTTATGATAAAAAATTAAAATTATATTATTTGGCTGTAGGTTCGAAAAGAATTAATAGTCGCTTTTTCAAATAGTACACAAAATGCGACCATCGATCAATTGTTTTATATGATAGATAATGATCTTATTTACATATTGATGAGTGGATTGGATATTCAGGATCCAAAAACAATCAGTTCAATTTTAGATGCTATCGATAATTTATTATTGGCAAATCAGGAATGCAATAAAATCAATAACAATTATGGAATTGTTCATAATCGAATTTTTGAAGAATTAGAAAAATATAAAATCTCTCAAGTTTTGGATGATATACAAAAATTTCCAGTAAAAGAAATTTATGAAAAGGCTTTTCAACTTGTTGATAGACATTTTATTAACGAAAGCCTTAATTAAGTTTTTTTTTTTAAATAAAATTTTAAAAATCTTGATTTTTTAATTTATTTAATCCATTGATTGCATTTTTTATTTCATTTATTTTATTAATTTTTTCTTAATTTCAAAATTCACACCTTCTAAAAATGATAGCTTTTTTCGCCAGTGCATTTTATCTCAATGAGAAGAAGACTGCTTGCAAAAAGGATGGACCTGTAAAAAAGCTTCACTCTCTAAAAACTCATTGGATAATTTAAAAATTTTAGGAGTATTGCAAAATCTGCCATGAAAAAATTGCTCATCCTCTAATTCCTCCTCCAATCATTGTAATAGAGCTTTTTTTAAAATTATGAGGTAAAATTTAGATATTTAGGAAAAGAAGAAGGAGTTTGCACCTCCTCCCATTGAAATTCAGGTTTGTTTTTCTTTCTTTTATTTTTTAATGAATAATATTGAAATTTCTAGAAACCTGTTTCTCCAAAAAAAGAGTCTCCAAAAAAAGTTGTTTGTCCTTTCTGTTATTTTTTTAATCTTTTAATTTAAAGGCGGTTTTTGTTAAGAAAGAAAGCAGCAAATCTCCTGTATATTTTAATTTGTTTAAAAATAATTTATAACTCATAATTCTTTCGATAAAAGCGAAAGGATAAAGAATTAGAAGATGAACTTCAGTCAGTCAAAAGCGTTATTTTAATTTTTTTCTCTCTCTAAAATATTTATTTTTTTTAAAAAGGAAGTAGAGATTCCGAATTCTGCATCGAGAGTGCCTTTCCAATCTGAAGCTTTCCATCATTTAGAGGAAATCCAAGTGGGTAGCCCAACAAAGCTCAATGTTTGAAATTTTTTTTTGTAAAAAAACAAAATTTTTTTAAAGAATGGCAACCTTTCGAGCAATAAGAAAAAAGTGGAGAAGAGCAGATTCGCTTAAGAATTCAAATAATTTTTGTCAATATTTCAGCTTTTTAAAATTTTAGCCTTTGGAGCGAATTTCATAATTTTTTTGTCTAACCGAAAAAATCAATTAAGTTATTAAAAATCGAAAAAAATAAAAAATTTATAGTTTTTAGTAGTATTCTAAAAAAAATAAGATTTTTTTCAGTTGTCTCCTAGAATATATTCAATATTTTAATTTAAATTACACAAATGAGAAAACTTCTGATCTTTATTTCAATCTTAATCATTATTTTCTCATGCATTGGCTCCATAATCCTCAACTCCCTCCAGTTTTTTAAGCAAATGTCTTCAAAAGGCGTCGATAAATGTCATCTTCTTTCAACAAACATCCCTAAAAATTTTGAAGGTCCTGAAGATATGGTAAAATATGGAGATTTTATCATAATAGCAGCCACAAACCATTTAAAATTATATGAAGTTCGTTCATTAAATCCATCTCAAGTTCTAGGCAATTTGTTTGTTCTTTATCCAAATGACACCATAGAACTTTTATCATTAGGAGATAATTATCCAAACAATTCAACTCACTTTAGACCCTTTAGTTTGAATATATTTGGGTCACAACTATATGTCCTTAATGAGGATTATGAAGGTGGTAAAGATCAAATTGAAGTTTTTGATATAATACAAACAAAAAATGGGGGTCTTCGATTGAATTTTGCTTATTTTATCACATTTGAAGAGAATTTCCTTGGTATGCTGAATAATTTTGTGCTATTAGATAAAAATGAATTTTTTATCACTTCATGGTTAGCCTACCCTGATCCCACTTATGGCAGAGCTGATCCTCGTAATATATGGACAAATATCAAGAAATTTTTTAACCTGTTTTTTGGAATCCAAAAAACTTATATATATTATTGTATAGGAGATCCAAATAAAAATGCCTCTTGCATTCAAATAAAAAACACTGAAGGTGTTATGAATAATGGGATAGTTTTTGATAAACCTAATAAACTTGTTTATTTAGCAAAAACTATGGAAAGAAAAGTCACAGTTTTCCAATACAAAGAAGAAAATAAACCAGAAAACTTTTTGATTCCTTTAAGAGATATTGAACTTCCTTGTTTACCTGATAATTTGAATTATGATACTGAAAAACAAAGGATTTTAGCTGGCTGCACTGGTAGAGGAATTGATCATATTCGTTTGATTAATTATGCGAATGAAAACAAAGGGGAAATTAATGAAGAGAAAGAGCTTTGGTATGGACTTGTCAGTATTGAGAAAAATAATGGCAGTTTTTTCGAAAATAAATTAATGGTTTGTGAATTATAAAGGAATGTTTTTAAAAAAAAATTAATTTGTTTTCGATAGAATTGGTTTAAAAAAAAAAACAATAGAGAAAATTTATTTATTTGAAGAAATTTCTTTTTTATAATTAAAATTGTGTTTATTTTTTATATAAAAAAGAAAAAATATTTCTTTTTCTTTTTTATGATCAATTTTCCTTATTTTGGGTGGGATTTCTTGTATTTTTCAATTATATCAGTCTTCAGTTAATTTAAAAATAGAAAAAGGAGAATTTTTAAATTTTTTACATAGCCTGGAAATTTATAATTTAGTTTCAATTCTTCTAATTTCTTTCTCTTTAACTCTTCACGATTCAAAAGTTTTTTAACATGAAGTTTCAATTGTTCACTAGTTTTAGGCTTTAATAAAAAAAATTAATTTTTTTTACAAAATTTAAAAAAAAAACCTGATTTTTTTCCGTTCTGAACTTAGTTTGCCAATTGATAAATTTAAACTTTTTATCAGTTTTTTTTGTAAAAATCGGCTTTTTTTCTTCTTGCACCACTGTGCAAACCAATCTTCTTCCATTTGTGACATAATTATGCATACTTTGAGCTGCTATTTCAGCCACTTCTTTAAAAGGAAACTCCACCCATCCATATCCTTTACTTCTTCCAGTCTATTGGTAATAATTGAAAAAATTTATTGAACATACATGATTGGAATTTTATTTTTTTATTATTGAAAATTGTTTAATTTTGTAATTACTTTTTTGCTTCGAGCTAATCTCGCATTGTTCACATCCCCATATTGTGCAAAAAACTCTTTTAATCCGTTTTCATCGAACCCATAAGGCAAATGCCCCACGTAAACAATTCCTTTCTAAAAAAAATTTTGAGTTTTTGAGATATGTGGATAATAAGATTTATCAAAAAACTTCTTTTTTTTGTTCATTAAGGGCTAATCGGTTAATTTTTGATTTTTTCGGCGGTTTGGTTACAGCAGGGGTTGAGGTAGGAGCTACTTTGATGGTTTTCTTTTGGATTTTTTTACTTTTTGGGTTGAGTTTGGGCCTTTTCTCTTTTTTGGATTCCATTTTTTTTTTTTTAATTAATTTAGATATGAATATATTATATTTAATCAAGGATAAATAATATAATTAATTTTTTTTTCTTTCACAAAAATATATTAAAAGTTTAAATTTTTTTCTTTAATTTCTGAGCCCATTTTGGCTTAGAACTCAAATCTTCTCTTTGAATCTCTTCTTTTTTCACTATTTAATTTATTTTTAATTAATAAAGAAGAAATATTTAAAAAAAATTTAATTGTTTAAAACAAAAAAAATTACAAGTTTTTTGAAAAGTCGGAGGCTCAAAACCCTGTGTATTTCTATTTAGTAGGTCCTTTACATCTTCTAAGACCCTATTCGCATTTTCTTTAAACCCCTCATAGTCTCTATTAGAAAGCTTCAATAAAAGACTCTGAATATTTGAGATATTTTCTCTTTTGACAAGCAATTTATTGATATCTCTTTCAGCTTTTTCATGCATTTCTCTCAAATCTTTATGTTCTTGCTTCAAATATTGATAATCCTGATCAGTTTTCTTTAGCAATTGTTTATATTTTATCAATTCTTTTTCTTTTTCTTCCACAGCATTAATCAAATATGAATATCTATAAATCATTTTTATTCAACATATTGAACAATTTTTTACGGTTGATTTGTTTTGTCTAGCAAATCTTTCATAATTTTTGCTTCATCTATGGCTTTTTCCAGTTCTTCTTGTTTATTTCTCAATTCTTTCTTTAAATCTTCCGTTTCCTTTTGTTTTATTTGCAATCTTTTCGCTAGATTCAAAGATTGATGAATCCTACGTTTCGTTGAAGTTGGTGCCGAATATATTGAGTTCAAATAGACATTACTGTTTTCCTCATTACCACTCAATCCTATCCCCATAATGGCTTCATCGACTTCCTTCTCAATGCTTTCGTAATTCGCTAATTGTTCTTTAGCAACGGCCTATAAATTGTGAAAAATTTAAATTTAATGAATTTTCAAAAAAAATTTAAATTTTTTTCTAAGAAATTTTATTTTAAAAATTACCAATTGTGATTTCATATTAGTGAATTCTTCTTTAGATTGAATCTCTACTTTATAATACTCTGACTTCAAAACATTAACTTTATCTCTAAGCATTTCATTTTCTAATTTCGAACTCTTCAAATTCATTAAGGTCTCTTCATAAATATTAGAAATTCTCTCTAATTCTTCACTTTTTATCCTTAATTGAATCCTCAATTCAGATAAATCCCCTTCAACTCTTCTTGAAATACCACGATTCTCCAATAATAAACCTTCATAACTCTTTGTTTTTTCTTTTAATTGTCCTGTTATATTATCGATTTTCATCTCAATTTCATCTTTATTTTCCTTTAGAAATCTGATTTGTTTCTCATAAATATCAATGAGATTATTCTTTGAAACCTCTAATTCATACTATTTTCCAAAAAAATATGTTTATTATCATAACTTTTAATTTTTTACGCTGTGTTTTTCTTTCAATTCACCGAGTTCTTTATTGATTTTATTCTCATATTCAATAACATTGGTGTTTCTTTGGTTCAGTAATTGGAATAAATTCTCTTGTGCTTGAGCCTTAGCCTCATTGATTTCTTTTTCTAATTTTTCTATCTTTTATAAAAAAATTCAATTTAAAACAAAATTCAAAAAAAATAATAAAAATTAAATCAAATAAAGAAAAATAATTAAACCTTATCTTCCAATCTCTTATTCTTCTCCAATAACTGAATATTTTCTTTCGTCAAATACTCTTTATCATTATGCAAAATGTCGATTTTTCTCCTGATATCCTCCTGTTCTTGCAAGATATCAGACTTAGTCCTTTTCCCAGTCATATTATTATCATAATACCCCATTTTCTCCTCCAAAAGGAACTTTTCTTGTGAGACTTTCTTCAATTCTCTTTCAAGTTCTTCAAATCTAATGAGTTTCTCTCTATTTTTATCTAATTCTTCAAAAGATTTCTGCAATTCTAGCTCTAATCCCCTTCTGGAATTCTCATAATTCAAATGAAAACGTTTATAATCTTCATCTTTCTCAAATAAAAGCAGGTTGCCATGTTCAATTTCATTCAATTGTTTAGCAATTCTATCATTCATAGATCGAATTTCACCTCTTAAAGTCTCGATTTCTTGCTTGTGGAGATCAATATCTCTTTTGTAAGGAAGAACGAATTCACATAATTTCACGAAGATGAACTCATTTGGTAAAAGGTCTTTTTCTGAAATGCTTCGCAAACGAAGATAAGAGCTTTCGGAACTTCGATTTTGCATGATATCTCGCACTTGAGTTATAGACTCTTTGATCAAATTTATTTGGCTTTCATTCATTCTAAAAGGAAATTAAAATTAATTTAAAAAAGATTTGAACATATATATTTTAAAAGAGATTTTTACTGATGTTTTGAGCGAACTTCTTGAAGATCTTGAGACATTCTATCAAGCTCTGAACGACATTCAGCCTGAATTCTAATAGTTTTTTTAGAGGATTCTTAAAAAAATCAGAAGAACCTGCGTTTTTCAGCTTCTGAAGACAATTGGACTCTTTTAAGCTCAGCCTCGAGATAAGAAACTTGATTTTGAAGCACAGAGTTTTCAGAAAGCATTTGCTTAATTGATAAAAAACGTTAGAAAATATAATGATGAGTTTTGTTTACGTTTTTAAAGACTTTTTCTTCAAGTATCCTTTTATCTTTCTTCAAGAATCCTTCTATTTGTTCAATGAAACATAAATTTTTTGATTTAAAAATATATATACGATTATAATTGGTTTTTTCGTGAAAACTTTCATTTGAAGTGATGGTGTCTTCTCTTATTGCTGGATTGGCCTATTTTATGATAAAATATAGATAATAAATTAAAGAGCTTTATAAAACTTTTATTATTTAAGAAAATATACAATGTTTTTATCTTCATCGGAATCAGAGACTTGAAACCCACCCTTTTCAAATATTTTTAGATCATCTTGATTGAAAGTGTTTTGATTTATCTAAAGATTTTATCATTTTTAGGGATTTTTTGTTTAATACTTTGAGATCCTTCATCATTCGAAGCAACTCTTCACGTTTTTGGGTCATTTTTTTAAAAAATTGTTTTGTTTTTGTATTGGAGTTATGAGAAATTTAAAAGTTTCAAATGCTAACAACAGTTTGAATATTGTTTTTTTTTTAAATTTATTAAATTTGAATCAAGTTTTTAATTTTTTTGGGAAAATTATTTTTTTATTTAACTTAATTTTGTATATTTAAATAAAAATAAATCATTTTTTGAAAAAAATTCAATTTGCTTTAAAAAGTTTTTTTTAATAAATTTAAAAAAAAATAAACAATTTCATTGATTTTTTGAAAAAAATGCAAAAATCAAACCAAATTAAAGCTAAAGCACAAAAAAAACATCGAAAGCCCAATAAAAACATTATAGAATTTTCTATGAGTTTAAAATCTTTCCTTTTTATCAATTAATGTCCTTCAAGGCATCAAATAGCTCCTGGAAATTCTTCTCTTCTTCCTCATTTTCTTTTTCGAAATTGATTTGCCTGACAACTTGATCATTATAAATTTCAGCTTTTTGAAAAGCTTCAGTCAATTTGCTTTTGGCATGGTTCTGTTTTTTATTGATAATAATATCTGGAGCCATTTTTTCAAAACTGTTCTTTTGTGTTTCGCTTTTACAAAAGACTTTCTCGAAATTATTCGAGTAATTTTCCTGGTTTTTCTTCTGGATTTTTTCTAGAATTTCTTCTTTTTTTATGATTTTTATCATTTCTGGTGGCAAAACCATAAAAGTTCTCTTGTTTTTTGGGATATGTGCTTTTATTTCATTGAAAATTCCCAAAGAATTTGAGTTTTCTGGTGAGGTTTTATGCAGCATAGTGCTTTTTCTTTTAAAAATAGGTCTATTTCCTAAGGAATTCACTGAACTAGGAGATTTAATTGCGAAATTCATTGCTTTTAAAGAGAAATCATGAGGTTTTTTCTTATAATCTGGTGATAATAAGACTTGTTTTATCTCTTTGGTTTCATTTGGTTCATAAACCTCAGATAAAGCCATTTTATTATTCATGAAATTTTCTTGAGAATCATCGTTTTTATAATGAACCTTCAAATTTCCTAGCGTTTTCATGAATTTATCATCCAATAGCTCATTTTCTTCACCCTTTCTTTGAAAATTCGAGAGTTTTCGATGTAGAGGCCTTGCCTTTATCACAGGAATGTGACTTTCGCAGATAACTATCTCTGGAGTGAAACTCACCTTTTGTTTTTCTTCGATTTTCGCAAAAAGATGCTCATCAGGCTTTATAAAATACAAAGGATTAGAGAAAACAATGGTAAATATCGAAGAATTTTACTGCTGAGAATTTCATTTTATGGTCTCTGATTGGGAAAAACGAATCTGTAGTGCTTGAAAGGTTTTTCGACGTGAATAAAGACTTTATTAGAAAAAAAGGAGTATTATGAAGAATTTTTAGGAGTGCTTTTAAGAGGTACTTCATCTAAAATTTGTGGATTTCTTTGTGGTTTGTAAGAAAAAGTGGTTTCCATATGGATTAATTTGTTTCAGGAAAAAAATATTTTGTGCAAATTTTTTTTAATTTTTAAAGAATAAAGAAAAAATAGCTGATTTTTTTTTGTGAAAATGGGGTTTTTTACGAATTTTAGATTAAATTCTTGTTTTTTGTGAAATTTTGTTGAATTTCATCATCGATTTTTTAATCTCGAATATTTAATTGCTTTTTCAAAGCTTGAACGGTCTCAACAGAATAAGCTTGTTCTGATCTTAATTTGACTTCATCAAACTCTTTTTATTTTATTGTATATAACAGAAAAAATGTTAATTTAAAAAAGATTTTCTTTGTATTTTCAATA
>JFJP01005666.1_pt1 | contig 14496 bp, 18 predicted proteins | sample 431651 | NCBI WGS metagenome assembly JFJP01 (sample SAMN02602958, study PRJNA72255) | Microbial mat metagenome, whole genome shotgun sequencing project. | biome: fresh water; feature: sink hole; material: water; isolation source: purple microbial (photo- and chemosynthetic) mats found in... | reverse complement strand
GAATAAGCCGTGGCCTGGCTACTGAGATGCCAGCCGATGACAACCGAGTTGTCGATCACAAAAGGCATCAATCACGCCCCTCTTTGATCGCGGCCATCACATCAAAATCGTCAACCGGGGCTGCGGCGCGGGCCAGCAGGCATCGGCCAATCAGGTTCTGCCGCGCCAACTGGGCCGTCGCAACGTCATCTGCGCGCATGTAAGGAATAATCCTGGCAATCGGCGCGCCCCGCTTGGTGACCGTGAACTCTTGACCGAGTTCGACGGCGGCGAGAATTTCAGATAGGCGAGATTTCGCCTCAAAGACTGCGATGGTTTCCATGTTTCTGGCCTTTCACTGAGTTGGCTAGCCAGATTGTAGGCAGCATGAAGCAGACATGCCAGTGAGTGACGGATCAGCTCATCGGTGTCAGCCGACACGTTGACTCGACCGGGTGCACCGGCGCTTTCCATGTACGACGCGATGTTGGCGGTGTCAGCTTTTGCAACAGTTGGGCCTTGTCGACGCCGCCGATCGATAGAAAGACACCCTGACTGTGTTCGTTGGTGCCATGGCATGCAGCGCAGGAGGCCGCCCGGACTCTGGCCTGCAGGTCCGGACTCTGAGCCTGCACATCAAGGGCCAGCAGGCTGGCCAGTCCGAGCACAGTGGATGGAATGACGCGTTTCATCTGTTCTCCTTTCAGCATTAAAGGGCTGGCTCAGACCTGCGCCAGTGCCTGGGTCAGATCGGCCAGCAAGTCGTCAATGTGCTCAATGCCGATCGACAGGCGCACGGCATCTTCAGGGACACCGGCTTTCACCAGTTCTTCAGGTGACAACTGTCGATGTGTGGTGGATGCCGGGTGCGTGGCAAGCGACTTGGCGTCCCCAATATTGACCAACCGGGTAAAAAGTTTGAGCGCATCCAGAAAAGCCGCACCCGCTTTGCGCCCCTCGCCGGGGGCTGACTTAACGCCAAAGGTCAGCAAACCAGAACCTTTGCCACCCAGGTATTTTTGCGCCAGGGTGTGATCCGGGTGATCGCTCAGACCCACATAGTTGACCCAAGACACCTGCCCCTGTTGTTGCAAAAAGTTCGCTACTGCCAGCGTGTTGTCGTTGATCCGGTCCATGCGCAGCGCCAGCGTTTCGATGCCTTGCAGAATCAGGAACGCGTTGAACGGCGAAATGGCAGCACCGTTGTTGCGCAGCGGCACCACACGGGCACGCCCAATGTAGGCCGCCGGGCCCAGGGCTTCGGTATAGATCACACCGTGGTAGCTTTGATCGGGTTCGTTCAGGCGCTTGAAGCGGGCCTTGTGCTGCGCCCACGGAAACTTGCCCGAATCCACAATCGCGCCGCCGATGCTGGTGCCGTGGCCGCCCAGGTATTTTGTGAGTGAATGCACCACGATGTCGGCCCCATGCTCAAACGGGCGCAGCAGGTAGGGCGTGGCCACGGTGTTGTCCACAATCAGCGGCACACCGTGACGGTGGGCGATTTCGGCAACGGCGGCAATGTCCACCACCGTGCCCTGTGGGTTGCTCAGGGACTCCACATAAACGGCTTTGGTCTTGTCGTCGATCATCGGCTCGAAACTGGCCGGGTTGCGTGGGTTGGCAAATCGGGTAGTGATGCCAGAGAGCGGCAAGGTATGGGCCAGCAGGTTGTAGGTGCCGCCATACAGCGCAGTTGAAGCCACGATGTTGTCGCCGGTTTCGGCAATCGTCTGGATCGCGTAGGTGACCGCCGCCTGTCCCGCGGCCAATGCCAGTGCGGCAATGCCGCCCTCCAGGGCCGCCACGCGCTGCTCCAGCACGTCTTGCGTCGGGTTCATGATGCGGGTGTAGATGTTGCCCGGCACCTTCAGGTCAAACAGGTCGGCCCCGTGCTGGGCGTTGTCAAAGGCGTAAGCCGCAGTTTGGTAAATCGGAACCGCTACTGCTTTGGTAGTCGGGTCCGGCGAGTAACCGGCGTGAACGGATTGGGTTTCAAATTTCCAGGATGCGGACATGGGGAGCTCCTTCAGTGGGGTGAATTAAAGAATTGGATGATGCTGCGTTACTATATAAAACATAGCTACTGACGCTTGCTGCGTAAGCGCTATAGCCCAAAAAGTCGTTAAAACCCGGCCAGCACTGCCCCCTTGAACTCGGTCTGAATGAACTTGCGAATTTCTTCCGACTGGTAAGCCTTGACCAGTTTGGCCACCCAAGGCTTGTCCTTGTCCTGCTCGCGCACGGCGATCAGGTTGACATACGGGCTCTTGGCGGCTTCCTGGGCGATGGCATCCTTGGCCGGATTCAGGCCTGCTGACAAGGCGTAGTTGGTGTTCACGGCCGAGGCATCCAGGTCGTCCAGCGAGCGTGGCAACTGGGCGGCGTCGAGCTCAACAAACTTGAGCTTCTTCGGGTTGTCGATCACATCCAGCGGTGTGGCTTTCAGACCGGCTTCTGGTTTGAGCTTGATCAGGCCCTTGTCCTGCAACACCAGCAACACCCGCCCACCGTTGGTTGGGTCGTTGGGGATGCCAAACTTGGCACCTTCCTTGAGTTCACCCAGGCTTTTCACCTTCTTGGAATACAACCCAATCGGAAAGTTGACGGTGTAAGCCACATTGACCAGTTTGTAGCCACGATCCTTGATCTGCTGGTCCAGATACGGTTTGTGCTGATAACTGTTGGCGTCCAGGTCACCCGCGTTCAGGGCAGCGTTGGGCTGCACATAATCGCTGAACTCGACGATCTGGATCTTCAGGCCATCCTTTTCAGCCAGCTTTTTGACCTGTTCAAGAATCTGGGCGTGCGGCCCGGCAGTGACGCCAATTTTGAGGGGCTTGTCTTGCGCCAGCAGCGGGCTGCTAAAGGTGGTGGCCAGCGCCAAGGCGAGCGCGGTATGGATGAGGGTGCGTTTGTTCATGAGATGCTCTTTCAGAAGTGGCAACAGGGTTAGAAAAATATATAAGAAACTAGCCTCTAGCGCTTTCTGCATAAGCGCTACTAGCTATTACATGAGTAGCACAAACTTGGTCATCAAGCAGTCTTTCTGTGGAGGCATCAACGCTTGTCATTTGTGGCTCAACCGGCGCACCGCCCAGTCGCCAGCGCTTTGCACCGCCTGCACAAAGGCAATCAGCACCAGCACCACGGCCAGCATCACCTCGGGCAAAAAGCGCTGATAACCGTACCGAATGCCCAGATCACCCAAACCGCCGCCGCCAATCGCACCGGCCATGGCCGAATAACCGGTCAGGCTCACCAGCGTGATGGTCAGCGCCGCCACGATGCCGGGCAGCGCCTCGGGCAGCAGCACCTTGAAGACGATTTGTGGCGTGGTGGCACCCATGGCCAATGCCGCTTCCACCAAACCGTGGTCCACCTCACGCAGCGCCGACTCGATCAGCCGCGCGATAAAGGGGGCCGCAGCGATGGTCAGCGGCACCACCGCAGCGGCCGTACCAATGGACGAGCCCGTGACCAGCCGGGTGAACGGGATGATGGCCACCAGCAGGATGATGAACGGCGTGGAACGTACTGCATTCACCGTAGTGCCAAGCACCCGGTTGAGCTTGGGGTTGGCCTGCACGCCGCCCGGATGTGTCAGATGCAGCCAAATGCCCAGCGGCAGACCCAGCGCTGCACCGGCCACGCCCGAGATGCCGACCATCACCAGCGTTTCCCAGAACGAGGTGGCAAACAGTTCCAGCAGTTGTGGGGTAAAGGTGTCAAACATGGCTCAATTCCTCCTCTGCCACGAGCACACCAGCACCACGCAAATGAGCAACTGCCGCGCTCAATTGCACATGCGCACCACGCGCATGCACTGCCAGCGTGCCAAATAGCTGACCCTGAATGTCGTCAATCTGGCCGTGCAGAATATTGATGTCCAGGCCAAAACGCCGGATCACGTCCGACAGCAACGGCTGGTTCGAGTCATCCCCGGAAAAAGCCAGACGCAGCAAGCGTCCGCGGTTGTCAGGTTCACCCGCCATCAGCTGACGGATGCGGGCAATCACCCCCGCTGGCAGTGCTTGCGGCAGGATGTCGTCAATCAGGCTGCGGGTGGTGGCATGTTGCGGGTTGGTGAAGACGTCAATCACCGCGCCTTGTTCCACAATCTGCCCGGCATCCATCACCGCCACCCGGTCGGCCACCTGTTTGATGACCTGCATCTGGTGTGTGATCAGCACGATGGTCAGGCCAAAGTCGCGGTTGATCTGGCGCAGCAGCACCAGGATGGAGCGCGTCGTCTCGGGGTCCAGCGCCGAGGTGGCCTCGTCTGACAACAGCACTTTGGGCTTGCAAGCCAGGGCGCGTGCAATGCCGACACGCTGCTTTTGGCCACCGCTGATTTGCGCCGGGTAACGGTGGCGCAGCTCATACAGCCCGACCAGGTCCAGCAGCTCATCGACGCGCCGCTTGATCAGTGCCGGGCGCTCACCCACCAACTGCAGCGGCAGCGCCACGTTGTCAAACACACTGCGTGAAGACAGCAGGTTGAAGTGCTGAAAGATCATGCCAATGCGGTGCCGCGCCTGGCGCAATTCAGGCGCTGACAACGTTGTCAAATCGGCGCCGTCGACTTGCACCCGCCCGGATGATGGGCGGTTGAGCAAATTGATAACTCTCACCAGTGAACTTTTACCGGCACCACTGCGGCCGATCACACCAAACACCTCGCCTGCGCGCACCTGCAGGTTCACACCCTGCAAGGCCTGTACCGGCGCTGGATGGCCCGGGTAGGTGAGGCCAATGCCTTCAAGCTGAATCACGATCTGGTCCGCCGTCGTCTTCAGAGCTTGGCAATCGACACTTCGGTCGACTTGACCAGTGCCACCACCTCGGAGCCCACTTTCAGATCCAGATCACGCACCGAGCGCGTGGTGATGACCGAAGTGACAATGCCCCAGGGGGTTTCGACATCGACCTCCGAGACCACATCACCAGTGACGATCTCCTTGACCCTGCCGCGGAATTGATTGCGAACATTGATGGCTTGAATGGACATGGGGTACTCCTGATAGGTCCGTTGATAGAAAAAAGAAAACAGTTCAGACGGCCCAGCGCACGCCGTGAAACGGCAGCCCGGGCCAGACCGGTGTGCCGTCGGTGGGCAGGGTGAACGATTCGCGGGCCGGTCTCTCGGGCTTTTGCAGTACCCGGTCCAGAATGCGCTTCTCCAGCGCCGCAAAAGCAGCGTCACCTTGTGAGCGCGGGCGGGGCAGGCTGATGACTTCATCCAGCGCAATGCGCCCGTCCTCGATCAGGATCACCCGGTCAGCCAGCGCCACGGCTTCCTGTACATCGTGGGTGACCAGCAAGGCAGTAAAGCCGCTGGCCTGCCACAGGTCTTCAATCAGCCGGTGCATTTCGATGCGCGTCAGCGCATCGAGCGCACCCAGCGGCTCATCAAGCAGCAGCAAGCGCGGGTTGTGCACCAGGGCGCGTGCCAATGACACGCGCTGACGCTGGCCGCCAGACAGACGTGATGGCCAATCATTGGCGCGGTCAGCCAGACCCACGTGGTCGAGCACCTTGAGCGCATCGGCCCACCGCTCGGGTCGCAAGCCCAGTGCCACGTTGTCGATCACCCGCTTCCAGGGCAGCAAACGCGCGTCCTGAAACATGATGCGGGTGTCATCTGACAGGCCATTCAAGACCTGGTCATTGATGGTGACCGTGCCCTCAGTGGCGGTTTCCAGTCCGGCCACCAGGCGCAACAGCGTGCTTTTGCCGCAGCCACTGCGCCCGACGATGACGATGAACTGGCCGCTTTCGACTCGCAGTTCAGTGTGGCGCAACACCTCACGCTGGCCAAAACGCTTGCTTAAGCGCGTCAGCACCAGTGGTTCACCACGGCGCGTTTCTGATGGGTTATTGATAGTCAAATTGGCCTCCAGCCCTGTTCATATAAGCGCAAACAGCTATGAATATTGAAGTCAACGAATACGGCCGTTCAAGCCGCGTGATAACCCGGATGCCAGCGCAGCCAATGGCGCTCCAGCGCCTTGGCAAATACATCGGCCAGCTTGCCCAGCAGCGCGTACAGCAAGATGCCCACCAGCACAATGTCGGTTTGCAGGAACTCGCGTGCGTTCATCGTCAGGTAGCCAATGCCGGCCTGCGCCGAGATGGTTTCGGCAACGATCAATATCACCCACATCAGCCCGAGCGAAAAGCGCAGCCCCACCAGAATGCTTGACAACGCACCGGGCAAGATGATCTGGGTGTAGAGCTGCCAGCGATTGAGCCCATAGGTGCGTCCCATCTCGATCAGCCCGGGGTCCACCCCGCGAATACCGTGGTAGGTGTTGAGGTAGATCGGAAAGAAGACCGACACAGCAATCAAAAACAGCTTGGCGCTCTCGTCAATGCCAAACCACAGGATCACCAACGGAATCATGGCCAGCGCCGGGATGTTGCGCACCATCTGGATGGTTGAATCCAGCAGCGTTTCAGCAACGCGGGATGAGCCGGTCAGCAGGCCCAGCACCAGCCCCAAGCCGCCCCCGATGGCCAGCCCAGTCAGCGCTCGGCCAGAGCTCACCTTCACATGCACCCACAAATCGCCGGATTGAGCCAAGGTCCAGGCGGCAATGGCCACGTCCAGCGGTGCCGGTAACACGCGGCTGGACAGCCACCCCCGTGACGCGCTGAGTTGCCACATGGCAATCAGCAGCAAGGGCACAAGCCAGGGCAGCAGGCGTTGGGCGACACCCCGCACGAAGCGTGTTATCTGCGCAAAATCAACGGTGAAAACAGGGTGCTCTGGCAAAAACCCATAGTCGGGAATTTGATGGTTCTCGATGATCGGTGTATCGTGGAGTCGGCGTGCGGAGGTTGTCATGGTTGCAACTCGCAATTTAGCTTTGTGAAGCGCGCAAGGGCTGGGGCACATGGGCATTGCCATAGACCTCGCCAAACGGACTGATCAGGTTGGCGCCTTGAATCTTGGCCGGGGCTTGTACACCAATGTGCGGAAACACCAACTCCGCAAAGCGGTAAGCCTCTTCAAGGTGCGGGTAGCCTGAAAGCACAAAGGTCTCGGCCCCGAGTGCCTCATACTCCTTGAGCCGACGGGCAATGGTTTCACCGTCACCCACCAGGGCCGTGCCGGCACCGCCGCGAGCCAGACCGACACCGGCCCATAGATTCGGGCTGATTTCCAGCTTGGCGCGGCTGCCACCGTGCAGTGCACGCATGCGGCGCTGGCCTTCGGAGTCCATGCCCGCAAAGGCCTTTTGGGCCTTGGTTATGGTGTCATCATCGAGGTACTTGATCAGGTCGTCTGCGGCTGACCAAGCCTTGTCATTGGTTTCACGCGGGATCACATGCAGGCGCACCCCAAACTTGACCTTGCGTCCCAGTTTGGCGGCGCGTTTGCGCACATCGTCAAACTTCTTCTCGACCTCGGCCGGGGGCTCGCCCCAGGTTAGATACAACTCGACTTCCTCGGCTGCCAGGTCGTGTGCCGCGTCGGATGAGCCGCCAAAATACAGTGGCGGGTGCGGCCGCTGCACCGGGGCAAAGAGCTGTTTGGCACCTTTGACTTTGACGTATTTGCCTTCATAAGTGACTTCTTCACCGGCGAGCAGGCGTTTCCAGACGTGGATGAATTCACGGGCATGTTCATACCGCTCGTCATGGCTCAAAAAGGTGCCATCGGCTTCCAGGTCACTCGAATCACCGCCGGCCACGATGTTGACCAGCAGACGGCCTTCACTCAGGCGGTCCAGCGTGGCCGCCTGGCGCGCCTGCACCGTGGGTGAGATGGTGCTGGGGCGTAGCGCCACCAGAAACTTGAGGCGACGGGTGACTGCGATCAGGCTGGCGGCAACGATCCACGAGTCTTCACACGAGCGCCCGGTGGGAATCAGCACACCACCATAGCCCAGCTCGTCAGCCGCCTGGGCAATTTGCTTGAGGTAATGGTGATCGACCGCACGGGCGCCATGCTGAGTGCCAAGGTAGCGGCCATCGCCGTGGATGGGGAGGAACCAGAAGATGTTCATGAAAGTCTGTACCAGGTGGAAAGTGGTTGTTGAAATCCGATTAGCATGTTTGGGATGTTGGCGAATCCGTGACAGTAACGAAGGCCATTGCTATGCCAGCTTGCGCTGCGCTGTGACCGATGCCTTTTCAGGCCCACAGCGGGTGGCGCTAAGCCCCAGAGGCGTGCGGTGATGGACTGCAAGCGCAGCAAATGCAAGCGATCGCGGCTTTCGCCGGACAGGGCAGGTGACTCGTTTGTCATGGCACAGCTCCTGACTGCGGTTATCCAAGATCAACCGGCGCAGCGTGCAACAGGTTGAGTTTCTTGGGAATCAGCTTGAGGTCAAAGAAGGTGTCGGCAATGGCCTGCTGTTCACCCAGGATGTCGCGCGTCACCGGGACCGTGCCGTAGGCGGCGCGGCTCAGGTACAACTCGGTGATGTTTTTGTCCAGACCCAGCACGGTGGCCAGCTCAGCAGCGGCAGCGGGCTTGTTTTTGCCAATCCAGATGTCAACCGCGTTGATCTCGGCAATGACGATCTTCAGCACGTCGGTATTTTTGGTGGCGAAATCACGCGAGGTGAAGTAATAGCCCCGGTTGTTCACGATGCCTTTGGCATCGGCCAGGATTTGCGCGTCCAGCGTCTTTTGCGCCGAGGCCAGGAACGGGTCCCAGATGATCCAGGCATCAATCGCACCTTTCTGGAATGCGGCACGGGCATCCGGCGGAGGCAGGAAGATGGCCTGCACATCAGCGTATTTCAGGCCATGCTTTTCCAGCAGCTTGACCAGAAAGTACTGAACATTCGAGCCCTTGTTGAAGCCGATCTTCTTGCCTTTGAGGTCAGCGACCGTCTTGATGGGGGAATCCTTGGGCACGATCAGGGCTTCGAGATGTGGGCGTGGCACAGTGGCACCGGCATACACCAGTGGCGCACCGGCGGCCTGGGCAAAAATGGGCGGCGCTTCGCCCACATCGCCAAAATCGATGGAGCCCACATTGAGGGCTTCAAGCTGCACTGGCCCGGCGTTGAACTCGGTCCAGGTGACCGCCACACCCAGCGGCGCGAGGCGTTTCTCCAGCGTGCCACGCGCTTTGAGGATGGAGAGCCAGCCTTTTTGATGGCCGATGCGCAGGGTGCGCGACGGTGTTTGCGCTGAAACCAGGGAGCCAGTTGACAAAGCGGCCGTGGCCAGACCGGCTGCGAGTAGCTGGCGGCGGGTAAAAAATGGTTGAAATGACATGGTGATCTTTCGGAAATTTGGGCGACAAGAGTCCATGGCAGCCCACAGGCCTGCCAATGTTCAGTGAATGGATTCAAGAGGGACCAGCCGACGGGCTGGCAGTTGGTGCGTCTAAACGCTACATCGCACCTGCGAGAACTGCACCGGCGCAAACCGGCGCACGTGGACCTCATGCGCGGGAAGTACCTCACGCACCAGCTGGCTGACGGCCTGATCGAGTCGCTGACCGATGTCGGCGTTCACCTGGTAGGCACCAGACTCTGACCTGGTCACCTGGGCATCGGTGGCGTAAATGCCCGACAAGATTTGCCTGGCACCCAGCGACTGCAACACGGGTCGCAACGCGTAGTCCAGCGCCAGCATATGGTTGGCACTGCCACCCGTGGCCAAAGGCAACACGGTTTTGCCGTCGAGCCCGTTTTGCGGCAGCAAGTCCAGAAACACCTTGAGCACGCCGCTGTAGGCCGCCTTGTAAACCGGTGTGGCAACCACAATCACGTCAGCTGCTGCCACTCGGCCAACGGCACGGCTGATGGAGGGGTGCCCAAAGTCGGCCAGTATCAAGGCTTGCGGTGACAAGTCCCGAATTGGCAGCCAGTCAACTGATGCGCCACGAAACTTGAGGCGCAGCGCCACAGCCTGCAACAAGGCCGCCGAGCGTGAGTGCTCCGACGGGCTTCCCGCAATCAATAAAACGCTCATGATTTTTTTCCCTTGGTGGATATTGATGTGTGACAGCAAACCGGCGTGTGATGATTCGGCTACTTCCTGGTGTAAATCTGGTCAAACGAGGCGCCATCGGCAAAGTGGTCCTTGGCCGCCTTGCTCCAGCCGCCAAAGGCCTCCTCAATGCTGAACAGGCTCAGCTTGGGGTACTGTTTGCCATACTTGGCCTTGGCTTTTTCTGACACCGCCGGGCGGTAAAAATGTTTGCCAGCCAGGTCCTGCCCCTCTTCGGTGTACAGGAACTTCAGGTATTCCTCGGCCACGGCGCGGGTGCCTTTCCTGTCAACATTCTTGTCCACCACCGTCACCGCCGGCTCGGCCAGAATGCTTAGCGAGGGGTAGACCACATCCACCTTGCTGCCAAATTCCTTTTCAAGCAGATAGGCTTCGTTTTCCCAACTGATGAACACATCACCCTGGTTGCGCTGCGCAAAGGTGATGGACGAGCCGCGCGCCCCGGTGTCAAGCACCGGCACATTGGCATAGAGCTTGGCGATGAAGTCTTTGGCTTGTGTCTGGCCGCCGAACTTGCGTTTGGCAAATTCCCAGGCTGCCAGATAGTTCCAGCGCGCGCCACCTGAGGTTTTGGGGTTGGGGGTGATCACGCTGATGCCGGGCTTGATCAGGTCATCCCAATCCTTGATGCCCTTGGGGTTGCCCTGGCGCACCACCAGCACAATGGTCGAGGTGTAGGGTGACGAGTTGTGCGGCAGACGTTTTTGCCAGTCTTTGGGAATCCAGCCACCGTTGTCGTGCAGGGCATCGGTGTCACCGGCCAGCGCCAGGGTGGCGACATCGGCGTCCAGCCCATCAATGATGGAGCGGGCCTGTTTGCCCGAGCCGCCGTGGCTTTGCTTGATGGTTACGTCCTGACCGGTTTTGCCTTTCCAATGTTTGGCAAAGGCCGCATTGAACTCCACATAAAGTTCACGGGTGGGGTCGTAAGAGACATTGAGCAATGTCACAGGCGACTGGGCGCTGGCCATCAGAGCAGCGCTGGCCAGGAGGGCAAGGGTCGCGATATTGAATAGGCGGCGGGACAAAGTTCGCTTTGTTGTCATGGTTGAATCCTAGAAGTTCGAAACTCATTGCGTCAGTGCAATGGTGTGAATTCTGGGATCAAAACGTCAAAGCGTGAAGGAATGAATGCTCATATTCTTATAACAAATTCAGCGATGATGCCTGTGTCTGCGAGGTGTCTCCAAGCAAACCGCTTTGCACAAATTTGCGATGTGTTCGTTTGCAATTCGATAGTAGATCTGCACGCCGTCGCGTCGTTTTGCAAGCACGCCTGCCAAATACAGTACGTTGAGATGCTGTGAGATGTTGGATTGGGTGGTCTCAATTCTGGTCAAGAGGTAACCAACATTTTGTTCACCCTGGCATAGGCAACTGATGATTTTTAGCCGAATTGGGGCCGATAAAATCCGAAACATGGTTGCGGATTTGTCAAATACTTGGTCCGGATTGTCGAGTTCCATAAGCATATTTTTTTGATCCGCTACGCTACAAATACCCGGGCGCGTCGTGGAATCAATACCACCGTTTCGCCATCGGTGAGGCCTAGCTCACGGTAATGCTGGGCCGGAATTTGCGCCTCAATGATGTCACCGCTGCCACTGGCGCTGGCATCCAGGGGTAACAGTTCGAGCCGGGCAATCGGCCCCACCACCATGGCGCGGGTCAGTTTGGCCACAATGCCACGCGGCTGATCAACTGCGCTGGCACCGCCCACATAGCGCTGCACATCCAGGTCATGCGGGCGTACATAGGCAAAGGCCTTGCTGTTTTGCACCTCGCTGTGTTCTGGTGTGGCCAGGCGCAAGCCATGGTGGTCTTCGCCAATCAGCATCTCACCCTCGTGGGCACGCCCATGAAACAGGTTCACATCACCCAAAAAGCCATACACAAACGGGCTGGCCGGGTGATCCCACACGTCTTGCGGCGAGCCAATCTGCTCCACCTGGCCGCTGTTCATCAGCACCACCCGGTCGGCCACCTCCAGCGCTTCTTCCTGATCATGGGTGACAAAAATGCTGGTCACATGCAGATCGTCGTGCAGGCGGCGCAGCCAGCGGCGCAACTCCTTGCGCACCTTGGCATCGAGCGCACCAAAGGGCTCATCGAGCAGCAGCACCTGCGGCTCCACGGCAAGAGCGCGGGCCAGGGCAATGCGCTGGCGCTGGCCGCCCGAGAGTTGAGACGGATAACGATCTGCCAGCCAGTCCAGTTGCACCAAGCCCAGCAGATCATGCACCTTCTGCTTGATGACCGCCTCGCTCGGGCGGGTGGCCTTGGGTTTCATGCGCAAACCAAAGGCCACGTTGTTAAACACACTCATGTGGCGAAACAGTGCGTAATGCTGGAACACAAAACCCACATTGCGCTCACGCACATGTTTGTCGGTGGTATCAAGACCGTTGAACAGGATGTGGCCCCTATCAGCCGTTTCCAGCCCGGCGATGATGCGCAACAGCGTGGTCTTGCCACAGCCTGACGGTCCCAAAAGCGCAACGAGTTCACCCGATTCGATGTCCAGTGACACATCGCGCAGCGCGTGGAAGCTGCCAAAGTCTTTGCTGACGTTACGGATTTCAATACTCATGTTGGTTCACTTGTTATTTGGCGGGCGCAACAGCAACCGGCGGGGAAACGGATGGACGCTCGGGTGGCAGGCTGGCTGCGGCTTTCTGGTCGCGCTCAAACTGCCACTCGACCACCGACTTTATCAATAAAGTGAGCAGGGCAAGCAATGCCAGCAAGGACGCCACGGCAAAAGCAGCTACCGACTGGTATTCGTTGTACAGAATCTCGACATGTAATGGCAAGGTATTGGTCTGGCCCCGGATATGGCCTGAGACCACCGACACCGCACCAAACTCACCCATGGCACGCGCATTGCACAAAATCACGCCATACACCAGCCCCCACTTGATGTTGGGCAGCGTCACATGCCAGAAGGTTTGCCAGCCGGTGGCCCCCAGCACGATGGCCGCCTGCTCCTCATCGGTGCCTTGTGCCTGCATCAGCGGAATCAGCTCGCGGGCAATGAACGGAAAGGTGACAAAGATGGTGGCCAGGATGATGCCCGGCACGGCAAACACAATTTTGATGTCATGCTCGGCGAGCCACGGACCGATCCAGCCCTGCGCACCAAACATCAGCACATAAATCAGCCCCGCCACCACCGGCGACACCGAAAACGGCAGGTCAATCAAGGTGGTCAAAAACGCCTTGCCCTTGAATTCATACTTGGCCACGGCCCAGGCTGCGGCCACGCCAAACACCAGATTCAGCGGCACCGCCACGGCAGCGGTGATCAGCGTCAGGCGGATCGCGCTCCACGCGTCGGGCTCATACAGCGCTTCCAGCGCAGCGGGCAGCCCCTTGCGCAGGGCTTCGGTAAACACCGCAGCCAGTGGCATCAGCAGGAACAGAAAGACAAAACCAAGCGCTAGGCCAATGAGCAAGCGACGCACCCAGGCGGGCTCGGTGGTGCCAGCCTCAGCCCGGCCCAAGGTACGGGTGCTCATGATTTGCCTCCCGAGCGGCTGCGCTGCCAACTTTGCAAGGCGTTGATCACCAGCAGCAGCACAAACGAGATGCCCAGCATCACGGTGGCCACGGCGGTGGCACCGGCATAGTCGTACTGCTCCAGCTTGCCAATGATGATCAGCGGCGTGATTTCCGAGATCATGGGCATGTTGCCGGCAATGAAGATGACCGAGCCGTATTCACCAATCGCTCTGGCAAAAGCCATGGCAAAGCCGGTCAGCAGGGCAGGCGCGATGGCCGGAAAAATAACATAACGAAAGGTTTGCAGTCGCGTCGCGCCCAGGCAGGTGGCGGCTTCTTCAAGTTCTTTCTCGGCGTCTTCCAGCACCGGTTGCACCGTGCGCACCACAAAGGGCAGACCGATAAAGATCAGCGCGATCACGATGCCGTTGCGGTTGAAGGCCAGTTGAATACCGTGCGGCTCAAGATACTGACCGATCCAGCCATTGCCGGCCAGCAGGGCCGTGAGTGAGATGCCGGCCACAGCAGTGGGCAGGGCAAAGGGCAGGTCCACCAGCGCGTCGATGAACTTCTTGCCCGGGAATTCGTAGCGCACCAGCACCCAGGCCAGCAGCAGACCGGCGAACACATTGACCAGTGCAGCCAGAAAAGATGCGCCAAAGGTCAGCCGGTACGAGGCCAGCACGCGCGGGCTGGTCACTGCTGCGGCAAACTGGTCCCAGCTCAAGGTAAAGGTTTTGAGCAGCAGTGCTGACAGCGGGATCAGCACAATCAGGCACAGGTAAAACAGCGTGTAGCCCAGCGTGAGGTTGAAGCCCGGTAGCACGCGCCGGGCTGGGCGTCTGGACGGCAAGTCGTGGAGCAGCACCGTGCTCGGCGCCGTGGAGAGAATGGCAGATGTCATGGCGTTCGCCTCGAGAATGGTCGTGCCGGACCTGGTCCGGCATTGGGGGCGGAGGGATGCCTACTGGACAGTGCGTAGTTTCCCCTTCGTGTTCAGGCCGCCATTGGCTGCGCATCAGAGGGTGGGTCATG
>JFJP01036270.1_pt1 | contig 14501 bp, 11 predicted proteins | sample 431651 | NCBI WGS metagenome assembly JFJP01 (sample SAMN02602958, study PRJNA72255) | Microbial mat metagenome, whole genome shotgun sequencing project. | biome: fresh water; feature: sink hole; material: water; isolation source: purple microbial (photo- and chemosynthetic) mats found in... | reverse complement strand
TCATATAGACTATAGTAACAAACTCGTGCAATGCTGTAAATACGAACCCTTAATTGACTAAACATCAGGAATGAGTATAATGGAAGTAGTATTATGACGACCGAACCTGTTCAGCGCTTGATGCCGCAAGTATACGATCTTCTCAAAGCGGGAGAGCTCGAGCAGGCGAACAGGGAACTTGCCGGCATACTGCAGCAGGATCTCGAGAACAACGACGTCATTTATGCCCTGACAGGCGTCAATTTCTGGACGGACAAATTGAAAAAGGCTTCCGCCGCTTCCACAGCCTTCGAACGGGGAGAATTTCTGGTTTCCCAATGGAAACCATTCACCGTTTATATGGAAAAACAGGGGAAGGAGCAGGAGCCGGTATTATATGCCCTCAAGCAGTGCGTGTTTACCCTCGCCCTCCGTTTTTACCAGTCGCTGTACCGTGAGGACGGAACTTCGCAGGATCCGGAACTGTACCGGAAAACGGGGCTCTGTCTCAAGGCGCAGGGGGATTACGAACGGGCATTGCATTTGCTCGAGCAGGCGAAGGATGGCGACAAGGATTCGCCCGCAATTCTCGCCGAGCTCGCCGACTGTTACGCATTGTGCGGCGAGGCACGACTTTCCAAGGTTCTGTTCAGGGAAGCTTTTTTTCAGGGAGCCGACCGGATCGAACTTCATTTTCTGGAATCCGAAATCGTGCAGAGGCTGGTCGTGCAGGTACAGTCGCTCGGCTTTACCGGACCCGAACTCGTCGAATGGATACCGGTGTACGGCGTACTCTATGGCGTCCTGAACGTGAAAAGGGAGCTCAGGGCCCTCGAATTCGGAAAACTGAAACAGGCTATTTACGCGCTGGAAAACGAGATAAAGGATACGACGGCGGAAAACAGGTCAATACTGGTTCCCCGCCTTATCAATCATTACTTTTGGCTGATCGATCATTACGTCAACGTAAATGACGAGAAAACCAGGATTAATGAAGTACTGTTAAAAATCAAATTACTGGATACAGACGTGTATCACCGCTACACGATCGTTGGTTAAATCTGTCCAGGACATGCTGAATGAGGAAAAGTGGACCCGTGCCACGATCAGTAATTATTCGATCAGCAATTTCAAGGAACTCGACACCATCATCCGCGAAGCCCAAGCGGCCAAATGCATAGATGACGTGAAGACACTGTGCGACGAACACCTCGCCCACACGAAAAACAGCATCATCGCCCTGTATCTCTCGGGTATCAGCGCCCTTTCCAAGCAGCTCCTGGACGACTCCGCGCTCATCACCCTCATCAATATTTTCATCGACAACCATAAGAATCCGATCGTCGAGCATCTGTGCAACCGCGTCCTCGATTTCGGGGAATCCAAATTCGCGCTCCGGACCCTGGCGGACTGCTACAAGGAAAGTTCGAACGACCTCCTGTTTCCGGTCTGGGAGCGCCTCGTCAAGATAGACTACGAGGAAGCTGACATCACCAAGCAGCTGGCCGAAAAATTCGAAAAAGACGGCAATATCGAAGCCGCCGTCGAATACTTCAAGAAAGCGCTGTACCGGTACATCAATCGCAAGCAGACCAACTCGGTCAAGGAAATCTGGACCCATCTCGTCAGCCTCATCCCGCAGGAAATCGACTTTTTCTATCACGTCCAGCGCAAGATCTCCAAGATCATGGGCGACGACCGCAGCGCGATGCTCATGCAGGAAGTCTACGTGTACTACAAGGACCACGGCGAATGGAATACCGCTATCGACATCCTCAAGCTCATCCTTTCCTACGACGACAAGGATTCCTGGTCGCGAAAGGAAATCGTCGAGTGTTTCCGCGGTAAATATTCAGGACACAGCCAGCTTGACGAATACATCAAGGCATCCAACCTCAACCAGAACTGGCGGAACGTCTTCGAGGCGATCGGCGAGTTCGAAAAGCACATATCCTTCGATGCGGGAAACTACGTGTTCCACCGTTCCTGGGGCGTAGGCCGCATCGCCGGCGTCAAGAACGACGAGATCACCATAGACTTCGCGAAGAAACGCGCGCATACCATGAGCCTCAAGATGGGCGTCAACGCGCTCCAGACACTGACCAGGGAACATATCTGGGTCCTGAAGTCCATCTGGAAAAAAGAAAAGCTCGTCGAGAAAGTCAAGGGCGATCCGACCTGGACGCTCAAGACCATCATAAAAAGCTACGACAACAACTGCGACCTCAAGCACATCAAGGCCGAACTCGTGCCGTCGGTACTGACCGTCAACGAATGGACGAGCTGGAGCACCAAAGCCCGCAAGATCCTTCAGGACGATCCGGGATTCGGCGTCAATCCGACCAATATCGACATGTTCGTCGTCCGCGACCGCCCCATTTCACTCGAGGAAAAACTGTTCAACGAGTTCAAGGCCCAGAAGAATTTCTTCTCGCGCATAGACCTCCTGATGACTTTCTCGGAAAAAGCCGAACCCGATTCGGAATACTTCGCCGAAATGTTCTCCTACTTCGCCGGATACCTCAAGGCCTTCAACCAGGTCAACGAGCAGATCATCGCGTCCTACCTCGTCGTCAAGCAGATCGTGGCGAAGCATCCGCACCTCAACCCGGGCATCCAGTACAACTTCGCCGAGCTCTTCGCGGACATCGACGACCCTTCAGTGGTCTATACCGCGATCAAGGACAGCGATCTCCGCCGGAGCTATCTGCAGCACATAAAGAATTTCCTGCCCGAATGGGCCGACCTCTACATCAAACTCTTCCCGACCGTCCTCACCCTCGAGCTCATCGACGCGTTGGTCAAGGACGGCTATCAGGACAAGGTAAAGACGCTTGCGATCAACTGTTTCGAGAACTATCGCGACTATCGCGAGGCGGCCATCTGGTTCTTCAAGAATTCGCAGGAATCGGAATGGTTCAAGGAAATCGGCATACCGTACGAGAAACAGCTGATCACCCTCATCCATATCCTTGACATCACCTATCGCGAAATCGCAAACCACCGGGAAACGACAGAAAACAGGAAGATCAACCGTCAGGTTCAATCCCTCATCTTCGGCAAGGAAACCCTCCTCGAAAAGTTCATTTTCCAGAGCGACGTCAATACGATCACCCGGCTTTATACCCTCGTGGACGACGTCAAGGACCTCGATCCCGCGATAAAGATGCACCTTCGAAACAAAATCCTCGAAGAGCACAAGGGTTTCAAGTTCTTCGGCTCGGAAGAGAAAATCATCGTCTCGCGCGGACTCATGGTCACGTCACGCATGTACGAGGAAAAGAAAAAGACCCTGCAGAACATCATCGACGTCGAAGTCCCCGCGAACTCGAAGGAAATCGGATTTGCCCTCTCGCTCGGCGACTTGCGCGAAAACGCCGAATACAAGGCGGCGAAGGAGCACCAGACCATCCTCAACGCGACGGCCACCCGTCTCCAGGAGGAAATCGACCGTGCCCAGATTTTCGACCCCACCACCGTAACGGTCGCCCGCGTCTCCTTCGGAACCGTCGTCCGCCTGATGAACAACTCGAAAAGCGCGGAAGAGACTTATACCATCCTCGGACCGTGGGAATCGGATCCCGACCGTTTCGTCATCTCGTACATGTCCCCCTTCGGCAACGCAATCCTCAATCACCGCGAGGGAGAAAAACTCAAATTCACCATCAACGAACGCGATTACGATTATACGATCAAATCCATTACTGCTGCTGCATTCTGAAGTAGGAGTATCGCATGAAAAAAATAAAAAAAATTTTGGCACTGGCCCTGTTGGCCGGTGCCCTCCTTCCGGCGCTTGCCGCCGGTTCGGACGTCGTGGTACTGATGGATGCCTCGGGCACCATCCTCCCCTACTTTGACGAAATCAACAACCGCGTACTGGTCGACATTACCCGGAAATTCGTACGGCAAGGCGACACCTTCCACCTTGTTTCGTTCAATTCGCGGGTCAACCTGGAAATCGTGCAGCCCATCAGGACCGAGGCCGACATCTCACGGGTGGTATCGCGATTCATGCTGCTGTATCCTCTCGGGCAGAATTCCGACTTCCTGTCCGGCATCAACTACACCTGGCAGTATGTGTCGGGTCTCGACCAGCAACGCGACAAGATCATCATCGTCATCTCGGACGGAATTTTCAATCCGCCGCCGAACAGCACCTACTCTGCCTGGACCGGCGAGCAGGTTCGGACTGAACTCGACCAGGTATCCGCCAAAATCCGCTCTGCCGGCTGGCAGGTATATTACATCAAGCTTCCGTTCCCGCAGAATGCCGAAATCCGCTCGCTCGACGGAAATCTGATCGCCCAACCATCGATCTCCGCGACCGGTACGGCGGCTGACGGTACCGCTTCCGGCAAGGCGGCGGAAGCAAAAACATACAACGACGTTTCGTCGGATTTCACCGATGCGCTCGATATCGGCCAAAGCCCGCTTCCGGAAAACGGGGTGCCGCTCACTTTCGTGGATTCGGTTTTCTCCCTGCCCGAAGTGACATTCCCCGCGGATCTCGGCAAGAAGGGACGGCTCTTCACATTGCCCCTCAAGATAAAAAACACTTCCGACAAACCCTTAAACATGGAATTGAACGGAGTGTTCGTCGGCGACACGGACGTACTCGAAAAGTTTTCGTTCCTCACCCTTTCGCCGTCGTCCCGCGGGACGTTGCAGGCGGACATCCGGCTCCCCGCATCGATCGAAAAGGGACCGCAGGACCTCGAGTTCCGCCTCCAGTTTTCCGGAAATCTCCGGGTCACCCCGCAAAGCGGGATCGTACGCATCACCCTCGGCAATTTCTCCCCCGAGATGCTCTTCAGGACGGGAGGTTCCGTCTTTCTCGTTTTGATCCTCATCGGCATCGCGCTGATTCTGGTAGCGGCCCTCTTCTTCGTCATCGCCAAACGAACCACCCGCCCCGCTTCCGATGCCGTCCGTTCCGCCGAAATCGCGGCCGGGGCCGCCAACGCGGAAACTTCCGCGCGGACCGTGCAGGAGCAAGCAGCCGCGAAAAAAACGGCGCAATCGGGCAACGCATCGCCTGCCGCGATCAAGACATCGCCTGCCGCGGAAACCGGATCGCCCTCCGCGGAAACCGGAGCCGCAGCGGCAGCTTCCCTTTCAATTTTCGGAAAAGAAAAAAGGCACCTTCCCGTCGTCCTTGAAACCGCGAAAAACGACGAAGCCGGACTGTTTGCGAAATCACTCGCGGCCGAACAGGCTGCGGAAAAGAACGAGCGGCTCGCCGTGCTTTCCTCTGCGGCGAAAAAACCGGAACATCACGCCGGCATGATGGCCGGAGCGAACGCCAACGAACCGATAGCGGTACGGGAGAATACGCGCGTCATGCTCGAACTCCATGTACACAACCAGAATCCGAACGTGGGGAAGCGGAACATACACATGATGAAAGCCGGATCGAGGCTTTCGCTCGGCGGCGGATCATCGCCCTTCCTCGTATTCCTCGTACGCTTCCCGCCGAAAATCGCCGAAATCAGGTATGACGGCAAGGCCTGCAGCCTGGCGATATTCAAACCGGAATATTTTCCGTACGAATCCGCGAACATCATCCATGACTGCATAAACCGTCCGATAACGATCGTTTCGGACAAGGCGTACGAACTGACCTTCGAGATGCGGATTTACGAGGATCCCGTCACGATATTGAACCGGATCCTGACCTCGATAAAATACTGACCGGTCCGGGTTTCGGTTCCTCATCCAGGATTTTCTTGGCGCGTCGCTGGAGGGCACCGAGCTTTTCGTCTGCGGCCATGCCCTCAACCATTCCCCGCGCCTCCGCGTACCGGTTTTTCTCGAACATGTCGAGACCGATGCTTTTAGTGAGCGCATCCTTGTGGCCGAGATACGCCGTCGCGACGGAAGCGGATCTGTCGTCGGCGATGGTCGCGACGATTTTTCCCAATTCATACCTGAACGATTTTTTCTTGTCGTCCTTCAACGTCGCAAGCATTATTTTCTCCACATCCGGAAAAATGAAGCCGAAATTGTTGGCCATCAGCACGGATGCCGCCTTGATGCGGACCTTTTCGGAGGCTTTTTCGTCGTTTACCAAAGTAGCCAGCCAGGCATTCCCCTCCGCGCCGTCGAATGAGGCCAATGCCTCGATGGCGCGGAATTTGACCGTTTCCACGGGATCTGTCCTCGCGCGGTACAGGAGATACGAGACTGCGGAGTCTATCTTGAGTTTTTCGGCGGCGGCGATGGCTTCGATCCGGACCTTGTAATACGAATCCTTGAAGCTTTCGAGAATGACGGAAACCGATTCCGGCGTATCGAAGTTGGACAATCCGTTTATCGCGGCGGTCCGGAGCACCGGGTCGTTTTCCTCGAAAAGTTCGGACAAGACGGGAACCGCCTCGGGGTTTTCCATCTTTCCTATCGCTGTAGCCGCCGATGCCCGTATCATCGCATTCTCACCGTCATCCCGAACTATTACGACGAATCGGTCCCAGCTCGCCACCGCCTTCATCTCGCCCAGCGCGGTCATGATATTCTGCCTGACAATAAGCCGCTGCTTTTCGTCCCCGGCTATGTCGCCCTCGAGATATTCCACGAGAAAATCCGCGTCTTCCGGATTGCCTATTTTCCCGAGCGTGACTATGGAACGGTCGCGAAGATCGGTCCCCTCACCGGACAGGATATTCCGAATCAGGGGAGACGCTTCGATGCACCCGAGCGCGCCGACGTACTGCATCACGGCTAGCACCGTACCTGTCTTGTAGTCGAACGGTTCGGCGAGAACCTCGAGGGCATAGGGCTTCAAGCTGTCGTTCTTGCTTTCCGAATAGAAAGCGAGAATTCCTTCGCGAACGGCGGAACTTTTCGTTTTCGAGAACAGCTCCGTCAATTGACCGTCGTAACCCCGTTCCTTCTCCTTTTGAAGCTGGGCTATCAACACGAGTATTTCGTCCTCGAGACCGAATCGGAGCACGTCATTTCGCCTGTCGGACTCGCTGTCGACCGCGAACGCCATGGCGGAAAGAATGACGAAACAAAAGATCGCCGCGAATCGAATCGAGCGTGCCTTCATGCGTTGCCTCCGGTGAATCTGGCGAGGAAATTTTTCCGGTATTCGACGAACGAGTCGGAAAGAATCGCGATTCGTATCTCCTCCATGAGCCGGTTGAGGAATGCGAGGTTGTGGTACGTGGCGAGCATGGAACTGAGGATTTCGTCGTTCTTGTACAGATGGCGCATGTACGCCCGTGAATACTCGCGGCAAACACGGCACGCGCATTCGGGATCGATCGGTCCGAAATCCGCCGCGTAGCGTTCCTTCTTTATCGCGATCGAACCGTCCCTCGTGAAGAAAGAACCGTTGCGGGCGTTCCGGGACGGAAGCACGCAATCGAACATGTCGATACCGTTCAGGACGGCATCCAGGATATAGTCCGGCGTGCCTATACCCATCACATACCGCGGTTTGCCGGGAGGAAGGAGACAGGCGGTGGAAGCGAGGAATTCCGAATACACTTCCGCGGGTTCGCCCACGGAAAGGCCGCCGATGGCGATGCCCGGCGTGTCGAGTTCGATGACCGATTCGACGCTCTCCTTCCTGAGATCGGGGAAGAAATTTCCCTGGACGATCGCGAACAGCTTTCCCTGATACCCGTCGCCCGTTTCGAGCCAGGTTTTTTTCGCGCGGTTGGCCCAGTCCGTGGTGATGACGAGGGCTTCCTTCGCTTTTTTCCATTCCGTACCGAAACCGGTGCAGACGTCGAGCTGCATCTGTATGTCGCTGTTGAATCCCGCCTGCAGCTCCACTACGCTTTCAGGCGTCAGAAACCGCGCGGAGCCGTCTATATGGCTTCGGAATTTGACGCCCTCCCGGGTGATCTTCCGGAAATTCGAAAGGGAAAAAACCTGATATCCGCCCGAATCGGTCAGGAAGTTCTTTTTCCATCCGGAGAAACCATGCAAGCCGCCGGCTTGTCTGATGATGTCGACGCCGGGCCTCAAATACAAATGGTAGGTATTGGCGAGAATGATGTCGAAACCGATTTCGTCAAGCCAATCCTTGGTCATCGCCTTTACCGTCGCGTTCGTGCCGACCGGCATGAAGGCCGGTGTGCGTACCGGTCCATGGGGAAGATCGATGGTTCCGGTGCGCGCGGCGCATTTGGAGTCCTGGTGTTGGATCGCGTAGATACTGTCGTTTTTTTGCATTTATCATGTCCTTGCGTAGCGTAAAATGAGACTGCTCGCCCCTATGAACAATATGACCGGAAACCATGCGCCCGCAAGGGGAGAGATATATTCCCACTTCGCGAAGAGCATGGTGACCATCTGGAGCACATAATACAGAACGGCGATCGAAAGGCTGAGCAGCAGGCTCATGAGCATGATGTTTTTCTTGAACCTGCCGCCGAGCGAGATGGAAAAAAACAGTACTATGAAAATGGTGAACGGAAACGAAAAACGGCGATGATAATTGGAAAGCTGCTCGCTGTACGGAAGCCCGGCCTTTCGCAAGGTAGCGATGAATTTCTTCGCGTCGACGGACGACAACTCCTCGACCGAAGTCGTATTTCTCCTGAATGTGGACGGCGGTTCCGAAAGCGCCGACGTCGGGGCGCCGCGCATCATTGTTACGTCGCCGTTCTCTCCAAAATTATATACGACCGGATCGACCGGCAACCATTGCGTCCCGTTCCAAACGGCGACAGGGGCGATGATTATGGAATCGACGTCGCCATCGCCGTTTCGGGTTACTGCCAAAAAAGAAAACAACTTCTTTTCCGTTTCGAGGTAATAGTCGGCGGTATACACGACCGTACCGGATTCCGACAGGACGACGATGTTCGTATTGCTGAGGGATTCCTCCTGTTTGAGGAGCAACCGGTTGAGCGCGTTTTTCTGGTACATGGAATGTATGACCAGCCTGTCCTCGAAAAAAAACATGCCGATCGACAGGAAGAAACCCGCGACGAGAAGGGGAACCACCAATACGTACAGGGAAAAACCGGAGGCGAATATGGCGGTAAGTTCGTTTCGGGCATAGAGATTCCCCATCGTATATGACGAGGAAAACAGTATCGCCATGGGCATCGAAAACGACACGCACTTGGGGACATACAGCCATAAAACGCGCAATATGCCCGAGAGCGGTACGTCGTTCGACAGATACTTCCAGAAGTTCGCGAACAGTTCGCCCAGTTCGAGAAGCAGCACGAAAAACAAGAGAGAAACCAGGAGGACGGGAATGAAATTGGCCAGGAGATAACGCTGCAGCAACTTCATTGGAAAAGCTTCCTACCCATGAACAGGAGGCCGAGCGACAGAATGGAGGCATTGGGAAGCCACATCATGAGGGTTCCGTCAAAACCGAGCCGGAGGCTCATGGTCTGGCCGCCGATGAGCATGGCCCAATACAAAACGGCAATTATGAGTCCCATGATGAAACCCGCGCTCTGTCCGTTTGATTTCGCGGACAGGGCGAGCGGAAAAGCGAGTATGACGAAAAAGAAGGCACCGAAGGGAATCGAAAACTTTTTGCTGTATTCCATCCGGTACATGTTGAGCGACCGTTTGTCGTCTCCCTTCTCGCGCTTAACCAGTTCGGCATGCAAGTCCCTGGAGCTCATCTCCCTGGGACTCACGGATCCCGAATAGGACTGAAACACGTTCCGGGCGAGTACATTGTAGGATACGCTCTGTGCGCGCAAGATATCGAAGGCGGAGTTGTCCTTGGGATCGATTACTGAAACGACGGCGTCGTCCATTTGGAGCGTCATCAAAACCGCCTCGTTGTCCGATTTGGACACGGATGCCCCCGGTGCGGCGATTATGCGTTTTTGTCCGTCCGAAGTCGAATCAATGACCAAGAGGCTGTCCATCAAACCGTCCTTGATCGTACCGGTCACCAATATCGCGTTTTGGTTCCGTTTGATCGAATTCGATTCGAGTTCGAGCGCCGGGGTCGATGTCAATATCTTGCGATACAGCCGGTTGAATTCGATCGTTCCTGCCGGAAGGAGAATGTCGTTGGTCAAGAAAGATACGATCGATACGAATATACCCACGGAGACAACCGGGCCGAGAATGAATCGGAGCGAAATTCCGAGCGCGTTCATCGACAGAATTTCCCGATCGGTGGCGAGCCTACCGACACCCATCAAAGTCCCGACGAGGGCCGAAAAAGGTGCGGACGTCGCGATGATCGAAGGAAGGGCATAGAGAACCAGAAGAAGGACTTCCTTGATGGGTGCTTTTTTCGAGAGTATATCCTCGGCCATGAGCAATATCTGGTTGACGAAGAATATCAGGAAAAAAAACAGGAAACAAATGAGGAAGTTGAGGAGCATCTCGCGGGATATATAGGCGAACAAGGTTTTTCGCATCTATTGGCTGCCGGTGGAACCGTACCCTCCGGTGCCACGGTCGGTGCCGCCGAGATTTTCGGAAGGAACGAGGACGACCCGTTCGACGGACGAGAAAACAAGCTGGGCTATCCGGTCGCCGTTTTCCACGATGAAGGGTTCATTCCCGAGATTGACGAGGACTACGCCTATCTCTCCCCGGTAGTCGGAATCGATGGTACCCGGCGAATTGAGTACGGTAATCCCGTATTTCAAGGCAAGTCCGGAGCGGGGGCGTACCTGCGCCTCGAAACCCGCGGGAATCTCTACCGAAATTCCGGTCGGCACCAGTTTTCGCCCGAAGGGAGGAATCGTGAGCGTATCGGTAAGCAGCGCCCGGAGGTCTGCGCCGGCTGATCCTTCAGTCTGGTAAACGGGAATCGAACTGCCGTTTTTTCGGGTACATCTGACTGTCATCGCCATTTTCTCCTGCACTCCTTCATGTGTCGTTTGCCTGCGTATACGACGAGCGATTCTTCCGCAGAACTGAAAAACGTACGTACCGTATTCTGAATATCGTCATTTTCGAGCGATTCGAGCAGTGTTGCGGACTCTTCGATCGTATACAGCGTATCGTCGTAAAAATGCAGGCGGCCGAGCCGTTTCATGCGGTTTTCGATATCCTCGGCGGATAAAATCATTTCTCCCGCCAGATGTGATCGCGCATCCGCCAACTCGATATCCGTAAAACCTTGTTGCCGGATCGATTCAAGTTCGCAAAACAGGTTTTCGACGGTTTCCACCGTCCGTTCGACCGGAGTCGCCGCATACGCGAACCAGATCCCCGAGTCGCGGTTGAGGGAAAAGGTACTGTAGACGGAATAACACAAGCCCCTATCCTCCCTGAGCGACTGGAAAAGGCGGGAACTGACCGAGTCTCCTATTATAGCATTGATGACCGACCATGAAAACCAGGCTGCGGAATTACGCTCGAAATCGAGCGGTCGTGCAAGAAAAATCTGGCTTTGTGCGAATGGAGAGACGGGATAAGAGCGACCGCTTTGGAACCGGGGTAAATCGTCAATCGATACGGCCGCATTATCTTGTTCCCGCGTCCGGCCGGAATAATCATAAGCACCGAGAATTGACGATAAGCGTTCAGCATCCATGGCTCCCGCGACGGTCACCACGGGAGGCATATTCATGAAATACGCGCGATATTCATCCCGGATGCGCGTCGATTCCAGTTTTTCGACTTCCTCCACCGTACCGCCAGTCGGGCGGGACAAGCCATGTCCGGGATACATCGCAGCGAGAGCCGCATCCATCGCCATTTCCTCGGCATCGTCCAGCGAGGAGAGAATTTCGCTGACGATTACGGAACGCTCCTTTTCGATGTCGACCGTCGAAAATACCGAATCGCGCAGCATCGACATGACGATATCGACCGCAGGGACGGCATGGATTGCAGGTACCGCGCAATATACGCACACGAGCTCCCGTTCCGTGAAGGCGTTGACATAACCGCCGATACGGTCGAAAAAAAGGGCGAGCTCGCGTGCGGATCGATCGGAGGTGCCCTTGAAGAGCAGATGTTCGATGAAGTGCGTTATTCCGTGAGACTGCGGACCTTCGTCCCGCGAGCCCCGGGAAAACCAAAAACCGATTGCGGCGGCTTTAGTCGCTGCAACCGGTTCGGCTAGAAAACGTATTCCGTTCGGAAGGATACGGTCAATTGGTGGCATTGTCTCCCAGCGCGTCCACGTAGGAAAGGTTGAGCCGTCCCATCTTGTCCACTTCGAGGAGCTTGACGGGGATCTTCTGTCCTTCCTTGACGACGTCCGATACGTTCGCGACGCGGTTGCGGGAAAGTTTGGATATGTGGCACAGGCCTTCCTTTCCGGGAAGGATTTCGATGAAGGCGCCGAAGTCCATGATGCGCTTGACGGTTCCCTCGTATATCCTGCCGACTTCCGGATCTTCGACGATGCCCTTGATCGCGTCTTTCGCGCCGAGGGCGGCTTTCGCGTTCTTTCCGTAGATCGTAACCGTTCCGTCGTTTTCGGTGTTGATGCGTACCGAGTAAAGCTCGGAAATCGCCTTGATGTTCTTTCCGCCGGGTCCGATGAGGGCGCCGATCTTGTCGGTTTCGATCTTCATGACTTCGATGCGGGGCGCGAACTGCGAGATTTCCGCGGCGGGTTTGGAGATGGTCTTGTTCATGATGCCGAGGATGTGCATGCGTCCGCGTTTCGCCTGGGCGAGCGCCTGTTTCATGATCTCGGTGGAGACTCCGGCGATCTTGATGTCCATCTGGAAGCCGGTGATGCCGTTTTCGGTACCGGCGACCTTGAAGTCCATGTCGCCCAGGTGGTCTTCCTCGCCGAGGATGTCGGAAAGGACCGCGAACTTGTCGCCTTCGGTGATAAGGCCCATCGCTATTCCCGCGACGGGGCTCTTCATCGGCACGCCGGCCTGGAGCATCGAGAGGGTTCCGCCGCATACGGAAGCCATGGAGGACGAGCCGTTGGACTCGAGAACCTCGGATACGACGCGAACGGTGTACGGGAAGGCTTCGCGCGAAGGCACCATCGGCTCGAGAGAGCGGCGGGCAAGGTAACCATGGCCGATTTCGCGGCGTCCGGTACCCATGCGGCCGACTTCACCGACGGAGAAGGGGGGAAAGTTGTAGTGGAGGATGAAATTCTCGCGGCGGTCGCCTTCGATGTCGTCGAGGATCTGCTCGTCGAACACGGTGCCGAGGGTCGCCACCGCGAGGGCCTGGGTCTCTCCGCGGGTAAACACGGCCGATCCGTGGGGACAGGGCAGCACGCCGATTTCGCAGGTGATGTCGCGGATTTCGTCGGTCTTGCGGCCGTCGACACGGACGCCTTTTTCGAGGATGGTCGACCTGAGGATGCTGTATTCGAGCTCCTCGAAGAGCGCGGCAAAGAGTTTCTGCTGGACGCCGTCCGAAAGCTGGTCCGCGTATTTTTTGGCGAGGTCGCTCTTGACCAGGTCGCAGGCCGCCCGACGCTCGAACTTGCCGCTGACGAACAGGGCTTCCTTCATGCGGGGATAGGCTTCCGCGTGCATGGCGTCGCGGTTCTCGAGGCTTACCTTGAGGGGGCTGAGGGGAAGTTTTTCGAGTCCGCAGAGGGCGCGGAGTTCGTTCTGGAGCTTGCACATGCTCTTGATGAATTCGCTTGCCTTGTCGAGCGCGCCGAGCATGACTTCCTCGGAAACTTCGTGCGCGCCGCCTTCGACCATGGTGATTCCGTCGGCCGTACCGGCTACGACGATTTCCATCTGGGCCTTGCCGATCTGCTCGAAGGTGGGGTTGACGATGTATTCGCCGTCGACCCATGCGATACGCGCTGCGGCTACCGGTCCGTCAAAGGGGATGTCGGAGATCATGACGGCCGCCGAACTCGCGATTACCGCGAGGATGTCCGGGGGATTGACCGTGTCGGAGGAGACGCAGGTCGGGACGATCTGGATGTCGCGGCCGAAGTCCTTGTCGAACAGGGGGCGCATCGGGCGGTCGATGAGGCGGGAAACAAGGACTTCCTTGTCTTTCGGGCGGCTCTCGCGCTTGATGAAACCGCCGGGAATCTTGCCCGCGGCGTAGTATTTTTCGTTGTAGTCCACGGTGAGCGGCACGTAGTCGAGGCCTTCCTGGCTGCTTGACGAGGCGCACACGGTCGCGAGGATCGCCGAGCCGGCAAACTGCGCGTAGATCGAACCGTTCGCCTGTTTGGCGAGACGGCCGGTTTCGAGGATCAATTCTTCATTGCCTATCTTGTAGGATACTCTATTTACCATACGTTATTAACCTTTCTTGTTGAGTCGAAAAAAAGAAAAAAAGTTACCTGCCGGCTTGGGACAGGTAACTTTTAGTTTACTTGCGGAGGCCAAGTTCCTGGATCAGGGTGCGGTAACCTTCGAGATCACGGCGCTGCAGGTACTTGAGAAGCCTTCTGCGCTGTCCGACCAGGATGATGAGTCCCCGGGTGCTGTTGGTGTCTTTCTTGAACGTCTTGCAGTGCTCGGTGAGCTGCAGGATGCGTTCCGTGGTAAGCGCGATCTGAACCTTGATATTTCCGGTGTCCTTTTCGTTCGCACCGAATTTTGTCACCACCGCAGTGGTTTTGTCTTTTGTAAGTGCCATTACTTACTCCTTCTCTATTATAAACATCATGA
>JFJP01010940.1_pt1 | contig 14502 bp, 7 predicted proteins | sample 431651 | NCBI WGS metagenome assembly JFJP01 (sample SAMN02602958, study PRJNA72255) | Microbial mat metagenome, whole genome shotgun sequencing project. | biome: fresh water; feature: sink hole; material: water; isolation source: purple microbial (photo- and chemosynthetic) mats found in... | reverse complement strand
GGCTTTTTTGCAGGTAAAAACGAGTTTTCATGTCCATTTTGGGAAAATGGGTTATGCGAGGCGATGAAAAGTTTAATTTTTGAAATTTTATAGTTCTTTTGGCACAAAATGTATAACCGAAGGACTGAGCATATTGCAATTTTAAACAATTTTTGAATTAACGTAAGAAGGTTTTTGATTATTAGTTTTTTTGATCAAACTTGAAATCAAACTTATAAATTTAGTTTTTAATTGACAAAAGGCCAAAAAAAATAATACACTTCGGTGATGATTGATCCGCAAGAATTGCAACTAATTCTCAAAAATTTACCAGCCAAATCAGGTATCTACTACTTTTTGGGCGCTGGGCAAAATCTGCTTTATATTGGCAAAGCTAAAAATCTCAAAAATCGGGTTTCTAGTTATTTTCAAAACCGTCAACATAACGCCAGAATTAGCTTAATGATCAGCCAAACCGAGGAAGTCCAATATACCGAAACTAAAAATGAAAAAGAGGCGCTTTTACTCGAAGCCAATTTGATTTTTGCCAAGCAGCCCAAATATAACGTGCTTTTGAAGGAAGAACAAAATTATGTCTATATTCGCCTCACCAAAACCGAAATTCCGACTTTTGAAATTGTCCGCAGCAAATTTGATCCAGATTCTCGCTATTTTGGGCCTTTCTTGAGCTACGCCAAAGCTTACCAAACTTTGTCCACCGTTCGTTCCATTTTCCCATATTGTGCTTTCAAAAAGCCTAGCTTGGGAGAATTTTAGAAATTTTGACCAATTACGCTCCACACTTTACAAATTTATAAAAACTTAAAATTCCAGAAATTCAACTCATTTTAGTCAATTTTGTGGTAAATTTTTGAGTAGCTTCTTTTTTTCAAAAAACCAAAAAGTCAAATAAATTGCAAACGGATTAAACAAATTCGGAGAATTACCATACCTACGCTCACTTAATTTTGAGAAAATAAATATTGTTTCGCTCAATAAAAATATAACAAAAAGCTGTGAGTGGAAAATATCTATTAAAATAAAAAGTTAAGTTTGAAATAAAGCCAATTAAAATAAAAAAATATAACAAAAAAAGCCAAAATTAAGTTTAGCTAATTTTAAAAATTATTTGTAAAAAAGTAATAAAAAAATAACCAAGAAAGTTATTTCAAATTTTAGTTTTGAGTTTGACTTGGTTTTAAAGCAATAATGCCAAGAAAATTAGATTAATTCATCTTCTTTGGAGATCATTTTGGACATAAAAGGTAGTTTGTGAGCGGCAATTCTAAAAGCTTCTTGGACTTTTTCCTTACTAATTCCTTGAACTTCAAAAATAATACGACCCGGTTTGACTGGGAACATAAAATAATCAATAGACCCAGCTCCAGTTCCCATCGGAATTCCTTGACCTTTGCTCGTGACAGGACGGCTTGGGAAAACACGAATATAGACTTTACCACCTTTGGTTCGGCGACTAATCACACGCCTTGCAGCTTCTATTTGACGACTGGTGAGCCAGCTAGAAGTGGTGGCTTTGAGTCCAAATTCGCCGTATTCTAGTTCACTGCCACGAGTTCTCATTCCGTTGCGTTTTTGACCGTAGCGATTAAAGACTTTGCGGTGGACGATTTTTTTTGGAGCAAGCATATTGGATAATTGATAAGGTGAAAAATGGAAAAATATCTGAAAATTTTTTAAGTCAAAACTAAAACAGCAAATTAAAAAAGCAAACTATAACGAATAATGGAAAGTTTATATTTTCAAAAAGACTGAAAAAATGTAAAGGTTTAACACGGGCTGACTATAATAGTCAAAATACAGTTCAAAACAAAATATAAGAAACTGCTTTAAAAATTACTTTGAATTTCAATTTTAAGTTTTATTAAAAAAAAGCTCAAAAAAATTATTCACTTTTAGGTTATTTGAATTTTATTTTCAAATTTTTACTTTTAGTTTGGTAGAATTTGACCTTAAAGTCTTTTCAAAATGTAATAATTTAAGACAAATACTTTTTGTAGTTTTCGTCAACTAAATTTTTGAAACTATGAAAATTTTGACATTTTTGGGAATATTTTGACTACTTTTTAACAATTGTGAAATAACACTATGAAGTTATTTTTTATTACTTAGGGATGAACCTGATTTACAACAAAAAATCACAACATAGAAAAAATAAGAAAAGAATTGAAAAATCAAAAAGAGAAAAGAAGAGAAAGAGAAAAAATAAATAAAACTTTGAACAGTCATTTTTATAACCCTCAGACTGGTAAAATAGAAGAAAGGTTTGAATATTCAAAATTAAACTAGACAATCAGAAAAGAAAAATATATCATAAATAATCTGTGTTCTTTTACAAGAATAAATTCAGTAATACCTCATATTGTAAAACATTCTGAATACGTTTATCATATGGAATATCCTGAATTAGATATTAAAATGAATTAGATATTAAAAATTATACAAAAATGAGAAATGGTACTTTTGATTTATTATTAGCTTTAGAATTTTAAAAAATTAAACTAAAGATCCAGTCAACCAAACTTCTCACACTTTGACCTGTTGCACCATTTGCTTCTAGGGCATTTTGTTTTTTGTTAAAAGCAGTTCCGGCGATGTCAAGATGCGTCCAAGCATAAGTTTTGGGGTTTTTAATTTGATGTTTTTCGAGAATTTGTGGTCGCCAGTTATTCTGATCAATAAAGTGCGACAAGAAAAGTCCTGCGGTAATGTGTCCAGCTTGACGCTGCAGTTTGCCCGTGTTGACCAGATCTCCCAAATCTCCCGTGACGCTTTCTCGCAGTATTTCTGGAAAATGATTTTGGACAGTTGGTTCACAATTTGCCACAAAACTTGCGAGTAAATTCTCGTTCAAATTCTCGTCGTTGCCCATAAGTCCCGTAAAATGGCAAGAATTGGCAACCACACAAGCGCCAGTCAAAGTCGCTGCGTCCACAATAAAATCTGGCTCCAGCAAAGTCGCATAGCTCAAAACATCAGCCAAAGTTAGTCTGCCTTCCGCGTCCGTATTCCAAACCTCCACAGTTTGACCACTAAAACTCGTAAGAATGTCGTCAGAACGATAAGAATCTGAATTGACTGAATTTTCACAAAAAGCCGTGAGCCAGTGAATCTCCAAAGTTTCTCCGTTTAGAATATTTTCCAAAGCTTTGAACTCAGAATTTAGATTTTCTGCATTTTCAGTTTGATTTGGCAGTCCAAAATCTTGATAATTCGGATTAGTAATTTGGTATTCCACGATTTCCAAAGTTTTACCATTTCCACTCATTTTATTAGTAATTTTTTGATCCGAAATTCCACCAAAAAATTCAGCGACTTTTTTACTTCCAATATTGCGATGATCTACTGGATAAATCAGATTTTGGTAATTCAAGTGTTTATCAGTCCAAATTTTGAAAACTAACGCCGCTTCTTGACCGAATTTATTACCGTGTGCAGACTTTTTGAGCCAAATGCCAAATTCAGGATTTTCTGTGTTTAATTCGTGCAACCCAATCATTCCCAAAAATTCACCATTTTTATTTTGAATAACCAAATGTAGTTCAGATTTTTCAATATCAGTTTGCATTGCTTTTTGGATAAATTTTTGAGTTTCTTCCAGATTTTCATTTGGTTTGGGATACATATATTCTGTAATTTCACTTGTAAATTCTCTAAAAATATCTTCGGCAAAATCCAAGCTAATTGGTTTCAAAGTTAATCTTTCTGTTTCAATCTGGAGTGTGGAAATATCCCAGTCTTGTTTGATAAAACAGTTTTTAGTTTCACAATTAGAACTTTGATTTTCAACCGTTTCCAACTCATTTTTTTCAATCTTCTCCAAACCTCGTCTAAAAATTTCTAAATGTCGAGCATAGCCAGAATCAGGACTGTCCGATTTCAAATTTGTTTGTAAAATATCTAGAATCTCAAGAGAACTGAGCCAAACTTCTCGCAGATTATCTTGCTTTTCTTCTTCTGATAAATTGGTTCCAATTTTGTCCAAAGAATTCAAAATTACCAAAAAACCGGAATCTGAGCAATATCTATGTGTCGGTTTGTCATTTGGCATACAGGAAATAATTGGTTCGCCGAGTTTAGTTTGGATTTCAAAATCTGTGTAGCCCAGTTCTTCTTGAATTTCTCGCCTCAAAGCAGTTTCTAAATTCTCGCCGTCTGTGCCGCCTCCTGCCAAAATCGGTAAATCACCCATCTTTACAAAACAAAATTTGTTACTTTTTGGATCAAAAATTACCGCTCGGACATTAATTCTGGGATTTTCCAATTCGTCGCCAACTTTTTTGCCAAAAATCATGTTCTCGCTAGTACCAAAATTCAGATTTTCTAAAATATTTTGAATTTCCAGGTTTTTACTTTTTGAAATAGTTGTTGGATTTTTTTCAGGATTTTTTGCTAGTGTTTTTCCTCTATTTTCCAGAGTTTTATTACTCATTTCTGCTAAAGTTTTCATCACTCCAAGCATAAGACCTGAGCCTCCCATATCGCATTTCATTTCTTTCATATGCCCATCAGTTTTGATGTCGAGGCCTCCCGTGTCGTAGGTCAAACCTTTACCAATCAGCACAATTCGGGTGACAAATTCTTTGTCAAAAATTTCAGGATTACTAACTTTGTCCAAACCGAGTTGAATTGCTTTGCTCACTCCACGCTGGAAAATCTCCCAAAACGGCTCCAGTTGTGGATTATTAAGTTTGTCATCCTGCCAAATTTGCTGAATTTCGTTTGAATTTAGCCAGACTTTTGTTAGCTTTTTAATTTTTTCCATTTCTGATAATTCCAAGGCTTGTTCGTTTTGAGAATTTAAAACCACCAAAAATCCAGTTTCGCTACAAAAAGTTTTTTCTATTTTGTCAACTTTTTCTCGTGGACAATAACTCAAAATTTCTTTGCCAAGTTTGGTTTTTATTTCAAAATCGGTGTAGCCAAGTTCTTCTCGGATTTCTCGTGCCAAAGCAGTTTTCAAATCTTCATTTTCAATTTTACCACCAACCAAGAAAAACGGCAAATTTTCCATTTGGACGAGGCAATATTTTTGCAATTTTGGATCAAAAAGGACACCACGCACATTTTCTCGAGGGGTTTTTAATTCATAATTTGGCGTCCCAAAAATCAGAACTTTATCAGTGTTTCTAGTTGTATTTTTGGGTAAATTGTGCAAAATTTTGGAGACTAATTCTGGAAAATCAAAAGAAGTTTGTCCGCCAAAATGTCCATATTTATCATTTTCTACTACGAGTTCTGCTTTGGGAATTTTCTGACAGTAATTTTGTGCAGCTTGGAAATTGACCGTTGGATCAAGTCTTGCGTGGTGAATAAAAACTTGACTGATTGACTTTCCAATTTTAATCCAGTCCAAACTGAGAGGATCAAAAGTGGCAAAATGTTGCTCTAAATAGCTTCGTTCACTAGTTTGTCCAAAACCAAAAACTCCAGCTACCGAGTGCCAAGCTCCGAGCTTGATTTCATTTTCAGTCAAAAAGCGAGATAGAGCCAAAGAACCTAGTGAATGAGTGATAAAAATAGTTTTTTCATCTAACTTATCTTTAATTCGGTTCAAAGTCTCCAGCCAATTTTGACTATCCAAAGAAGTGCTGCTTGGCACTTGCAGAATTTCTACTTTAGCCACTAAATCAGCTAAATTATACTTAACAGATTGATAAAAATTATGGCTAGTTTCGCCGCCACGACAAGGTAAAATAAAAACTTTCCAGTCAGTTAATTTATTTTTTTGACTCTCCAAATTACGACCCAAATTCAGTTTGGTGTGAACTAGGTTTGGTTTGTTTTCACTTGCCCTTCCGACTGCACAAACTCCGCCAAAATCGTTATTCAAAAGCCAGTCGTAATCACGCACTTTTATTTCCACATTTTCATAATTTCCCAGTTCTTTTTGGACAATTTCCACCGCAGTTTTTGGGTTAAAAAATTCCGGCGTTTCTTCAACTACAAAGCGGTTCAAGCTCATTCCCGAATTTAAACTTGTCAGTTTTAAAGCATCAAATTCACTGAATTGCTTTGCTAAATTGGGACAAAGTCTAATTTTAATTTTGGAATTTTCATAAGTTTTTAAAGCTGAATTTTCTAAATTTTCGCTCTCATTTTGAGAATTATTTCCTGAATTTTCTTTTTGTAAATTGGTTTTGTATTTGTCAAATTTCCAGAGTTTTTGGTTAATTCCCAGCTGCAAATCTAACAGGTTTTTGGAAAGTTTTTTGGCTTTTTCACTCTCAAAATTACCAGAAGCTGTAGGAAAATCTGAAATATAATCAATTTGGATTTCGTGAACTTTCATTTTGGCAAGACTTTCGGCAATTTTGGCTCCAAGATGGAAAAAATCTACTTTGTAAAACGGATCGAAAGTTTTGACTTTTTTGAGCTCCAATCCAACAAAAAGCGTGTAACTTTCAGGTAAAAAGCAAGTTTGTCTGTATTTAGCTTCAAAACCTAAGTTTTCCAGAATTTTTTTGTTTTCAAAATTTTCAAAGTCAGTTTGGTTGAATAAATGGACAGAAATTTGCATAGAATTTTGTGATTTTTGTAAAGAATTTTTGGAATTTGTGAATTATGTGAATTAAATTTAAATTGATCCAAAACTTAATCTAAATAACACAATTAAGTCAAAACTTGTCAAATCGGAATTTTTTTATAGCTTTTACGCTCATAGATTTTCCCCAAAGTTTAGCTTTGAGTTTGTTTTATATTTCAATTTCTTTATATTACTTCAAATTTCCAAAATAAAGCAAGAAATAACCGAAAAACTCAGTTTATCAGTTTAATTTTCAAAAATTAGTTTCAGTTTTAAATTTAAGATTCCAGTTTAAGATTTTCTATTTTTTTCTATTTAATTTCAAGGCTTTCAAAAATCTTTTTCAAAAATTTAGCGTGCAATTTGTAATTGGCAAAAACAAAAATAATCAGAACCAAACTTCGCAGAGAACTAGAATTGAGAAAATCTTGATATTCAAAATATGGAAAAGGTATTTTTAAATTTGCCATCAAAGCTCCAAATAAATAAACAAAAAATCCAAAAAATTCTAATAAAGTATAAGCTAAACTCCAAACAGCAATATTGAGAATAATTACCGAAATTGCAATCAGGGCAAAAATGTAAAATTGACTGATTTGGAAGTTAAGTTGGATATTTTGATTTGGTGGATTTGAAGTATTTTGTGCAACATTTTCTGAATTTTCCAAATTTCCACTTCTTGTTTTGCTATTTTCTATTTTTTTATTTTCCATTTTCTCGTTTTGTGTTTTGTCAAATTCTAAATTACTTTTTTGCAAGTTTTCATTTTGCTCTGAGTTATTTTGAAAACTATTTTGAGAATTATTTTCTTGATTTCTGAGGAATGCTGCAAACTGTTTTTCGGTTTCATCGTTTTTCATAATTTTTTGGCTTAATTTTTTAAAATTCAATTCGTAAAATAACTTATAAAAATTCAATTCTTTTTGATTTTATTTAGGAGTTTATTTAGGAGTTTTTCAAATCAGGAAATATCTGGACAAGATTTGGCAAATTTTAAATTAGAAATTGGTCTAACTTTTGGATTTAATTTTTGGTATTTTGATTGTTTTTTTGAATGAAATTTTATTTGTATTTGGGAATTTTAGAATTTTGATTTTTGAATAGTTTGTAATTTGTTTGGTCGGAATGCAGGGAATTGAACCCTGTACCTCCTGCTCCCAAAGCAGGCATGCTACCGATGCACCACATTCCGTATTTTTGATAACCTAATCACAATTAAAAACTCAAATTTTGTCAAGTTTATTTTTGGAATTTTAGTTTGGATTTGGGTTTGGTATTTTTGAAATCGCTTATTAAATCGCTTATTACATGATTATTTTTGGGAATTTTTGAACTGTTTTTTGTTATATTTGACATTCTTGAAATTGTAAAATTAACTCATAAAATTATTTCAAATTAAAAAATAAATCAATTTAGAAATCAAGTTTTAAGATAAAAATTTTTGAAAAAATATGAAAAATACAGGAAATTTTGAGAAGTTTTTTTGGAATAGAGAAGGTTTTTTTTGTGCGGAAAAATCAGAAAAGTGCAAATTCTCGAGAAATAATATGGAAATATTGGAAAATTCTGATCTAAATATGGAACTTTGTTTGGAAAATAAAAACTTGGAAAATCAGGAAAACTTGGAAAATAATTCGGAAAATAACAGTTTAAACTTTGTTCAACGAGCTAATTCCAAACTTTATCTCAAAATTCCACTTTGGCAAAATGAAGTGAAAATTGAACGGAGAATTGAAATGGAAAATTTGTCGGAAAGTGAATTTGAAAGTTTGGAATTTGAAAATCAAAATGGAAATCAAACTTTTATAAATCAAAATCAGCAAAATGGAAATTTACAAAGCCAAAACGCCGAAAATTGGCAAATTCTGGAAAACCTAAATCTGAATTTAAATTTGGAAACTGAGAGTAAAAGCGAAAATGAACCCAAAAATTCTATCAAAAACCACAAAATTAGGAAATTACAAATTGAAAAACCCCAAAGTAGGAAATCGGAAAATTTACCTAAAAAAAAGTTGAATAATTTAGAAAAAACAAAGCACGAAAATCTAGAAATTACAACTAAAATTAATTCTCAAATTAACTCTGAAAATGCCGAAATAAATTTGGAAACCATATTGAAAATAGTGATTTGGCAAATGGGAAATTGTACTACTGAAATTCAACTTTTTGGTAGAATTGAGGCAAAAACTCAAATCAAAATCACGATTTGGCAAATGGGAAATTGTGCTAAAGTCAAAATAAAATCTGGTTTTTTGGTGGTCAATAAACTAGAATTGGAAGCTAAAATCGTCATCAAAGCGGAGAATTGCGAAGCTGAGTTTACAAGTCATAATCTGCTACTTGCAAAGGCTGAAGCCAAAATTTGGCCAGTTTTAGAAATCCACAAAGCACCCAAAAAATGCACACACGGAGCGACAATCAGCACTTTTGACGACAATTCCATCAAATATCTACAAACTCGACGAATTAGCAAAGAAAGTGCTAAAAAACTTTTGGAAAATTACTTTTTGGATGAGTTTTTGGACAAATTTGGAAATTAAATTTTTACTTGGAATTGCTTAAATATCAAAAAAATGTTAATAGAGGCTAATTAGCTTACACTTTGCAATTCAAAAATTGGAAATCTAAAAAAGTTATTTATTTTAACTGTTTTTATGGTAAATTTGCAAAAAAATATCTCCAAAAATGCTTTTTAAAAAGCTAAAACACGAGATAAATTTTAGTTTTAGGAAATTTTCCATCACTTTACTCTGTTCACAAAAAAAGTTGAAATAATTCACCAAATTGTTTGTTTTTAAAACTTACTCCAAAAAGCTATCAACATCAAAAAACCCACTCAAAAAGAATGGGAAATTTGGAAATCAGTTTGAAAAATTATCAACTTAACTTAAGTATCAATTAAATTTGAAATAAACCTTGAAGTTATTTTTGAAAACAATTTATTCAATGATTTTTTAAGAATTTCTTCAAAGGTCTCAAACTTATTTTCTTTTGCTTTTGACTTCTGCTGATCTTTGTGGCACAAAACTGTGAGCAAGTTGATTATTACGGTAATAATAAAAACCAGCAATTCCAAAAAGCCCCAAGCTCAAAATTCCACTAATCCAAGCCATTCCGCCAGTTCTTGGAGTGACTGGAGCTATAATAACCACTGGAAAGTCAACTTTGACATCTCTACTTGGGATATTATCAGCAGTGATTCTTGCAGTATTCGTAATTATGTCGCTATTTTTGGCAGTTGTGTTAACAGTTGCCTCAAAGCTAAAACTTGCTGTTTCAGCACCTTTAAGAGAGTTCAAATTCCAAGTAATTGTTCCGTCACTTGAATTATACGAGCTTTCTGGGCTAATTTTTTCAATTTTAGTCAAGCGATTTTTGTCGCAAGTATCAACTATTTTGACATTTTTAGCTTCACCTTTGCCAGTATTGCGAACGTTTATCGTGTAGACAACTACCGATCCAAGTGTCAAATTGGCGTCTTTACAGATTTTACCAGTGGATTTTTCTTTGCAGATTTTGTCAGAAGTGTCCAAGATCGCAGGCTCAATTCCAGGTCTGAATTCAACTGTGGACTTGCGCTCTCCATCTAACATCGGTGAAGTTGCAATGGCTGTGTTGACCACTTTGGAGCTTACTCCAACCTTTATTTTGGCGTCAAAACTACCGGTAATCGTTTCCCCAGCTTTGATACTACCAATAGTCCAAATTAGGTCGCTACTTTGGGAATAGTTGCTAATTGGCGGCTGAACATTACTGATATTTTCCAGGTTTGTGTCAATGGCGTCTTTCAAAGTTACACTTTCTATGGCTACGGTCGTTGGATTTTTGACTTGAATCTGGTAAGTGATTTCGTCTCCTGCCATCATTTTGGTGTTACCGCAAGGCTCTTGAGTACTTTTTTTGAAGCACAATTTGGTTACAATCAAGTCTGGATCAATCACATTGACAATAAAGTTTGCGGGACTTCCCTTCATTTGACCATCACTTGGTGTAATCGTGAAAGCAGTTTTGGCGAGGCTATTAGCGTCAGGCTTACAAGTAATAATTCTCGTTGTCGTGTTATTAACACAAAAAACTGGAAGATTAGCAAATTCATAAGTCACACTGTCGCCGTTGGGATCAGTTGCTGTGTAGACCTGGAAACTACCATCTTTACCACGAATTATGGTAATTTCCTGACCTGGAAGTTGTGGCGGAAGGTTAGTTTTCGGAATTTCAATAATATTTACTACAAAATTCGCAGGGCTTCCCTTTAGACCTTTTGAATCAACTGGAGTAATCGTGAAAGTTGACTTGATTGGTGTGTTCGCCCCAGTTGTACAAGTGATAATTCTTGTGGTTGTGTTGTTATTACAAAAGCCAGGAATACCGTTAAATTCATAAGTTAAAGGAGTATCGCCATCAGGATCAGTTCCTGTGTAGATTTGGAAACTACCATTTTGTCCTCTTGTGATCGTGATTTCTTGACCAGTGAGAACTGGCGGATTATTTGCTTTAACTGTAATAATTGGGTGTCGAGTTTCGTTAGAAATGATAGGAGTTCCATCTTTACCGTCGAGATTTTGGAAAGTTGCGCTAGAAGTGTTGACAATTGTGCCAGTTGTGCTAGATTTGACTGTGGCCACAAAGCTGACTGAGGTTGATTTACCAGCTTCCATATCGCCAATTTTCCAAGATAAAGTACCGTTTGTATTGACACAGGTGTTGCTACAGCTTACAAAAGTCAATTTTTCATCTAATTTGTCAGTCAAAATTACATTTTTGGCACTGACTTTGCTCGGATTTGTAATTGCCAAATTGTAAGTTATATTTTGTCCAATGACTACTTCAGTAGCGGTAGCTGGATTTGCGGTTTTATTGACACTTAAGGTAGCATTTTGTGGCTCAATAATATTAACAATAAAGGTTCCAGGCGTTCCGACCAAACCTTTGACATCTGCTGGAGTAATTGTAAAAGTAATTCTAACCGGGCTTTGGGCATTACTTTGGTAAGTTAGAACTTTGGTTGCGTCTGTATAAACAGTACCAGTTGGAAGATTATCTTGAGGTTTGAGAGTAATTGTGTCGCCGTCTGGGTCAGTTGGGCCATTTACTCCAATTAGTGCCTTAAAAGTACCAAGTTCTCCTCGTGTAATGGTGATTTCTTGACCTGACAAAACTGGTGGACGATTAGTTTGAACTGGCTCAATAATGTTGACAATGAATGTCGCAGGACTTCCCTTTAGACCTTTTGAATCAATTGGAGTAATCGTGAAAGTTGACTTGATTGGTGTGTTCGCCCCAGTTGTACAAGTTATCAAGCGAGTTGTTGTATTATTAGTACAAAAAGCTGGAATTCCATTTATTTCATAAGTTAGTGGTACATCGCCATCAGGATCACTTCCATTATAAATTTGGAAACTACCGTTTTGTCCTCTCGTAATCGTAATTTCTTGGCCGTTGAGAGTTGGGGGACGATTAGCAGGAGCTGGGGGAGCAGCATTTGGGTCAGCACTAATTTGGGTACTGACAAGCCCATAACCGAGAAATCCTGCAGCTAAATTATCAGCGAGTTTGAAACCTGTAGTTGAAATGGCAGTTTTGCCGGGAAAAGCAGTGTAAATCGGACTCCAAGAAGTAGCGCCAACGGAATTATCAGGAATTAAATCATTGCCGTTTTTGCCAGAAGTTACCTCAAGTTCTGAGCGAATCAAACGAGTTGGCCAATGATTAGTTTGTTGACTGACAATATCAAGAGCTGCATTTTTGGGAACACTTAAAATCAAATCTCCGCCTTTTTGAGCACTTGTAACAGTTGTGGCGTTATCAGCTGACAAAGTAGCAGTAATACGGTATTCAATTCGATCACCAACTTCTTTATCTTTGGTCACTGAGACTTTGAGATTTGGATTGATAATTCCAGCACTTCCAGGCTTTGCGCCGTTATTGTAATAAGTGTAATAAGTTATATTTTGTTTTGCGGTCACTTCAATTCTTCGTGGATTATTGGCAGTGGTATCAAGTGGAAACCAATAAAGCATCGGCAAATCACGACAAGGTTGATCCGTAAAATCTGGTGAATTAGAATTGAGAACCAAAGGAAATGGGTTAAAGGTCGGGGTTGTGGTAGGATAGCTGGGACAGATTGGTTCATTGGCAGCTTTAGCTTTTTGAGTCGGACTTGCAAAAAGAAAGATAGATAAAAATCCAAACAATAAGCCAAGACTAAGACAAGTCACGATTAGAAAGTTGAACTTTTTTGTGGAAGTATAATTTTTCATAAAGTTGTTAAAAATAATTTAAATTTGCTAATAATTAGAAAATTTGGCTTGAATTTAGTAAAATAATTTATTAAATTAAAATGGATTATAGCACATATTTATTTTTTAGTCAAATGTTTTTTAGTTAGCTTTAAAATCAATTAAATTCAATTTTTTTAATAATTTTATAGAAAATAAAAAGAATTTAACAATAAAAATACAACGAAATCAGATCATCTTTTTTATATTTTTCCATTTTATTAATTTCCATTTTTGATATTTTTTGACAACAAATCAAGACATTTTGGTAATTTCCTATTAGATTTTTATTTCTGATTTTCAATGCTAGACTTAGAAGTAATTTCTGGATTTTGAATTGATATTTTAGAATTGACGCCCTGTAAAACTTGACAAGTTTGGAATTTTTTGTTGTAATTGTCTACAATAATTTTTTGGCATTTTTATTCCTCTTTCCACTTTTCTACCCATCTATCATATGAGTTATATTGAACAGAATCAGCTCTTGTCCAGTCTATCTCAATCTTTTTTGTATTTGGATGTTCCACTAATTTATTTATTGCTTGATTTGTTATTTCTACACCTCTTGGATTTGTACCAGCTTTTGGAAGTTTAAAATAAAATTCTTTTCCAAATTATCCTGTATTCTTTTGTTTCTGATTAAAATCCTAAAATATGGACATTTTCCATTTATTGATAAATCTTTTTCATCATCACCTTTTCTAAATTTAATAATTTCAAATTGTTCTGGATTAAATTTATGTAAAAAAGTTATAGGTACACCCATAACACCTGAATAATCCAAAGGTATATCTTTTGTTTTATTCACATTAATTCCATCGTAGTTATCGTAACGAGGATAATCTCTTTCGTTTCCATAATATATTTTTGTAAGCGTAATGTCTTCATGTCTTTTGGAGGTGTCTAAATTAGTTAGCCATAAACAATTATTTGGGGAAACTATTCTATTTCCAAGATTATCAATACCAGTTTCTGTTCCATAAAGTTCATAATTTTCTGGTACAATAAAACCTGAAATACCTCTACCTAGATTTATTCCCAACCATGCTTTGTTTTCATTGATTAGTTTAAAAATTTCTTTATATGTAATAGCATTAATATTACCAATTATCAAAAATTTATTATCATATTTAACTAATTGAGCTACATACTCTCTAAATAGTGAAAATGGTGGATTAGTTACAACAATATCTACTTGCTTCAATAATTGAATACTTTCAGAACTGCGAAAATCTCCATCTCCTTTGAATTGAATAATATCATCTAAATTTGGTCTGATTTTTTCACCCTTAACCCCTGAATATTCATAAAAAAAACCACTTTCAAATTCTTCTGTATTAAATAAATCTTTTTTTTGTTTTCTATAACAAGCAGTTATTATTTTTTTAAGCCCTAACTTTTTAAAATTTGAAGCAAAATAATTAAAGAAGTTGCTAATTCTAGGATCGTCACAATTGCAAAAAATCACTTTATCTTTAAATTCATCTTTATAATGCTTTAACTCTCTTTCAATATCAGAATATTGAGTGTAAAATTCATCACTCTTTGATTCTTTAGCTCTTTGTAGTGTTTTATTTGTTGCTTTTCTTGCCATACATTTTTAAATTTTTGGGTATTGTCGCTTTAGAAACCATTAAAAATACGATATTTAAGGCAAAAAATAGATAAAAATGGCTGATTGAAAACCTTAACTACTAAAAT
>JFJP01030353.1_pt1 | contig 14504 bp, 14 predicted proteins | sample 431651 | NCBI WGS metagenome assembly JFJP01 (sample SAMN02602958, study PRJNA72255) | Microbial mat metagenome, whole genome shotgun sequencing project. | biome: fresh water; feature: sink hole; material: water; isolation source: purple microbial (photo- and chemosynthetic) mats found in... | reverse complement strand
CAGACCCCTGCGCTCGGCGCAAAGGGATCAAGAAAAGCACCTTGACCCAAGTCGGGCGGGGCGGCTTGCCGGCAGATAATCGCCCGGAAGGCATGACCACCTCATTAAGTGGCGGCGACTGGACCCCGCCAGCAGAACCGGTAGAACCCGCCCCGTCCATGCAAGAACCTCTGGCGTTGAATGCGGATCGGGACGATTGCCGCTTGTAGGTCGTCCTGAAATACGAATGTTCGGTTGAACATTCCCCCCCTTAGCAAAGGGGGATGAGGGGGGATTTAGACCCACGGGATGAGGCAAACCCGGCAAATCCCCCCTGCCCCCCTTTTTCAAAGGGGGTTTCCACCATTGGATATGCAGAACGACAAAAGTACTGGGGAAGGGTGAAAGGTGATGAAAACGCAGGTTAGTTTGAGACACTGGCGGATATTGGCGATAGGGTTGGGACTAGCGGTTGGAACAGCGCAGGGCCAAATCGCCACTGATGGCACGGTTGGATCAGCGCAATCGCTGACCGGCCCCAATTATGCGATTGGCGCGGGATTAGGGACGCAACACGGGGCTAATCTGTTTCATAGTTTCTCGACCTTTAATATCAATACCGGGGAAAGTGCGACCTTTACCGGGCCGAATGGCTTGCAGAATGTGATTAGCCGGGTGACTGGTGGGGGTCTATCCAACATTGATGGGACGCTGCGCTCGGAGATTAACGGCGCTAATTTCTGGTTCATCAATCCGGCGGGGGTGGTGTTTGGCGCAAATGCCAAATTGGACGTGCCAGCAGCGTTTCATGTCAGTACGGCGGATGAATTGCGCTTTGCGGATGGTGCGGTATTCAGCGCCGCGAATCCGGCTATCAGTACCTTGAGTGCAGAGCCGGTCGCGGCGTTTGGGTTTTTAAGTGCTGCGCCGAAACGGATTGAAGTAAATGGCGGTTATTTGGGTGTCAAGGAAGGACAAACCCTGTCACTAGTCGGCGGGGATATTAACTTGAGCAATGCCACAATTTATGCGCCGGCGGGGCGGTTGAATATCGCCTCGGTAGGTTCAGCGGGCGAGGTTGTGCCGACTGAAACTGATCTGGAATTACGCGGGTTTGGGGCGCTGGGGACATTGACGATGTGGCGTGATCCAGAGGTGGAACGGATCAGTGTGGATAAGGGGGAACCGTTTGGTGAGGTTCCGCTGGGCGATCTGGACACCAGCGGTACGGGCAGCGGCGCGATGTTTATTCGGGGTGAAAACTGGTTGCATCACGGCGGATGGGTGTTTGCAGATACCTACGGGGGGCAGGCGGGTCAGGACATTGATGTTGCGGTCACAGGCGATCTGACCCTCCTCAATGGGGGCGTCATTGGCACGAGAACCTTTAGCAAAAGCAACGCCGGGTCGGTGACGGTGGCTGCCCGCAATCTGCTGGTGGACCGGATGGGATCGGAATTCGTCACCGGCCTGATCAGCAGTGCTGACCCCGACTCTACCGGTGCCGGGGGGAACGTCAACCTGACTATCGCCGACAACCTGACCGTGCAAAATGGCGGGCAGATCCGCGCTAGCACCTTTAGCGAGGGCAACGCCGGGGTGATAACGGTCACCGCCCGCAATCTGCTGGTGGATGGGATGGGGTCGGCGTCCGTTACCGGCCTGGCCAGCAGTGCTGAACCCGACTCTACCGGTGCCGGGGGGAACGTCAACCTGACCATCGCCGACAGCCTCACCGTGCAAAACGGCGGGGTCATCCGCGCCAACACCTTTAGCGCGGGCAGCGCCGGGGCAGTAACGGTCACCGCCCGCAATCTGCTGGTGGATGGGATGGGGTCGGCGTTCTTCACCGGTCTGTCCAGCAGTGCTGACCGCGACTCTACCGGCGCTGGGGGGAACATCAACCTGACTATCGCCGACAACCTGACCGTGCAAAATGGCGGCAAAATCCGCGCCAGCACCTTTGGCGCGGGCAACGCCGGGGTGGTAACGGTCACCACCCGCAATCTGCTGGTAGACCGGATGGGGTCGGCGTTCGTTACCGGCCTGATCAGCAGTGCTGAACCCGACTCTACCGGTGCCGGGGGGAACGTCAACCTGACCATCGCCGACGGCCTCACCGTGCAAAACGGTGGGGTCATCCGCGCCAGCACTTTTGGCGCGGGCAAAGCCGGGGTGGTAACGGTCACCGCCCGCAATCTGCTGGTGGATGGGATGGGGTCGACGTTGTTCACCGGCCTGTCTAGCAGCGCCGAGCGCGGCTCGACCGAGGCCGGAGGGGACGTTAACTTGACCATCGCTGACACCCTGACCGTGCAAAACGGCGGGGTTATCGGTGCCAGCACTTTTAGCACGGGCAACGCCGGGGCAATAACGATCACCGCCCGCAATCTGCTGGTAGACCGGATGGGGTCGGCGCTCGTTACCGGCCTAGCCAGCGGTGCTGAACCCGGCTCTACCGGTATCGGGGGAAACGTGACCCTGGATATTGCCGATTCCCTCACCGTGCAAAATGGCGGGGTCATCCGCGCCAGCACCTGGGGCGCGGGCAAAGCCGGGGTGGTAACGTTGGGATATAGCGGCCTTACCGGCCTGACCAGCAACGCCAATCCTGGCTCGACCGGCACTGGGGGGAACGTGACCCTGGATATTGCCGATGCCCTCAACGTACAAAACGGCGGTCAAATCAGCACCAGCACCTTTGGCGCGGGCAACGCCGGATCAGTAACAGTATCCGCTGGTAAGTCCATGATCCTCGCTGGAGTGGGAGTTAAGGACGGACACTTCTTCCCGTCTGGCCTGTTCGTCAGTGCTGTTTCTACCGGGCAGGCCAGCGATCTCACCGTCACCACCCCCACCCTAACCATCAGCGACGGCGCTGGCATCTTTGCCACGTCTACCCGAACGACTGGCGGCAACCTGTTGATCGACGCCGCCGATCTTCGCCTGTTCAACGGCAGCCAAATTAGCACCTCGGTCTTTGGCGATCCCACCACCACCGGCGGCGACGTCGAAATCAACAGCCGCACGGTCGTCGCCCTCGACGGCAGCAAAGTCACCGCCAAGGCCAAGCAAGGCAAAGGCGGTAACATTCTGGTCAATGCCGACGTGTTCCTGCACGACGCGCCCAGCATCGACGATGTACTGAACGCCGGTTCCGTCACGATCAATACCGCCATCGATCCAGCCCGCAGCGTCGTGGGTGTCACTCGGCGGCTGGGCGATCTCAACGATGCTAATCAAGACCCCTGCGCCCGGCGCAAAGGGCAAAAGAAAAGCACCTTGACTAAAGTCGGGCGGGGCGGCTTGCCGGCAGATAATCGCCCGGAAGGCATGACGGTTTCCTTGAGTGGCGGCGACTGGACACCGCCGGCGGAACCGGTGGAACCCGCCCCGTCCGTCCAGGAACCACTAGAGTTGAGTGCGGATCGGGACGATTGCCGGTTGTAGCAGCGCGTTTCCTTTTACCCTCAATCTCTCTCATGATGGCGGGACAAGGGTTATCGGTACTAACCAACTTTTTAGGAGGAGTTTCCAAAATGACGATGAGTTTTCAAGCTGTTTATGAAAATGGTGTCTTTCGCCCGAATCGGCCCGTCAACTTACCTGATCATTGCCAAGTTGCGGTCGAAATTCACCCCATCCAGGCAGCGCCTGAAAAACCAGAACTTGACGATATCTATGCCCTGTTATCAGCGCGATTTGACTCTGGTGAATCCGATGTTGCCGCCCGTCATAACGAGCATCAACCGTGAAAGCGGTTTTCCTTGACACAGTAGGATTGCTGGCGTTGTGGGACATCGCTGATCAATGGCACTACGACGCTGAACAAGCCTTTGCTGTGATGAAGGCGGAACGGAGATTCTTGATCACCACCTCATTCATTTTTCTCGAGTGTGGCAATGCCGCGGCCCGCCGTCCCTATCGAAATCAGGTAGACTCACTCAGGCAGAAAATGGCATTGCGTGGCGAACTGATCATTCCGACTGAAACGGATTGGGAAAATGCGTGGCAAGCCTATCAAAGTGGCAAATCTGGACAAGCAGGCATTGTCGATCAGGTGTCATTCATCGTCATGCGTCGATTAAAAATAACCGAAGCCTTTACCAATGATCGGCACTTTCAGGCCGCTGGTTTCAAAGTGCTGTTTTGAAGCAAACCTCTCTGAAAATGCCCCCGCTAATCAGGCTCGTTTCATTGATCAGCGGCGACTGGACGCCCCCGGCGGAACCGGTGGAACCCGCCCCGTCCGTCCAGGAACCACTAGAGTTGAGTGCGGATCGGGACGATTGCCGGTTCTAGTAAACCGATAGTCATCCCTGATAGGATATTTCCCATGATTTCAACTTTTACAAGGGATTTATTCATTCCATGATAACGACCGTTACCCAGAAAAATATGATCACCATACCTGCCGAGGTCGGGCGGAAATTCGGCATCAAGCCGGGCTACAAACTGGATTGGCAACCGCTGGAAGGCCGCGATGAAATCCTGGTCCGGGTCATTCCTGATCGGGGAGAATTGGCGCGACGGCTGGTCGGTTTGGGCGCTCATCTGGCTCCAGAACGCGATGTTATTGCTGAACTGGATGAGGAACGCGAGCGTTCGGACGAGTACCGCGCATGAGGTGGTTGCTGGATACCTCGGCGCTGCTGGTGTTCTACCGCAAGGAGCCGGCGGTTGATCAGGTGCTGGCGCTGTTTGACGATCCGGCCAATGAACTCCTGCTGTGCGCCATCTCCGTGACTGAATTTGGCCGCAAGCTTTATGAGTTGGGGCAAACCGCCGAAGAAGTGGAACACGCTATCGATCTGCACCGACCCTTGTTTGCACGAATCGAAAAGGTTGATGAAATCGTGGCCCGGAATGCGCTACGACTCGTGCGAAACATGACCACCCGCTTAGCCATGACGCATCAAGCCTGCCTCGTGCATCGGGACCAGCACATGGCTGCCATCCCGCCGGAACTGTTGCCTACCCTGGATTTAGCTCGGGGCCGGTAACCGCGGCATCCACCGATTTGATGATTCAGGAGAACGAACAATGCCCTTTTTACCATGTGAAACCTGCCGGATCGCCCGCTTATTGATCCTGTGCCTTGCACTCGTCCTTACGGCCACCCACACAGCGGCGGCTGAACCGCCCACGCCAAGCGCCGCGATGGCCACCGTCGAACAGCAGGGCGATCAACCGGCGCTGGTCGCGGCCCTGATTCACCGGGGCGAAACCTTGCGGATGCAAGGCCGGTTGCCCCAGGCCAGTGTCGATCTGGAGCGGGCCTGGTCGCTGGCCCAAGCCAGTAACAATCCCGCCTTGCAAGCCCGGGCCGCCGGAGCGCTGGGTGCCCTGTACCTGTTCAACCAGCGTCCCGCCGACGCCGACGCCCTGCTCCGGCGCAGCGCCGAAACCGCGCAAACCGCCCAGCTCCCAGACATCGCCGCTGCCGCCCACAACCATCTTGGCCTGTTGTACGCCGGGCGTCAGGAACCAGACCGGGCGCGGGCCGAATATCAACAAGGTCTGGCGCTGGCCCGGACCGCTAACGCCGCCGAAGTCAGCGCTGCCCTGTACCTCAATCTGGCGCGACTGGACACCGGATCAGCCGCCTTGCGCGATCTGGAACAAGCCCGAACCCTGGCCGGGCGCATTCCCGCCCCCGCCGCCCGAATCGTTCAACTGGTTGCTGTCGCCCGCCAGGCGCAAGCCTTGACCGGCCTGACTAAAACCGAAACCCGGCAGGCGCTGCAATTAAGCCATGCGGCCTTGCGGGAAGCGACCGCACAAGCGCAGACCCTGGGCGACCGCCGCCTGCTCTCGCTGACCGATGGGCAAATGGGCGCGTTATATGAGGCGCAAGGTCGAACCCGCGAAGCGATCACCCTGACCGAGCGGGCGGCGCACACCGCCGCTGCCATCGGCGCTGATGACCTTGGTCTGCGCTGGCAATGGCAACTGGGCCGGTTGCGGCGGGCTAATGGCGACCCGGCGGGCGCGTTATCCGCGTACCGGCAGGCGATCCGCCAGATTCAGATCATTCGCTTTGACATTCCGGTGCAGTATGTCGGCGGGCGCTCCTCGTTCCGCGAAACCCTGGAGCCGGTCTATCTGGGCGCGGCGGACTTGATGCTGGAACAGTCGGGCCGCGAACGCGATCCTCAGCGGGTACAAGCCTTGCTCGGCGAAGCACGCGATACCGTCGAACTGCTCAAGGCCGCCGAACTGAACGACTACTTCCAGGACCCGTGCGCCGCTTCGCCAGTCGCTACCGCCGAACTGGATCGGGTCGCGCCCCACACCGCCGTCCTCTACCCGGTGCTGCTGCCGGATCGACTGGAACTGCTGGTCAGTCTCAGCGACGGCAAACGGCGAATCGCCGTCCCGGTTCCCGCCGCTACCGTCCGCGAGACCGCGCAACAACTGGCGCGGCTGTTGCGGCCCCGGGCGGAAGATGATGCCTTGCAGGATTACACCCCGCCTTCCGCCAAGCTCTATCAATGGCTGATCGCGCCTATCGAACCCTGGCTGACCGAGCGCGGCGTAGACACCCTGATCTTCCTCCCCGATGGTCCGCTGCGGCTGATTCCCCTGGCGGCGCTGACCAATGGCCAACAGTTCGTGCTGGAGCGCTATGCGGTCGTCACCATGCCCGGCATGAGCCTGTTTGACCCGCAGCCGCTGCCGCGTGAGAAAATCCGCAGCCTGCTGGCTGGCGTGACCGAAGCGGTGCAAGGCTTTCCGGCATTGCCCGGTGTCGGCCATGAACTCCGTGATCTGCAAGCGTTATTGCCGGGAAAAACCCTGCTCAACCGTAGCTTCGTCCGCGCCAGTTTCCAGCAGGAAGTCCAGGAAAACCCCTACCAGATGGTGCATATCGCCTCGCATGGCGAATTTGGCGGTTCGCCGGAAAAGAGTTTTGTGCTGACTTACGACGGGCGACTGAACATGAACCAGTTGGAAGAACTGATGCAGGCGCAGGCCGAAGGAACACCGATTGAGTTGCTCACCCTGAGCGCCTGCCAGACCGCCGAGGGCGATGATCGGGCACCGCTGGGTCTGGGCGGCGTGGCCTTGAAAGCCGGAGTACGCAGTGCGCTGGGATCGCTATGGATGGTCTCGGATCAGGCCGCGCAAACCCTGATTCCCGCCTTCTACCAGCAGCTTCAGGAGCCAGGCCGTACCAAAGCCAAAGCCTTGCAACAGGCGCAACTGCGCTTGCTGAAACAGCCGAATCTGGCCCATCCCTTCTTCTGGGGACCGTTCATTTTGATCGGCAACTGGCTCTGACCTGCTTGAAAAACCGGTAACATTCCGGCTGTCTTGCAAAAAGGAAACGTTGACCTCCGATGAACTGGCCCAACACCCTGCTGACCGAGCGACTCGGTATTCGTTACCCCATCATCCAGGCTCCCATAGACGGTGGCCCCGGTGCGCCCTGGCTGATCGCTGCCGTCGCCAACGCGGGTGGTCTGGGATCACTGGCCGGCAGTGCGCTGCACCCGGAACGGTTACGCACCGCCATTGCTGAAATCCGCGCCCTCACCGACCGTCCATTTGCGGTCAATCTGGGGCCAAGCAGCGCGGTTCGGGTCGATCCGGCCCGCATCGCCCGCGCGGGCGAACTGCTGGCACCTTATCGCGCTGAACTGGGCTTGCCGTCCGAACCGCCGGCACTGCCCGATCCGCCGGGATTTGATGACCAACTCGATGTGATTCTGGAGAGCCAAGTTCCGGTGCTGAGTTTCAGCTTCGGGGTACCGGGTGCCGGGTATCTGACGCTGTTGCGCGAGGCGGGCATTACTGTGCTGGCGACCGCGACCCACCTGCTGGAAGCCATTGTGCTGGAGGAAAGCGGCGTGGATTTCATCGTGGCCCAAGGTGCTGAGGCCGGTGGGCATCGCGGTACGTTCATCGGTCATCCCGAACAGGGTCTGGTCGGGACCATGACCCTGACCCCCTTGCTGGCTAAACATGTGGCGACGCCGATCATCGCTGCCGGCGGGATCATGGATGGGCGCGGTGTCGCAGCGGCGCAGATGCTGGGCGCGGTCGGGGTTCAGATGGGAACCGCTTTTCTGGCCTGCCCGGAGAGCGGCGCACATCCCGCTCACAAGGCACTGCTGCGTCAAGGCAGTGAAATCGCCACGGCCTTGACCCGGGTGTTCACCGGTCGCTACGGTCGGGTGTTACGTAACCGGCTGACCGCAGAATTGCACGCACACGAGGCGGAATGGCCGGGTTTTCCGCTGCAATGGTTCCTGACCCAGGATCTGCAACGGGCCGCCGCTGACCGGAACTTGACCCATTTTATGGCGCTGTGGGCCGGTCAAGGTTGCCATCTGTGCGAAGAACGACCGGCAGCGGAACTGGTAGCGACTTGGGCTTCGCAGGTGATGGCGCTGTTGGGCAGCGATCACGTTCGGGAACCGGCCGCGAATGAACCGCCCGATCCCGCCAGTCTGATCTAAAAATGCCGGGATTTTTTCCGTCATACCGGCGAAGGCGGGCATCCATCCTTTTCAACGACTATAGGTTTCCTGAACCCGTTGTGGTGGCGGTTGGCTGAAAAATCCCCCTGACCCCCCTTTTACAAAGGGGGGATGCCGCGTTAGCGGCGGGGGGATTTTGCCTTTTCCACAACTCAGGTCGGATTCCTGTAGCTGTCAGCGTCTTGATGGCGGACTTCATTCGTCCAGATTCCAGTTGCCAATGTCGGCATCTACCCCCTCACCGCCGGGCTGGCTATCCGCGCCCAACGAGTAGATGTCGATGTCGCCATGCTGGCCGGGACTGAGGTATTGATACGGTTTGCCCCACGGGTCCTTGGGCAGCTTGTCCAGATAACCGCCATCCTGCCAATGCGCGGCGTCGGCGGGCTTTTGCACCAGCGCCTCCAGCCCCAGTTCAGTGGTCGGGTAGCGGTAATTGTGCAGCCGGTACAAATCGAGCTGGTTTTTAATCACCCGGATATCCTGCTTGGCCTTGACGATACGGGCCTTGTCCGGGTTATCCATGATCCGCGGCACGACCACCGCCGCCAGAATGCTGAGAATCACCACCACGACCATCACTTCGATCAGGGTGAAGCCGCGAGAATGACGCCGGATTCGCCGTCGGTATGAGCAAAAAGTGATCAACATCGGGAATCTCCAAAAAGCGGGGCTGGCCGGGAGGGTGAACGCCGTGTTCAGGCCCGGCCCAGCCGGTACAGGGCAATTTCACCGAGCAGGTTGGGCCACAAGCGCGGCCAGGACCGGGGTTGATGGGCATGATCCAGCACCATGCGCTGCAAAATGTCGATCCGTTTGCGCCGACACAGTTCCTCGAAATCGCGCAGGGTAAACAGATGCACATTCGGCGTGTTGTACCACTGGTAGGGCAAGGTCTTGACCACCGGCATCAGCCCGTGAATAGCAACCTGCAACCGGCAGCGCCAGAAGCCGAAATTGGGAAAGGTGACGATCCCCTGCCGCCCGACCCGCAGCATTTCATCGAGCAGGGCCTCGGTGTGTTTCACTGCCTGCAAAGTCTGCGTCATGATCACATAGTCAAAACTGCTATCGCCGAAGTCGGCCAGACCCGCTTCCAGGTCAGCGTGGATCACATTCACCCCGGTCTGAATACAGCGCACCAGGTTGACGGGGTCAATTTCCAGCCCGTAGCCGCTGACCTGCCGATGGTCATGCAGATACGCCAGCAGTGCGCCATCGCCGCAGCCTAAATCCAGCACCCGGGCCCCAGGGCGAATCCACTCGCTGATCAATTCCAGTTCAGGCCGCATCAGCGTTCACCTCGCGGGCGACCCGCGCCAGGTAGCCGTGCAGGATCGTGTGGTACAGCGGGATCGGCATCAAAAAGGCGTCGTGGCCGTACTCGGAGGGAATTTCCGCGTAGCTGACTTCGCGCCCGGCCCGCACCAGCGCCTGCACGATCTCCCGCGAGCGGGCCGGGGCAAACCGCCAGTCGCTGGTAAACGAGATGACCAGAAACCGCGCCAGGGTGCGGTGAAAGGCCGCCGCCAGATCGTGGTCAACATCGGCGGCCGGGTCAAAATAGTCCAGGGTCTTGGTCATCAGCAGGTAGGTGTTGGCGTCGAAGCGATCCACAAAGGCATGGCCCTGATGGCGCAGATAGCTTTCCACCTCAAACTCGGTATCGAAGTTGAAATTGGGTTTGCCCTCGCGCAGTTCACGGCCAAACTTGGCCCGCATCCCTTCGTCGGACAGATAGGTAATGTGGCCGAGCATCCGCGCCAGCATCAGCCCGCGCCGGGGCACGACGCCAAATTCATAGTAATGGCCGTGGTGGAAGTCGGGATCCGACAGGATCGCCTGTCGGGCGACTTCATTGAAGGCGATATTCATCGCCGACAGCCGGGGGGCCGCGGCGATGACCAGCGCATGGCGCACCCGGTCGGGAAAGCTGATCGCCCACTGCATCGCCTGCATCCCGCCCAGACTGCCGCCGATGACCGCCGCCCATTGCCGAATCCCCAACCGGTCGGCCAGCCGCGCCTGACTACGGACCCAGTCCTTGACCGTGACGATGGGAAAATCCGGCCCGTAGGGTTTAAGGGTATCGGGATTGATGGCGGTCGGGCCGGTCGAGCCTTTGCACCCGCCCAGGTTGTTGCAGCACACCACGAAAAATTCACGAGTGTCCATCGGTTTGCCCGGCCCGATGCAGTTGTCCCACCAGCCGGGTTTGCTCAGATCAGCGTCCTGATGATAGCCGGCGACGTGGTGATCGCCCGACAGGGCATGGCAGACCAGCACGGCATTGCTGTGATCGGCGTTCAGGGTTCCGTAGGTTTCATACACCAGCTCGCAGGCGTTCAAAGTCCGCCCACAGTCCAAGGCCAGTGCCTCGGCAAAATGGGCCGTGTGCGGGATGACCTGACCGACGGAATCCGGGGGAAAAGTAGGCGGCATTGCAGTTCTGATCGTCGCTGTCCGGTTTTGGGGGCGGGGAAGTCTAATCGGCGCTGGGTCTAGCGGCAAGGAACACCCGGAGTCCCGACTCTCACGTCGGGTCGGGTTGCCCGTCAGACCGTCGTGCCGCACCGCGTTCAGGCGGTCTCCAGCAACTGCCGGACCTGGGCTTTCTGTTCGGCGGTTAATTGCGCCGCCAACTGCTGTTGAATCTGCCAGGCGTCGGCATCGCCCTGCGCCGACGCCCGGCAAAACCACACATAGGCAATTGTCGGATCCTTGGGAATGCCGGTCTGGCCTTCAGCATACATCACGCCCAGATTGAACTGGGCCGGGCCATAGCCGTCCGCCGCCGCCGCCTGATACCAGCGCAAGGCTTCCTGAAAATCCTGACGCACCCCCTGACCCTCGGCGTACAACGCGCCAAGATTAACCTGGGCCGGGGCGTAACCCTGATCGGCGGCCTTGCGATACCACAGCGCGGCTTCCTTGAGATACAGCGTTCCCGGCGTTTGCTCATACAGCAACCCCAGGCTGAACTGGGCCGGAGCGTTACCCTGATCAGCGGCCTTGCGATACCAGAGCATGGCGTTCTCGAAATTGCGGGCCACGCCCTGACCCTCGACATACATCGCGCCCAAATTGAACTGGGCCAAGGCATCGCCCTGTTCGGCGGCCTGGGCATACCAGTGAACGGCTTCATTCAGATCCGGTGGCCCGCCCTCGCCAGCCACGCACATCACGCCCAGGTTGACCTGCGCGGAAAGATGGCCCTGTTCGGCGGCCTGGCGATACCACTGGCGTGCTTCGGGATAGTGGCCCTCGGCGTAGCTTTCCTCACCCCGCTGAAAATCCTGTTGTGCCTTGGTGCGGGTCCGGCTGATCGGCTCGCCGTGATGATTATTGCGCCGCGGGGCGCTGCCGGAATGGCGGGCACGGCCCTGGCCAACATCGCCCAGCCGCAGCTTGCGGTGCCGATAGCGCAGCCGGGCCTGATAGACGAACAAGCCGATAATAATCAGCAGGACGCCGCAGGCTTTACCGAAGACCGGCTCGATGCCGATTACCGTCAGGACACCGGCCAGGACATACCCATAAGGGAGGATTTCGTAGAGGGGTTTTGGAAGCATGGCAGAACTCCTGCGGCAGATACGATAGGGGCTTCAAACCGGCTTAATCGGCAACCAGGGGGGATGGTCGAGCAATATCTCGGCAGCGGCAACTTCAACCGGACGGGAAAAATAATAGCCCTGGCCGAAATCGCAGCCGAGCGTGATCAGCCGCTCGGCCTGAGCAGCGGTTTCCACCCCTTCCGCCACCACGGTTTTGCCCAGGGTCCGGGCCAGGGCGATGATCGCGGTGACGATTTTGTCCTTGTTGGGATCGCACCCCAAGGTCTGGATGAACGAGCGGTCGATCTTGAGGGTGTCGAACGGAAACTGATGCAGATAACTTAGCGAAGAATAACCGGTACCGAAGTCATCCATGCTCAACTGAAAACCCTGGTCGTGCAATTGCCGCAGGGTCATCTGGGCCGCTTCAGTGTCCTGAAGAATGGCGCTTTCGGTGATTTCCAGATTCAGCAGCGCCGGATCGCAGCCCGATTCCCGCACTATGCCCGCAATCTCTTCGGCCAGGTTGGTCGCGGTGAACTGCCGGCTGGACAGATTGACGTTGAGTACCAGCGATGGCGTCAGGCGCTGTTGCCATTGCTGTACTTGCCGGCAGGCTTCGCTCAGGACAAACCGGCCAATCGGCAGAATCAGCAGAGTTTCCTCGGCGACCGGGATAAAATCGCCGGGCGGGATCAAGCCGCGTTCAGGATGTTGCCAGCGGACCAGGGCTTCGAAACCCTTGATCCGGCCATTGCCCAGCTCGACGATGGGCTGGTAGTACACCAGAAATTCCTGCCGCTCCACCGCCCGCCGCAAGTCGCGCTCCAGTTCCATCAGCCGCACCATCCGGGCGTGCATGGCCGGATCAAACAGGGCATAGCCCGCGTGTGGAACGTCGCGGCGCTTGGCCTCATACATGGCAATGTCGGCATCACGCAGCATCGCCTCGGCATCGCCATAACGGTCATCGGCCAGCACAATGCCGATACTGGCGCTGGTGTAGATGTCGTGACCATCAACCCAAAACGGCTGGAGCAAGGTCTGCTCCAGCCGTTCAGCGCACCGGCTCACATCATCGGGCTGGCGCAATTCGTTGAGCAAAATCAGGAATTCATCGCCGCCGAGCCGGGCAACGCTGTCTTCGGGCCGCAGGCAATCCCGCAGGCGCTGACCAATCGCGACCAGCAGATGATCGCCCAGGCTATGGCCCAGGCTGTCGTTGATGACCTTGAAGCGGTTCAGATCCAGGAACAGCAACGCGAAATGATAGCCCGGCGTGGCGTAGCGGCGGTCGATAGCCTGAGTGATCCGCTCCAGAATCAGGGCGCGGTTGGGTAGCCGGGTCAGCGCATCGTAATAAGCGTGGTGGCGCAGTTGTTCCTCGTTCTGTTTGCGCTGCGAGATGTCGTGCGCCACCGCCAGCAGCAAACACCGCCGGTTGGCGCTGATCCGCTTGAGGCTGATCTCGATCCAGAGGACGAGTCCGGTCGCAGTGCGGATCCGGCATTCAACCCACTGCGGCTGACCGGCCAGCGCCCCCCGCCAGCGTTGGTTCCAGAGGGGCGGGTCGGGATCAACCAGCCAATCGGCGGGCGGACACCGTTGCAGTTCCGCGACGGGACAACCCAACAGCGCGGCAGTCCGGGTGTTGGCGTCCAGCACCGCACCGCTGCGGGCGTCCAGCACTGCAAAGCCGTCATAGGCGCTTTCAAACAGGGTGCGGTAGTTGGCCTCGGAATCACGCAGCGCCCGCAACCGCTACCGTGGCGATGGCGTGATCGCCGGTTTCCAGTGGCCGGTGCTGACGATTCCCCAGTAACAACGCCCAACCGGCCGCCGGCTCCTCGCTCCATAACCAGCTTTGCAGTCCTTGGGCATGCAAGGCATGTTGCACGGCTTCAGGCCACGGATCGGCGCTGAAGCGGTGGCCGGTCACCGACAGTGGCAGTATCCATCCGGTCGGCAGGCCAAAACCGTATTCCACGCCAAACCCGGCCGGTTCTGACCGCCAACGCAGCAGGGCGGCGCAATCGACCCGCAGCGCGTCAATCAATCAGCAGGCTCAACAGCGTTGCGCCGAGTCGGCGCGGCGAAGGTGCATCGGCGGTGCGTTCGTGGAGTTTCTGGATGATCAGGGCAATCGCGCGGTGACGGCGGGTTTCACGGCGGGTCTCGGTCAGTTCCTGTTGCAGCCGCAGCAGTCGCCCGCCGATTTCATCATATTGCTGGCGGTAGTAGTCCAGGGTCGGCTGGCGATCAGACATGGCAAAACACCGTCAGTCTGTCCAGGTGAACAAAACCAGTACCCCGGTCCAGTCCAGCGGCCGCGACCGGCCCAGAAATGGCGCAATCTCGACCCCGGAGTAGAACCCCAGCAACGGACAGCGACGACCCACCTGGGCACGAACCGGCGCAGTTTCATCCTCATCCAGACCACTGAAGGCCATCGACCGGCCCGCACAATCCAGATACAGCCCGAACA
>JFJP01039100.1_pt1 | contig 14505 bp, 15 predicted proteins | sample 431651 | NCBI WGS metagenome assembly JFJP01 (sample SAMN02602958, study PRJNA72255) | Microbial mat metagenome, whole genome shotgun sequencing project. | biome: fresh water; feature: sink hole; material: water; isolation source: purple microbial (photo- and chemosynthetic) mats found in... | reverse complement strand
AATATATGGTTCAGAAAATAAAGGACGATAACTCCAAGGTATCGCTTCTAATGAGTCGTTTAGATGGTTATAAAGGTACATTGTTCCGTCAAACGCAATTTGCCGAGTTTGAACTGGCTATTCATGAACATGCAGAAGCTGGTCAGGCCCTTACGAGCGAAGTATTAACGAAAATTTATGGCGATATTGTTAGAAAATATTACGGGCACGATAAAGGGGTTTGTATTATAAACGATCTCTATACATTGGAATGGGCATCTGTTCCTCATTTCTTTTACAATTATTATGTTTATCAGTATGCCACTTCGTTTACTGCTTCAGCTGCCCTTGCTGAAAAAGTATTAAACAACGAACCTGGCGCTACTGAAAAATACATGAAATTCCTCTCTTCGGGAGGTTCGGACTATCCGATTGAATTGCTAAAACAGGCCGGAGTTGATATGACAACCAGCGAACCGGTCGAAAAAGCCATTGCCTCAATGAATAAAATAATGGATGAAATTGAAATTCTTCTGGATAAACGTTAAGGCTAGTAGTAAGTCGTCCCGATAGCTATCGGAAGTAGCCAGACCTAACTCATAAATGAACGGGCAGTTATGGATATTAAATCCAGGATTGCCCGTTCACTTTTTAAAACCCTTACTGAGAAATCATTCTTCTGGCTAGGTCTGGTAACCCGCTTATTTAAATTTTCATAAATCGAAGAATAAATTGATTAGATAAAAATCAATTACCTTTATCATTATGAATAATAAGACATTACCCAATTTGTGATAAGATATATCACCTTATTTCAATGATGAATATCATCGCATTTAGAAAAAGTAGGTTCAATTTATACCTAAATTCAAATCGGTTTAAATTTGTGTATATTTTTAATAATTAGGGTGTTTAATAGTAGAATTAATCCTAATAGAACATTGATTTGCCAGAAAAAAATGCTACATTTAATCAAGAGCTGACTTTTAATAAGGAAACTAGTTGTAAAGCAAAATAACTGTTTCGAATTCACAATTTGCACTAACAGTACAACCCGGGAATGTTTAAAATTATTACGAATCAGATATCCGATATTATAAATATTGAATCATTTGCGGCTGATTATACCGGTGAATTACTTTATTCGAACCATTTAGAATTATTTTACGAATCTGATACAGAGCAATATGTATTCATTTTTAGCTATGGTGTAGTTTGTTTTTTTAATTTCGACAACGCAAAAATCAATGAGTTTATCAGGCTAATTTCGAAGCATTGCAATTATTTCGACGATAGTGAACTTACAAAAGAATATCAAATTGTACCCAAGGCTGAAGAGTTATTTTTTGGAATAAAAAAAGCAGAACTCACTTACTTTGATATAGAAACCCTCAGGATTATCATGTTGAACCTTGCGCAATCTGTTGCAATGGATTATTACTTTCAAAAAACCAGAGTTTTATTAGATCAAACAAACAAACACACTGTATACTTAGAAAAAACCGGAAAACTGGAAATTTCGGATAAAAAACTCAAGAAATTCATTGGAAAAACGCATAATTTAAAAAATCAAGTAGTTGAAAATTTACGGATTTTTGACTCCATTCCTGATTCGCAACAAAGCGATTACCTTATTATGGTCGATGCTAAAATGAAAACAGCCCTGTTTATGGACAAACGGTTCGATAACATTAATAAAGAGCTGGAAATAATTGGCGAACATTTGGAATATTTTAGCAATTTAATAAACCATGGGTCAAGCATGAAACTTGAGTGGATTGTAATCGTTTTGCTGGGAATTTTTGTGCTAAATTTAATAGTGAGCCATTTCCTATATTAAAGAAATTCAGGATGGATAACAAATAATAGTATGGATGTATAAAATAATAGCAACACAAATATCGGAAAACATTAATATTGAGTCGTTTCAAGCGGCTTATACGGCCGAATTGCTTTATTCCAACTATTATGAGTTATTTTATGAAGCTGATACAGAGCAGTATGTATCTATTTTGAAATATGGGGTTGTTTGTTTTTTAAATTTTGACGATGCGAAAATTAATGAATTTATAACTATTATTTCGGACCACTGTAAATATTTTTACGATAGTGAATTAATTAAAGAATACTATATAGAGCCTAATGCTTCGGAAATAAAATTTGGGTTTAATAAAGCCGACTTAACCTATTGCGATATTGAAACAATGCGGTTAGTAATGCTAAACATTGCCCAATCGGTTGCTTTAGACTACTATTTTCAAAAATCGAGAATCTTACTGGAGGAAACAAACAAGCACACTTCTGTGTTGGAAAAAAAAGGCAAACTTGAGATATCAGATAAAAACCTCAAAAAATTTATCGGAAAAACGCTTAATTTAAAAAATCAAATACTTGAAAACCTACATATTTTCGATTCTGTTCCCGAAACCTGGCAAAGCGATTATTTAATAAAAATTGATATAGAACTTAAAAATGCTTTGTACATGGAAAAGCGCTCGGCAAATATCCATGAAGATCTGAGAATAATCCGGGAGCATTTAGAGTATTTCAGCGATATAATGCACCACAGTGCCAGTACCAAACTCGAACTAATTGTAGTTATTTTAGTGCTGATTGAAGTGATTGATATCGTTATAAGAGGGTATATTTTAAAATAGGTTAGGGTGAATAAATAATGGTAGAAATTGTAATCCTAATAGTGTATTTTTTGTAACTTTAATAAAACTACATCTGTTAAATTATAAAAAAAGTGTTGAATATAAGGCAGATCAAGAGATATACGTTAATTTAATTACAAATTAATATTTGAAATTATGAAAAAAACATTTAAGCTTCTTATATGCCTGCTGATGGGAGTTATACTCCCTTTGAATGCCCAGGTTCGAATTTCCGATACTAATAACACGGCTCCTGCAGCAAATGCCATTTTAGAGTTACACAGCGGGAGTGGAAACAAAGGTATTATTCCACCCACGGCAGCGCTTACCAGCCTTACCGATGCTTCTACCATTGCCTCCCCCACCGCTGGCATGCTGATATATCGCCCATCGGGCAGTGCAGTAGTTCCCGAAGGATATTATACCTGGGATGGAGCCAAATGGTTGCCATTTGCAACCGGAGTAGGCTCTGTAAATGTAGTGACCAAAATTGCTACAGGCACAATTGCAAAAACTGAAACCTTTATTGTTGCCAGTGGAGATATAACACTTACCTTGCCTATTGTAACATCTGCAGATAACGGGCTAGCTATAACCGTAAAAAATGTAGGTACCCATACCGATGTTGTGCAGGTAGATGGCAATGGGGTTGCCACAATTGATGGAATTACTGCCACATCCAAACTATATCGATGGAAATCACGCACATTCATTGCTTATAATGGCAATTGGATAAAAAAAGAAAAAGAAATTGAAATGAGTAATACCTTCGATGTGGGTCCGAACGAAAGTTGGACAACCATTCCGGAAATACTCGAATTTTTAGACTTACACATCACAGTGCCTTCAGTTGTTCGGCTAGATGGCGGCACCTAGATCATAACCGCAACCCAAACCATTAACCTGAACGCAGCACTCACAATACAAGGCCCTTCATATGGGCAGGCTTATATTGTTGCCGGGGGCGCTTTAACTGATGCACCAATGTTTAGCTGCGAAACCGAAGTTTCGTTTAAAATGATTGCTTTTGAATCGGGTGCAGCTACATTTGGCGATGATCCTGGAGAAAATGCGCTTGATTTAGTTACAGATGCAGAATATCACGAAATTAAAGACTGTACTTTAGATGGTTTTTACGATGCCATTAAAGTTACCGGTGATGTTGATATGTGGTTGTTTGAAACCGATATTTTGGATTGTACAAATGGGGTTGAAGTAGCTACGGATGCAGCAGTTTCGTTTTATACCTCTGAATCGGACTTTAGTAATTGCACCAATGCTATAAATTTAGTTTCGTCCGATGGAGCGAGTGTATCAGTGCAAAATTGCACTTTTACCTGTGTGGGAGCTCAAAATGGTTTGTTGTATAATCGAGGAACTGAGGCTGGTAAATTTCAAAATATCGAATCTTTGTTTTTCACAAACAACACATGGAACAATGAAGGAACTTTTATTAGCGGCTTTGATTTTGCAAACAATGATGGGTTAGATGCTAATGTTGAAATTTTAAATAATGCGGGTATTGGCGATAAAAACCCCCATTGCAAAATAAATGTAGTTAATAATGCGTCGACAACCACCGTTACTACTGCTAATACTTATTATAAAGTTGCTTGGTCAGATGCCAGCGATAGTTGGAATAATGTAAATTTAAAAGTCGAAAACAATAAAATCACATTTTTGCCGAAAAACAAAAAAGATATGGTTATTTATATTTCGGGTAATGTGTCTTGTACTAGGGTTAATACAATTATAACAGTAGGTGTTAAAAAAAATGCAGGCGCAACAAATCACGGTGAAATAACATTGCGATTTCCAAATGCCTTATTTGCTACCACTACAACCATTTTGTCCTTTTCAACAATAGTTTTTTTACAGGATGTGGCACAAAACGATTATTTTGAAGTTTTTTGTACAGCAGATCAAAATGGAGATGCGTTAATTTTTTCTGATATGAATATTTATGCAACCTCTCAATAATAACAAGGCTAGATTATTAAAAAGGCAATATTAAGAAAAAGTGAACGAAAGGATATGCCCAGAAAATTTATTAGTTCTAATTTAAAAAAAGCATTGGAAATATGCTATTCTATACGCAATTGCTCGGTTTCGTAAACATGATGAATAAAAATTTACACCATGAACGGGAAAAATGAAATCGTAAGGGAGTTTTCTAAGTATTGTTCTAAATGCGATGGGCAATGCTGCAAACGAGGTGTTTTTTCGGTATTCGGATGGGAACTGGAAAAATTATCTGCTAACTTTGAAAATTTTCAGGAGGGACATGTTTCAGATACACGAGGAACGTGCATAGATATTGCCATTAACAAATTATGCCTCTTCTCAACCGGACATGGCTGTAAATTGCCGGTTGAACTTCGGCCAACCGATTGTTTAACGTATCCCTTTTATCCTAATATAAAAGAAAATACTGGTGAAGTCAACATTGATGAATTTGTAATAGATAAGGAATGTTTTTTTAGTGAAGAAATTGCGCGGGATGAGAAGCTAATAAAGGCAGTAGATAAATATTGGAAAGGTATGATAAAAAAAGTTGACCGGAAAGAAATTAACGACTGGGTTGGGAAAGATGGAAACTGGCAGGAATGGTATAAGAATACAGCAGATGTAAAACGGAAAAAAAATAATTGTTAATATGTCCGATATTCATACGATGGAAAATAACTCAAGCCTTACAGACAAACCGACCGCCATAAGAAAAACTATATTAATAGTGGACGATAGCGAGGTGATGTGTTTTCTTGCAAAGTCGATTTTGGAAAAAGATTTTGAAGTTGTAATACGTTACGACGGCCAGGATGCGCTTGACTATCTTAAACAGGGCAACCGTCCAGATTTGATTTTATTAGATATGTTAATGCCAAAAATGAACGGGAGAACTTTTGTACGTCAGGTGAATGCAGATCCCAGAATTGTCAAAGTACCTATCATTTTTATTACAACTGTAGATAGTACAATGCTTATCAATAGCTTTAAAGCACTGGGTGTTGTCGACTATATTACCAAACCGTTTGTTAATAATGATTTACTCTCAAGAGTTAAAATGATTTTGCAATCTTAATAACAAACAGTCTCCAAAAGTTAGAATAATTAAAATGTTCTTGTAAAACAATTTTCAATATATTCACTTAACAAAAGGGATATACTTTATCACAATCTAATTTGCACCTTTCCTCTTTCTAAAAAGTGCAATCCCACCAACAATTAACGAAATAATAAAGTACAGCATGCCCCCCGCAATGGGAACGTCAATCTCACTGCCGCCGCCGCCTAAGGGAGGGCCTTCAGGTTCTTGCCCGGTTAATTCGTAAGCACAAACCAAAAAAATCATAATACAAAACAAAATCTTATTTCTCATAACTCGAATAAATTTTATAAATACTTTAATAAGAAATTATTTTACCTGTATAAATTTTATCGTTTGTAGCTAGTTTAGCAATAAAAACACCTGTGTAATAAAATCCTGTTTGAAATTGAGATGTAAAATCAACCTTCTCCGACATAATCACTTTCCCGGAAATATCATAGACTTGCAATATTCCTTCAAACGGATTAGCCGATTTACTGGTAATATATAATATTTTGTCGTTCACCCTAAATAGAATCTCTTTTTCGCCATTGGTAAGCACATCATTTCGCAGGGAACCTGAGCTGTGATCTTTTCTATTGATTATAAACCTCAATTCTTTTTCTCCTTTAGTTCCAATAAAAGAATGACCTTCCTTGGTAAGATCCGCTGTTTTATTGGTTACCATATCATATAGTTTAACAGAATCAGTAACGGTACTTTCAATCAACGATAATTTAAAATCCCCATCGAGCCGGCATTTAAAATAAATAGGGATACTATCTTTCCAATTCTCGGGCAAGGAATTAATCGCAAGTTTTACACTATCGGCCGTTTGAGAATATATTTCTGAAGTAACAGCACTCATGCTGAAAAACTTAAAAGCTTCCAGCTGATTATCTAATAAGACAGTTCCCTCAGGATGAAACCGAATTATAGATTCGTCAGAACTTGTACCATCGGTGGATGTTAATTTCAATTTAATGTAGGGATAAATAATACTTCCACTTTTAATAATGCTATTTGAATGTACTTTAACCCTATTATCCACTTGAAGCACCGCAGAACCGGCAGTAGTTTTAACAAAATAACCCTGACCTGAAGAAATTATGTTCGTAACACCATTAACACTACCTCCACCTTTTAAATAAGTTCCATAGAGTCCGCTTCCTCCTGCTGCTGCAGGATTCCAGATATAGATACTTGGACTAATATTGGTTCTTGTCCATCCTGCCCCATCATTCACATCCCAGTCAATTGCGCATGGATAAGGATTGCCCACCAGATTGTTATTATCTCCTCCAAAAACAACACTGGAAGGTATGTCACCTGTATTCAAAGGTCCGGCAAAAACTGGAGTGCGATCAACACTGGTAGTTTGAAAATTTATAAGATACCCTTTACCAACAATCAGCGGAGTAGATGAGGGTATAATGTTATACCATTTATTTCCTGCCGAGTTGGTTGGCACATAATCATACAAATAAGGTCCGGATCCTGTAAACTTCATCACTAAGGCTGTTGCATTGGTTATGGGCGATGAAAAAGCGTGGTAGTAGGTAACCTGCGGATCAAGCAAAATTTCCTGAACTGTGGCGTTCACCCCTGCCGTTGAATGAATTAAAGAACCATTTCCTGAAGGATCTGAAAGGATATTCAACCCCGCTACCCCACCATTATTGGTAAGGACATTGCTTACCGTTAATTTACCGGTTGGTGAAATGTTAAAAATGCTGCTGTTATCAATCTGCAAATTATTGCATATAGTTAAAAGAGCAGTATTTAAAGTAATTCCAGCTGTATTAGATACTTGCAAATTATGATATGTAGTTGCCACCCCCTTCAGCTCAGAGGCTGATGTACCTGTAAAAACAACTGTTTCAGTTGCTTTGGTCCATGTTCCGTTATTGTTTAATCCCCCATCCTTAATAACCACATGAGGAGAACTGCTAAAAGTAATATAGCCATTATTAATAATCCCTTGTCCGCTTAGGGTAAAAGGAATAAGCAACCCAATCATCACCGTCCATTTCATATCTTCAAAATATTAATTTTAAAGAACCTTTATTAATTGCTTATAGTAGCAGAACTTGCTATTCTATTAACTATCAATAATTTTTATCCTATACAAGATACGAAAAAACAATGCATACTAAAAGTATTTTAAACTAAAAATTCAAATTTTTAATTATTTAGAAGGCGTTTAAGGATCATTTTTAAAACTTATAGTCTGTCATGACTTTAAAGAGAGCTATCGCCTGAAAATGGGTATTGAATTTGGGACTACATTCCAAACAAAATTCAAAACGTGTTGAAACAGAACCTATATTAACCTCCGGCAGTCACGTCTTAAAAACCAGAGGTTGGTATTATTGAAGCTATTCCGAGTACTAAAATCCAAATTAAAGTTTTTTAGGTTTGCAAACATGCTTCTCTTTTCGGGCTTTTTCTCCGCATTTTTTGCATTCAAATTTTAATTCACCTTCCTGCTTCTCTTCGCGCTCTTTTTTGTTGAGCTCGCACATAGTTTTGCCCATAAAAGTATAATAAGGGGATTATTGAAACTGTTTTACTAAATTTTGACCAAGACTTAATTCGAAACTATTTAACAAAATATTGGGATAGTAGTTTAAATTTGCTAAAATAATTTAGCAACTTTTTACAATCCAATTGGGCTTAGTTTTTAGAGAGAAGAATGCTTTACCGATTCATTTCTTGTTCCCGATGACGCAGCGCCAAAATTACGTTCTTTTCAGGAAATTTCGCCAGTAAATGTTGTCTCAGTTTTTCGGCTGCATATACCGAACGATGCTGTCCCCCGGTACACCCAAAGTTTACCATAAGCTGCGTAAACCCTCGCTCTAGGTATTTATTTACATTCCGATCAATTAAAGAATATATGTCATTTAAAAATAAAACCGTTTCGGGTTCTGCATCCAGAAAAGAAATCACCTCCGGATCTTTTCCTGTAAGGTTTTTATATAGCTCTAATTTGCCTGGATTATTCATAGCGCGACAATCAAATACAAATCCTCCCCCATTGGACGATTCATCTACCGGAATCCCCCGTTTATAAGAAAAGCTATTGATATTTACAATCAGCGAAAAGTGAGCCTTGGCCATATTACGGAGATAGTCCGATTGCACCAATGTATTCCATACCTTGGTAAGTTCCGGAAGTTCAACCGGTAGTTTTACATTGTTTACCAACCACTCCAAATGGTTTAATACCAAAGGAATACTTTGAAGAAACAAAGGCTTTTTCTCATACAAGCCTCGAAAACCATATGCTCCCATAGCTTGCATCATTCGAATGTAAACGTATCCGTAATAATGCTCCAAAAATTTATCCCGACTAATATCTACATATTTTTGAAGGGAGACAATGTAATGCTCCAATAATTCCTCCCGTGCATCAGCCGGTAAATTTGTTTTCGCTTCGAATAAAATAGACCCGATATCATAATGCAACGCCCCTTTACGACCACCCTGATAATCGATAAAGTAAGGATTCCCATTCTTCAACATAATATTTCGGGTTTGAAAATCGCGGTAGAGAAAATAATTACAATCGGCCGACAACAGAAAATCAGTAAAAGTTTGGAAATCGTCTTCGAGTAACTGCTCGTTGAAAGGCACTTTTGCCAGCTTTAGAAAATAATATTTAAAATAGTTGAGGTCCCACATCATCGATTGCCGGTCGAAGGCATGCCGGGGATAGCAAACACTATAATCGAGGTGCTTAGTTCCTGTTACCTGAAAACGGGGCAACTGCTCTAATGCAGCCTTATAAACACCCATAATTTCGGGAGAAATGTTGCATTCATAATTATGCTCCTCGAGAAATGATAATAACATTTCATCGCTTAAATCCTCTAATAAGTATGAATGCTTCGAAAGGTTTTCTCCATACAATTCCGGTACAGGTAAACCTAAACTATAAAAATGCTTTGTTAAATATATAAATGCTTCATTTTCCTTTACGTCTTCGTTATAAGCAGCGATAGCAGTATTCGTGCCATGACCTAACCGATAATATTCCCGATACGAGCCCGATGGAGGCAACTTAACAATTTGTGTTGGCTCTAAACCAAATTTTGCATTATAAAGCTGATTAAATATTTCAAATTTAGCATCGTTATTCATGGTCTGTTCTGCCTTTCGGTTTAGTTTCGGTAATTGAATTTAAGATTGCAAAGTAAACTATTGAGGTTTAATTTACCAAAATAATACATGCATTGAAAATTGGGATGTTGCGCAAATTTTATTATATTTGATATAACACTAAAACATAGAGGTATGCGACTTGAACTGTATGGGCAAAGTAATTTGAATTTTGTGGAGTTTAATATAACCGGAGACAACGATGCATACCAGCGATGTGATGAAGAATCACTGTATATTGATACGGAAGTGTTTAATCTTTTTACACAATGCTTCGAGCGCAGTAATAATTTATTCGATTATTTTGGCCCGTCGCGCTATAATACCCGAAATATTATTCCTTTGTTAAACGAGCTTCAGGCAAATTTGAAAAGGCTTAATGATATTAATTCCCTTGATTTCTTTATTGATATGATTGGGAATTCTTTTTTGGGAACAAATTTTATTTACGACATCGAAAAACACGATAAAAGCTGGAGCCTTAACTGGCAGCAATATTGTAAAAAACTTGCCGAAATAAACACCGGACTAATAAACCTGGTAAACAAATGTATTGAGGAATCGCGCGTTTTGTGGGTTATTGGATATTGATCGGTTTTTCCCCACTACATATCTGATTTTTATAGCGCTGTTGAGTTGTAACATTATGCTCAGTGTTCGTAACTGAATATTAACGGTTTTATAGATGCAAATTGATTAATATTGATGCCGATAATTTTGATCTTAACGGCAAATACATGTTAGTGCAATTCAAAATTAGTTGTTCATCAAAGCAAACCTGAAACATATCAACCAAATAGTAACATCTGTTGTGCTTATTTTATATTTGACTTTTATTTGTAAATCGTTAAATATAAAATATCTTCAAAATGCCCCTTAAGCTTATTGGTTTTTTATTATTCATATACCCCGGGTTAATAATGAGTCCCCCCCCCTCTCCCTGATATACCATCAGATGCTGCGTGGATTAAAGCTATTGTTCAAAAACTCGAAGTGAACGAGTACTATTGGGCTCTTGATACTGAAGAATATTTATATGTTACCGGTTATTTTTCAAACACTGCTAATTTTGGTGAGCAAAATTTAACATCTGCTGGCAACTTTGATATATTTATTGCCAAGTATACCCGAGATGGAAAAATGGTGTGGCTAAAACAAATTGGAGGTAGTAATCCTGATATTGTTAAATTCATTAAAATTGATAGTAATAATTGTATTTATATTACAGGCTATTTTACAGGAATTTCATTTTTCGAACAATATACTGCCCGCTCACGCGGAAGATCGGATATTTTTACTGCCAAGTACACATCCACAGGAGAATTGCAATGGGTAAAATCGGAAGGTGCCGAAATTATTTGCGAGCCAAGCCCTAAAAAACGAAAAGCAATTATTCAGAAATCGCGCACCGATAATCAATGATGATCTGAAAAGAACCTCATAAACTGACTTCGCTCATATATAGCCGGATCCGGGATTTTATCATATGATAATAACCCTCTAAAATCGTCGATCGAGGAATATCCTTTTCTATCCATCCAAAAAGAAAGCTCATTTAATATTTCAGCAATAAACCCAGTACCTTTTTGATATAGCACCGAACATATCTGAACAGCTTTTGCCCCGGCAAGCAATTGTTTTATAACCGCTTCGCCATTATGAACCCCTGTTGAAGAAACCACATCAATGTGTTTATTAAGAGACGAAACTAATGCGACCCAACGAAGAGAAGTCCTGATATCTGTCGGTGTACTAAAAATATCTGAAGACTTAAATGTTAAACTATTGATATCGATATCTGGTTCGTAAAAACGATTGAATAAAACCACCCCAGCTGCCCCGCGACAATAAAGCTGGTCGACCAGAGCCGGAAGATTTGTAAAATATGGACTAAGTTTAATGGTAATGGGAATAGAAATTTGCCTATTAAGATTGTGAACTAAATCGCAGTATTGATTTTCGTATTCCTGAGAAGTGTTTTCAATTTCAACTGGAATAAAAAAAAGATTGAGCTCTAAAGCATCAGCTCCAGCTTGCTCAATACGCTTGGCAAAATCTATCCAATTCTCTGTTGAATAACAATTAACACTAGCAATGATGGGTATAGGTACAGATTGAGTAGATTCCTTTATTAAATCGAGATATGCTTGAACAGAATTATGCTTTATATATTTCAGGATGGAATCCTCTAACCCAAATGCCTCAGCATTTGAGTTCTCCAATCCCTCAATATCGTAAATGATTTGTTCTTCGAAAAGCGATTTTAAAACAATTGCTCCGGCACCATGTTTTTCCAATTCAATAATTTGATCGATTGAACTAGTTAATCCCGAACTACTGACAATTAAAGGGTTACGAAGTGAAATTCCCAAATAATTGGTATTTAATTTTGCCATGTTTTTGCATTTTAGTTGTTATACTGCCGCTCTCCAAAAATAAGGCTTCCTACCCTTACCATGGTGCTTCCACAACTAATCGCAATTTCAAAATCGGAAGACATACCCATCGAAAGTTCCTTAAAATCAGGTGAACCGTTAAGGTACGAAATTTTAACCTGATTAAAAAGGGACTTTAGGAATTGAAATTCATTTTTAATAATTTCCATATCCGATGTATAGGTAGCCATCCCCATCAAACCGCAAATACGAATAGTATGTAACTCTTTAAATTCCTTGCACTGCAATGTATCCAACAGCTCTTGTTCCGAAAACCCAAACTTTGTTTCTTCTTTGGCAATATGCACCTGTAAAAGGCAATCAATTATCCGGTTACATTTTAATGCTTCTTTATTTATTTCCTTTAATAGTTTTAACGAATCTACCGATTGGATTAAATGAATAAATGGAGCGATGTACTTCACCTTATTGGATTGCAGATGTCCAATAAAATGCCAATGAATGTCTTTGGGAAGAACATCAAATTTCCCCAATAGCTCCTGAACCTTATTTTCAGCAAAATCTCTACCCCCCGATTGGTAAACTTCCAGAATTTCTTCTATTGGTTTGGTTTTCGAAACCGCAACAAGTTTCACGTCTGCTGGAATACTGTTCTTAACCTGAATCAGATTATCATTTATTGTCATTACATGTCAACTATCACCTGGTTTTTCAACAAATCATCAAATTCCTGACGTTCTCGAATTAAATAATCCTTTCCTTTCATTATCATTACTTCGGCAGGTTTAAGTCTGCTGTTATAGTTCGACGACATGGAAAAGCAATAAGCACCTGCATTCAAAAATGCCAAATAATCGCCCTCATTGATATCGCTTATTTTACGGTTCCAACCAAAAGTGTCGGTTTCGCAAATATATCCTACTACGGTATATATTCTCGGCTTCCCTTCGGGATAAGAAATGTTTACAATGTGATGGTACGAATCGTAAAACATAGGACGGATCAAATGATTCAATCCCGTATCAAGTCCGGCGAATACCGTAGAAATAGTATGTTTAACAACGTTGACCCGGGCAACAAAAATTCCTGCTTCACTCACCAAAAATTTACCCGGTTCGAAGAAAAGCGTTAATTCCTTACCATATTCCTTGCAAAACTCGTTGAACATCTTGGATAAGTCGGTGCCAAGTTGTTTTATATCAGTAAAGTAATCGTCCGGTTTATAAGGAACTTTAAAACCACTTCCTATGTCAATAAAACTAAGATTAGGGAAATTTTTAGCTGTATCGAGCATCAGTTGCGCCCCTTTTGAGAATACATCCACATCCAGGATATCACTTCCGGTGTGCATATGCAATCCTTCCACATTCATCTTATGCAGCTCAACCATGCGCAATATATGAGGTAGCTGATATACCGAAATGCCAAATTTTGAATCGATATGCCCTGTAGATATTTTACTGTTTCCTCCGCCCATGATATGGGGATTGATACGGATACTTATAGGCACACTACCGCCATAAGCCATTCCAAATTGCTCGAGAATAAAAATATTATCAATATTGATATGGACGCCCAATTTAACTGCTTCGTGATACTCCTCCATCGAAACACAATTGGGGGTATAAATAATGTCAGACGGTTTAAAACCAGCCAATAATCCCAGTTGTACTTCCTGAATAGAAACGGTATCAAGCCCTGCTCCTATTTTATTGAAAAATTTAAGGATACTAACATTGGTTAGGGCTTTACAGGCAAAATTAATCTTTACCCTTGTTTTACTAAAAGCCTTTAACAATCTGTTATACTGCGATTCCATTTTGGCAGTATCGTAAATATATACCGGAGATCCATACTTTTGAACTAAATCGAGAACAGGAACTCCTCCTATCAGATACTTATTATTTACTAATTCCATGTAATTTGTATAAAAAGGACAAAGATAAAGCTGGTATTGAATTATTGTTAACGAATATATTACTTTTTCAGTTTGCTATACGAAGTAATTACCCCTTTTATTAAAGCGGAACTAAATCCCTGATGCTCCATTTCGTTCAACCCAACAATAGTTATCCCCTGAGGGGTTGTAACTTTATCGATTTCCTGTTCGGGATGCCTTCCGCTTTCTAAAATAAGTTTTGCAGCCCCTAAGACGGTTTGGGCTGAAATAAGCTGTGCCAACTCGGAATTAAATCCTATTTCGATCCCACCCTGCATCGAG
>JFJP01039099.1_pt1 | contig 14506 bp, 9 predicted proteins | sample 431651 | NCBI WGS metagenome assembly JFJP01 (sample SAMN02602958, study PRJNA72255) | Microbial mat metagenome, whole genome shotgun sequencing project. | biome: fresh water; feature: sink hole; material: water; isolation source: purple microbial (photo- and chemosynthetic) mats found in... | reverse complement strand
CTGAACGCGCCGCTGTACGAGAAGCTGGTGCGGTTGTGCTTCCGGACGGCGTGGGATGTGGCGATGGGAGGCGGGTCGTGAGGATCCGCCCGTTGCTGGCGATCATGGCCCTGCTCGCGTGCTGCGGCACGGCGCGCGCGCAGGAGACCTTCACGCCGCGCCCCGAGTGGGAGCGCCACTTCACCGACGTGGGCGTGACCGGCACCATCGTCGTGGTCGACGAACGCGACGGCGCGCGCTGGGTCTGGAACGAAGCCCGCGCGGCCGAGCGGTTCTGCCCGGCCTCGACCTTCAAGGTGCCGCACGCGCTGATGGCGCTGGACGCCGGCGTGGTGCGCGACGAGTTCCAGGTCTTCGCCTGGGACGGCGACGAGCACACCATCGCCGGCTGGAACCGCGACCAGAATCTGCGCTCGTCCATGCGGCACTCGGTGGTGTGGCTGTACCAGGATTTCGCCCGCGCCATCGGCGTCGAACGCGAACGCGCGTACCTCGAGAAGCTGGACTACGGCAACCGCACGGTGGGCGACGATGTCGCCACGTTCTGGCTGGACAGTTCGCTGCGCATCTCCGCGCTGGAGCAGGTCGCCTTCCTGCGGCGGCTGTACCGCAACGAACTGCCGTTCGCCGTCGAGCACCAGCGCCTGGTCAAGGACGTCATGATCAACGAGGCCGGGCGCGACTGGATCCTGCGCGCGAAGACCGGCTGGCAGGTGCGTCTTGAACGGCACCTCGGCTGGTGGGTCGGCTGGGTCGAGACGCCGCAGGGCGCCGTCTTCTTCGCGCTGAACATCGACATGCCGCAGGGCGGCGCCGATGCCTCGAAACGCGAGTCGATCGCGCGGACGGTGCTGCGGGAGCTGCAGGCGCTGCCGCTGAAATAAAGATTATACTTATGTTGGCGACGGAGAACCGCCCGATGCCGGACTTCGCTCCGCGCGAATTGCGCCGGCGCAAGTCGTTCCCGCCGGCGCAATTCGTTTGCCGCCGGCGCAAGTCGTTTGCCGCCAGCCATCTGCGATTTCTTGTCCTTGATGCGCGACAAAGAAAAAGAGCTTCCTGGGGGGGAAGCTCTTTTTCGGGCGATGGGCGAGTCTGGTCGCGCTCCCGGGGTTGGAGGCTCATTTCCGCCCCGGGGTCGCAAAGGCTCTTTTGTAGTACCTGAGAATGATATCCGCTATTGGTGGCGATTGCAATCCTTTTTCGTCTGGTTTGCATTATTTTTCTCTCCGTGCCGACCTTACGTCCCCTTCCTTGCCCGCACCGCCCGCCGCCACTAGACTGAACCCCGGGAATCACCCGGCAGCCGGCCGGGGACACCGGCGCCGCCGGGCCACCCACCACCCACCGCCCGCGCCCCGTTCGGCCGGACGAAGGAAGCACAGGATCCATGCACGGGAAGAGCGGATGGAAGGCGGCCTGCGGCCTGGCCCTGGCGGTCGCGTTGATCGCGGTGGCGCTGCTGACGACGGCCGGTTGCGGCAAGAAGCCGCAGCAGGAAGTGTGGATCATCGGCCTGGACGGCGGCGACTGGGACATGCTCGAACCGGTCATCGCGGCGGGCGGCATGCCCAACCTGAAGAAGCTGCGCGATGAAGGCGCCTGGGGTCGGCTGCGCAGCGAGATGCCGCTGTTGTCGCCGGTGCTGTGGACGAGCATCGCCACCGGCCGCACGCCCGACCGTCACGGCGTCACCTGGTTCATGTCGACGACCGCCGACGGCCAGAAGATCCCCATCAGCAGCCGCAGCCGTCAGGTGCGCGCGGTGTGGAACGTGGCCAGCGAGAACGAGGCGACCGTCGGCGTCATCGGCTGGTGGGCCACCTGGCCGGTCGAACCGGTCAACGGGTTCATGGTCAGCGACTACGTGGGCTGGCACAGCTTCGGCATCACCGGCCGCGGCGTCGAGGACGCCGGCAAGGTGTGGCCCGAAACCTACGCGAAGGATGTGGCCGCTTTGTTGCCGGCGCCGGAGTCGATCCCCACGTCGCTGGTGCAGCGCATCGTCAAGCTGACCGACGGGCAGATCGCGGCGGCCACCACGGCAACGGACGATCCCTACAGCACGCCCATCTCGCACCTGCGCCAGGCGATGGCCACGGCGCGCGGTTACACGGACATCGCGCTGGACCGGATCGCGAAGGATAGGCCGCGGCTGCTGGCCGTCTATTACGAGGGCACCGATGCCTCGATGCATCTGTTCAACAATTTCGCGCCCCCGAAACAGGAATGGGTCAGCGACGCGGACTACGCGGCCTACAAGGACGCCGTGGCCGCCTACTGGTCGTGGCAGGATTCGCTGGTGGGCGAACTGCTGGCCAAGCGCGGGCCGAACACGTCGATCGTCGTGTGCTCCGATCACGGCTTCCGCACCGGCGACGAACGCCTGCGCGAAGATCATGTGGACACCGAGTTGGCCGATGCTTCGCACATGATCGACGGCATCCTCGTGCTGAACGGCCCCGGCGTGCGCCCGGGCACGCCGATCACCGGCGCCAGCATCTACGACATCGCCCCGACGGTCATGGCCCTGATGGACCTGCCGGTGGCCGGCGATCTGGCCGGCCAGGTGCTGGCCGGCGCGCTGACCAGCGAGTTCCGCACCGCGCATCCGGTGCGTCAGGTCGCCACCTGGGAAACGTCGCCGCTGCAGCACAGCGGCGAAGTGGTGAACGATCCGGAAGCCGCCGCGCGCATGGAGCAGATGCTGCGCTCGCTCGGCTATGTGGCCGGGGCTGAAGACCAGTCCTCGTCCTCGGGCGTCGCGGTGGGCCCCGAGAACGCGGTGAACCTGGCGACCATCTACATGCGCCAGGGCAAACTGGGCGAAGCCGCGAAAGTTCTCGAGGCCGAATACGCGCGTTCGCCTCAGGACCGCACGGTGCGCCTGAACCTGGCGCAGGCCTGGGCGCGCGGCGGGCGCGTGCCGGAAGCCTTGAAGATCTACCGCGGGCTGCGGGTGGACGAGCCGCGCGATCTGGCTGTGGTCGAAGACTACGCGCACGCCCTGATGGGCAGCGGCAAGTTCGCGCACGCGGTGGCCGTCTACGACTCGGGCCTCGCCGTGGATCCGAAGTGGACGTTCGGCCTGGCCGGCAAGGGTTACGGCCTGCATCGAATGGGCCGCTCCGCCGAAGGAGCGGCGCTGGTCGCGCAGGCGCAGGCTCTGGACGCGCGGCAGCCGCGCGCCTGCTTCTACGCGGGGGTGATCGCGCTGGAAACCGGCGACCAGACAACCGCACGCGCACAGTTGACGCGGGCTTTGGAGCTTGACCCGGTCAACGAACAGAGCGCACTGGCCCTGTCCAGTGTGATGCTGAGCGCGAACGATGTCGCCGGTGCGCGCGGCGTCCTTGAGCGCACACTGTCGGCGGCCGGTCACGCGCCGCTGCTGGAAGGCCAGCTCGGCTTCGTGCTGCTGCAGTCGCGCCAGCCGGCCGAAGCGGTGCCGCATCTGAAGGCCGCGGCCGACGCGGGTGTGGCCGCGGGCCAGGCCGATCCCATGTTGATGGGCAATCTGGGCGTGGCGCAGGCGATGAGCGGCGACCTGAACGGCGGCATCGCCACCTTCCGCCGCATGACCGAACTGTGGCCCGACAACGCCGAGGCGCACGGCCAGCTGGGCGGCTTCCTGGCGCAAGCCGGCCAAAAGGATGCCGCCGTGCGTTCCCTGGAACGTGCGCTGCAGCTGGCGCCGAACAATGCGCAGCTGCGTCAGGCCTTGGCGGCCGTTAAAGCGCAATAGCTCTGTGTGTTGATGTGTGTGTTGTTGGGTGTGGTGGAGGTTGATGCTTATAGTGCGCGATCCGAACGCGCACTATAAGCATCAACCTCCACCACACCCAACAACACACACATCAACACACGAAACTTAGCTAGTGGGGGAGACATGGATCTGACCGGATTTGCACTGTTGTCGTTGTCTTCGCTGTTTGCGGTGGTGGATCCGCTCGGGTGCATCCCGTTCTTCAGCGGGCAGACGGCGGGCATGTCGCGGGAGCGGAAGCGGCGCATCCTGGTCAGGGCGCTGCTGGTGTCGCTGTTTGTGCTGCTGGCGTTTACTTATGCCGGTAGTGCGCTGCTCCATACGTTCGGGATCACCATCGATGCGTTCCGCATCGCGGGCGGCGTGATCCTGTTCGGCATCGGGCTGGACATGCTGCAGAGCCGGCCGCGCCGCTGGCACACCGGGCTGGATCAGGCCGCGCGCGCGGCGCAGGCCGAAGCGGTGGCCGTCGATCCGGACCACGATCCGTCGGTCACGCCGCTGGCGATCCCGCTGATCGCCGGGCCGGCCTCGATCACGACGGTGATGGTGCTGCGGGCTGAATCGCCGGGGATGCCCGGCGCCCTGGTCGTGGGTTTGGCTGTCGCGCTGATCCTGGTGTTGACCGGAGTGATCCTGCTGGCCGCCGACACCGTGCTGCGGCGCCTGGGTCCCACCGGCATGAAAATCGTCGAAAAGTTGATGGGATTGCTGGTCGCGGTCATCGCCGTGCAGCTGATCATGAACGGGGTGGCGCCGTTCGTGCGCGGGATCGTGAGCGGCGCGGAAACGTAACGACCCATCAAATCAGAAGTTGCAGAAACGGGACACATTCCCGGCCTGTTGTGTATAAAGTTGAAAAAAGAAAATTATTTAGACTAATACGATCCATTAAAGATCAAAGTTGTCATCATTAAAAATGATGAATTGCAATTATCGAGTAGATAAATTACAATCCGGGATCGGGCTTCATTCCGATCGCCCCGTGATGACCTGGAGGTAACCATGAACTCGACAGCTAAAGTTCTGACGGCACTGGTTCTTCTGTGCCCTGTGCTCGCCCTGGCCGGCGCCCCCCTCGAAGGCAGCTGGAGCACCACCGACCTGGGCGGCCCCGTGCCGCTGGGCCGCTACACCGAAGGCTGGGACAACGGCGGCGGCGCGCTGCTGGCCGGCACGACGTTCAATGCGGCGTCCTGGGACGGCGCGACCCTTGGTGGCAGCTGGAGCTACTCCTGCGCGGTGGAAGCGGCCGACGCCGTGTTGATCGCCGACACGGTCAATGTTGCCGGCTTCGGCAGCAAGACCTACGTCAAGACGTTCACCGGCGGCACGATCTGGCTGAGCGGATCCGGCCCCTGGGGCAATGGCGACGCCGAGTACACCGGGTCGATCATCGAATACACCGAATACGAAACCATCACCTACGTGGCGTTCAACGTCATCGCCTCGCGCACGAACGTGCAGGCCTCGGCGACGATCGACGGCTACGACACCGTGTGCCTCGGCTTCACCGTCGGCAACGGCGCGAAGATCGGCGACACCGCCAGCGGCCCCGTCCTGGCCAACTACCCGGCCCTGCTGAACACGTCGTGCAGCCCCACCGCGCCGAACGGTGCGTTCTGGGACTTCTCGCAGATGACGCTGTACATCGCCAACTGCTCGGTCGGCACCGAAGAGCAGAGCTGGGGCGCGGTGAAGGCGCTGTTCCGGTAAATCGGAGCGGGCCTGTTGTTGATGGGCAATTTTTGATGGCGCGAAGAGGCCCGGGGCAACCTGGGCCTCTTCTTTTTCTTATCTTTGGTCGCGGCGCTGTCGTTGGTGTTGTTGTGGGGCAGGGGTGGAGGTTGATGCTTATAGTGCGCGATGGCGACCGCGCACTATAAGCATCAACCTGCACCCCACCCCGCACACACATGCGACACCTACCCGGCGCGCATCGCGGAGAATCGCGCGAAATAACGCGCCGACAATGTGCTATCATTCGGTCGATGGCGCCCCGCCGATTTCATGCCTGAAAGGACCGACTCCATGCGCTCGTCCCCGACCGCCGCCGCCCGCCTCGCGCTGGCCGCCCTGACGATGGCCTGCCTGGCGCTGGCCGTAACCGCCTGCAACGACGACGACAGTCCGGCCGTGCCCGCGACCGGGGCCATCGCCATCGACGCATCGCCCGAATACCTGGCGGCCCCCTGGCATGTCACCGGGCCGTTCGGCTACCTCGAAGTCGGCGCCGGCAACGCGACGTTGACCGGTCTGCGCTCGGGCCCCTACACGGTGGCCTGGCAGGATGTGGCGGGCTATGAGACTCCCGCGGGGGCGACGCTGAACGTGACCTCCGATTCGACGGTCACGTTCTCCTGCTTCTACCGCGAACTGGAGACGTTCCCCGACACGCCCGACAAGGTGATGCAGAAATTCGTGGAGATGTATGAAGCGCAGGACCTGTCGTCGTTCTCGAAGCTGATGCACCCGGACTTCGTCACGGTGCTGCAATCGTTCACGACCGGTGATTTCCCGGATGTGGGCCCCACCCTGGACATGACCGAGGAGCAGCGGATCCACGAACGGATGTTCTCCGGGCACGATGTCACCGACCCCTTGGGGACGCTGGTGCCGGGGATCAGCGCGATCACATTCCAGACGTTCGAGCGGCAGGGCACGTGGGCGATGTCGTCGCCGTCCGATGTGATCCCGAACTCCGTGTTCGCATGGTTCGACGTCGTGGTGCTGTTCGACCGTGGGCAGAACTACAGCACATTGAAGCCCCAGGGTCAGATCAAGTTCTATGTGACGCACCGCGATTCGACGGTCAACGGCTACACGCGCGAGTATTACCAGATGCGGGGCCAGGTGGACCTGACGGGCGGCTGGAAGTCGGCTGGCGAGACCATCAGTTGGGGGTCGGTGAAGGCGTTGTTCCGGTGATGGGGTGCCGGGCGCCGCGAGGTGGGTGGCCCGGTTCCGTTGCGCCGGCGCAAGTTGCGGCGGCGGGTTGTCGTGGTGATGCGTGTCTGATGTGTGTGTGCGGGGGGTGTGCAGGTTGATGCTTATAGTGCGCGATCGCCTTCGCGCACTATAAGCATCAACCCGCACCCGGCCCGCACAGTCATGGTGCGCGCCTGGCCCGGCGACTTGCGCCGGCGCAAGTCAACAAGATCGTATCACTCGATGATTTGCTGTGGTGCCGCGTGAGTCGTGGTTCGACGCGTGGTAGTCTCTGCCTCCATCTGGCCGGATGCGCCGGTGGCGCAGTTCCGCTTCGTGCGGACGCCGGGCACCTGCCCGCTCTGCAAGACGCGGCGCGAATGCACCCGAATTCGGAGCCGTTCCATGGTCGACAACAATGATCAGATCGACGAGTCAGCGGCCTCCCAGAGCGAAGCCCAGAAGCGGCAAGCGCAGGAAGTCGCCATCTGCCGCAAGGTCCTGCTCATGGTGAGCGAGCTGCACGTGCGCGGGTTCCAGCGTTTGCGCATCGCTCCGGGGGAGTCGCCGTCCGGATGCTCGTGGCGCTGCGCGGTCACGCCGGTGACGAACATCTTGAACAGTCACGGCGCGCGGCTCGTGGATTGGGATCACCTGACCGCCCATTACGGCAGCGGCGAACGCGATGCGTACTTCGGGTGGTCGCACTGCGGTCATCTGACGCCGAGCCGGCTGGCGGAGCGCTTTATCAAGAGCTTTCCCGCGATCGTCGAGGCCGGGCGCGGACGCGACTGGATGTACGTGGGCTGGTACCAGGAGATGCTCAGCCTGACCTACCCCGATATGCTGCCGGTGGCGTACAGCGATGGGGATAACCGGGAGGACTGCCTCACCACGATCGGCTGCAGGTGGGAAGCGACGGTTCCGTTGCCGCCGGTGGGGGAGGGGAGGGCGAAGGCATGGTGACGATCCGCAGGGCCGTACCCGAAGATGCGGAGGCGTATGTGCGGTTGCGTTCGGCCGTGCTGCTGGAGTCCGCGCTCATGCTCATCTGGAGACGCGCGATGGCGAGCTGATTTCGTACGCGTTTGCCGATCGGTTGCGGGCCACGGAGGGATGAGGGCTGGTCGCGGTGTCGTGTGTTTCGCGGCAGGGAAGAAGTTGATGGTTATAGTGCGCGATCCGAACGCGCACTATAAGCATCAACCTGCACCCGGCCCCGCGAGTGGTGATGCGTTGCGGATTGATTACCAATGCGTGAAACTTGCGCCGGCGCAAGTGCCGGCAACCCATGAATTTTCGAGAAGGACAACCATGATGATGCACCCATCGGCTTCCCCATTGCTGACGAACGCCTTGTGTCTGATCCTCCTGGCCGCCACGCTCCCCTCCGCCGCGCGGGGCGAGGACGATCGCCGCCCCGTCGTGGTCCATTTCCGCGGCGGCGCGGCCGACACGCTCAAGGTCGACAAGTACGACCGTGATCACCGCATTTTCCGCTTCAAGGACGGCAAGACCAGGCTCGAGCACGATGTCCGCACCATCGCGGCCCTCAGTTTTGAGGTCCACGCGTCGCCGATCGATACCTCCGATGGCGCGCATGACCTGTTGATCATGAACGACGGGCGGCGGCTGGGCGGATACTTTCGCGGCCTCAGTGACGACAAGGTACGGTTCTGCGAGGCGCGGGTTGGGGAGCGGACGGCCGGCAGCCGCAGTGTCGAGCTGGTCCGCGGCGAGGTGCAGCGGATCGTGTTCGGGCGCGAGGTGCTCGATGTCGACCGGCACGACTACGGGACCGAGTTCAATGTGCTCGGTGACGAGCTGGAGATCGCGCTGGCGGTGAGCTTCTCCAATGAGATCGCTGCCGGCGCAGCCGTGCTGCAGGATTCGCTGGTCAGCGCGTACGTCAACGATCTGGGGCAGAGGATCGCGGCGGCTTCCCAGCGCCCGGAGATCGAATACAGCTTCACGGTGCTCAACTCGAGAACCGTCAATGCCTTCACGTCGGGAGGCGGGCAGGTCTTCATCTATCGCGGGCTGATCGAGTGCATGGGCAGCGAGGCGGAGCTGGCCGGGGTCATCGCCCACGAGGTCGGGCACATCGTCGGCAAGCACACGGCCCGGGCGCTGACCAACCAGTTGATCCTGGCGGGCATCGTGGGCGGGGGCGCGGAGCTTCTGGGCGGGGACAACGAGAAGCGGCGCGCCGCCATCCAGGAAGCGGGTGGCGCCATCGCGTTCCTGCGCCAGATGCAGTACTCGCGTGACGACGAACGGGAAGCGGACTTCCTGGCGGTGTACAGCCTCTACCGCCTGGGGTATGACCCGACGGCCATGGCTGGGGTGTTCGACACCTTCCGGAAGCTGGGGGGCGATCCTTCGCAGCTGGAGGTCTTCTTCCAGGACCACCCGGCGCCGGCCGAGCGCATCGAGAACACGAGCGCGGAACTTCCGAAGCTGAACCTGACGGGATTGCGGTCGGATTCGGCGGCGTTCGTCGCCGTCAAGGAGCGGCTGGCCGGGTTGGAGTATCCGCTGTTGAGCGAGTCCCTGGGCAAGGTGGAGACCATGGTGGCGGCGTCGGCCAAGGAAGTGTTCAACATTCAGATCTCGTCCGAGGGCGCCAGCGAGTCGACGCTGGTCGCGCGCCTGGAGGCTTTGGGCGGATCGGGCAATGATGTGCGCGTGCTGCTGTTCGATGAAGACAACTACCTGAACTGGTCGAATGGCCACAAGGCCGAGGCCCTGTTCGACGGCGGGCAGACGACCGTGACGCAACTGCAGGCGAAGGTCGTGCCGGGGCGGAAGTACGTGCTGGTGTTGGACAACTCGTTCTCGTGGATGGCGGAAAAGAGGGTGGTGGGGGAGTTGTTTGTGCAGTACCGCGAATAGGATGGGTGGGCGGATTGCCAGGGCTCCACCGCGGCATGTCCCAACGGCGTTTGTAACGGACACAGCCCCCGAGCGACATCACCTTCAGCGCCCGGCCTCCGGCGAATCTGACTCGAATGGATCAGATTTCCGGCAGGCGCCGGGGCGTCTATTTCAAGCAAAACCTAAGATCTGATCGACCTTTCGACTCCGGCGTTCCATATGACGGAACGCCTCTGTGCAACAGTCCCTCAGTGAGCGATCCGCAATCCGCGGCCCCCGCCGAATCGCCCGGCGCCCGTCGTCACATCAATCGTCAATTTAGCCATAAGGTGGACAATTACTGCAGGCCGTGATGGTCGAATCCGCTCAATCGAGCCAGCAATGCACCACCGACAAAGGAGAACCATATGACAAACAAGAAGACCAAGGCCCCGTCCTGGGATCGCTTCCCCGGTGCAGCGATGCTGCAGGCCTGGGCGACGGAACTGAAGCTGGCGTGCGCCGCCCGTGATGAGGCGGAATGGCGCGACGTCGGGCGGGCGGTCGTTCTGGTGGCCCCCAGCGAGAGCCAGGCGGAGGGTGCCGCGCGGCGGGTGGCGGAGGAGGCCGGGATGCGCTTCGTCACCATGGATGTTGCCGGCTCGAAGGATCTGGCGCCGCACGCTGATTTCGACAAGCAGGCGCCTGCGATGGTCTGGCTGGAGCCGGACGATTGGATGGAAGTGTCGCAGGATGACGACACGCCGGCCTGGCTTGCCGAGAAGCAGCGGCTTCAGGAGCGGGTCGCCGCCTGGATCGAAGAGTTCGACCCGAAGTTTCCGGTCGTGGTGGTGACAGGCTGCCCCAACCTGGATGACATCTCGGGCAGGATCGACCGGCCCGGTGTCTTTGATCGCTATTTCGCGTTGCCGCCGACGCCGCTGAAGCAGTTGGGGGAGGAGTTCATCGAAGAGATCGGCGTCGCCGACTGTGCGGATTCGTTGCGCGAATCGCCGACCAAGGTGGGCAAGTGGGTGGAGCAGGAATGCGATAACCCGAGACAGCGCAAGCTGGCCCTGCTCTACCTGCGGCGCCTGAAGCGTCGCGAGAAGCGGCCTTTCGAGTTTCTCGACCTGATGCACCTGGCCACGCACGGGTATGTCGAGGAGGGGGAGTCGCTGCCCGAGAACGATGAGATCCGGCGATCGGTCGCGGCCCATGAGGCCGGGCATGCCGCGATGGCGATTCTCGACTCGGACGGGAAGAACATCCCCGACTACTGCTCGATTGTGCCGGGAGCCGATTTCAAGGGGGTCGTCGCCGATTCGATGGCCTATCGCGAGTCGCTGGGCGACCGCACGACCTATGCCGACTTCCGGCACGGAATCCGGGTCGGTCTGGCGGGGCGGGCGGCGGAGGAACTGATCTTTGGGCCCGAGAACATCTCGTCCGGCGCCAGCGGTGATCTGGCGGGGGCCTGGAAGCGGGCATCCAGAGCGTTCGCGCGCTGGGGCTTCGCGCCGGACATGACGTCGCACGAACAGTCGGCGAGCAACCTGGCGGTGGTGGTAGGCGACCCGACCGACTCGGAACAGCTCCACCTGGAGGCCATGATCCGCAGCTACCTGGGCGACGAGTACCAGCGGGTCTACAAGGTGCTCGCGGAGCATCGGCCCCTGATCGACGCGATTGCCGATCGGCTCATGTGGGATCCGATCGTCGACCAGAACAAGTTGCTGGAGTTGAGTCGGCTGCATGGGAATGCCGGCATGCTGACGCAGGCATCCCGATGACGTGAGAGTTGCGCCGGCACAAGTGGTGCCGGCGCAAATTTCCATAACGAAGCGTGCGGCTGGAGCGGAAGAAATGCAGGGAGAGGCCCATGTCCGGTGACCATCGCAGCGAGATCGACAAGCTCATTCTCGAGAGCCGCAGCAACCTGCTCGATCTCAGCCTGCGCAACCGGATGCTCAACCATCGGGTGACGAAGACCAGGGACATCGAGATCGTCGGCGCCCATCCCGCGGACATCCTGCGGAAGCTCGTGACCGACCAGGCCGCGATGGCATTCGACGGGGTGGACGGCGAGGTGGACGGGGAGATGGAAGTCGACGCGGCCGACAATCGACTGCGGACGAGAATTCCCAAGCCGCAGCTGCAGTTGCGCCTGCTGAAGGTCCATCTCGACGCCCGCACCGCGATGGAGGAGCAGGGCGCGAATCTCCTGTACCTGGCCCTTGGCATGGTGGAGTGGTTCGAAACTCCCGAGGCGACGGAGCCGCGGCGGGCCCCGCTGCTCCTGGTGCCGGTGGCGCTGGAACGCAGCGGTTCGGATCGCTTCACGCTGAAGTACTCGGGCGAGGATGTCGGCACCAACCTGTCGTTCGAGGCGAAGCTGAAGAGCGAGCATGGCGTCGACCTGCCGACGTTGCGGGATACGGATGAAATCGACGTCGCCGGCTACTTCGACGACATCGAGTCGGCCATCTCCGGGCTTGATCGCTGGCGCGTGGCCCGCGACCAGGTCGTGCTCGGTTTCTTCACCTTTGCCCGCTTCCTGATGTACCGCGACCTGGATCCGGCCGGCTGGCCGGCGGAAAACGGGCCGGGCGATCACCCGGTCATGGACGCGCTGGTGACGCGCTTCGCGGACATGGAAGGTGCGCTTACCGAGGGCACCTTCCTGGACGACCTGCGCCCCGTGGGCGAAGTCCATGAGGTCGTCGACGCCGACAGTTCGCAGATCCTGGCCATGGAGGATGTGAAGGCCGGGCGCACCCTGGTCATCGAAGGCCCGCCGGGGACGGGGAAGTCGCAGACCATCACGAACCTGATCGCCGAGGCCGTCGCGGCCGGGCGCACAGTGCTGTTCGTGGCCGAGAAGATGGCGGCCCTGGGCGTCGTGAAGCGCAATCTGGACCAGGTCGGCCTGGGCGACGCCTGTCTGGAACTGCACAGCCACAAGGCCAACAAGCGGGAGTTCATCCGCGAGCTCGAGCGGACGTTGAATCTGAAGGCGCCGCGCGTCGTCGAGCCCGAGATGCAACTGGAGCAGCTCGCGGATGCGCGGGACCGCCTCACGGCCTATGATCGCGAACTGCACGAGCCGATCGGCGACAGTCTCGTGACGCCGCGCGATGCGATGGGTCGGTTGCTGCAGCTCGAGGCCGCAGCGTGTCCGGAGCTTCGGGGACGATTCGCGGAGATCGAAGCGCACGACCGCCGCGCCCTGGACCGGCTGCTGGAACTGGCAGGGCGTGTGCAGACCCGCCTGGCAAGCGGCGGCACGCCGAACCTGAATCCCTATCGTGGCTGCCGGCCTGCAACCTTGTTGCCGATGGATCGTCGGCTTCTCGAGCTCGAACTGCAGGACACGGCCGCGGCGACGGTGCGGTTGCGGGAATGCAGCGGGGAGCTGGCCCGAGCCATGAGGCTTCCCGCCCCTGAGCGTGTCGATGAGGTGAGGTCGATGGCGGCGCTGGCCTCCGGCTTGGCGACCTGCCCGGCCTTCGCGGATCAGGCGGCCCTCAACGCCCCGGATTGGCTGGGCGGCGAAACGGCCGTGAATGCGGGGCTGGCCGCGGGCGAGGAACTCGGCGCCCTCCACCGCGCGCACGACCAGACGCTTCAGGAAAACGCCTGGCAGGTGGACGTGGCCGACGCGACCGCCACCCTCATCAGGTATGAGCACCGCTGGTGGCGGGTGCTGTCAGCGAAGTTCAGGAAGGCGCGTGCGCTGGGCCGCAGTCTGATGCGCACCGGCGACCCGCGCCCGATCGCGAGCCTGATCGAACCGCTGAAGGCCATCATGCGAGCTCAGGGGCTGGAAACAGAACTGGAAAGCGCCGCGCCCACCTGTGCGCGGCTGCTGGGTGCGCTGTGGCGCGACAGGCAGACCGACTGGAACGTCGCGAGGGCCGCTTCGGAGTGGGCCCTGTCGATCCACCGCGAGGTCGAAGCCGGAGCCGTGCCGCGGGAGATCCTGAATCTGAGCTTCACGCCCGACTTCTGCGCCGCGCTGCGCGGAAAGGCCCAGGATGCTCAAAGATCTCTCGACGCGTACCGAGAGAAATGGTCGGCGCTCAACAACAGGCTCGTGCCCGGCCCGGAGCTGTTTCCGGATGGCTGGGACCATACCGCCATCGCCACGCAGCAGTCGGTCCTGGACGCCTGGAAAAAGGACCCTGATGGCCTGTGGCATCACGAGAGCTACCGCGCCCTTCGCGAAGAGGCCCTGGCCGCCGGTCTTCCCTCGTTGTGCGCCATTGCGGACGCATGGACCGCGGACCAGCCGACGCTGCCCTGGATTCTGGAATCAACCTGGCTGGAGGGCCTGCTCAGGCGCGCGTATTCCGAGAGGCGGATGCTGGCTTCGTTCGAAACGGCCGAGCATGAGCAACGGGTCTCCCGCTTTGCCCAGATTGACCGCGATGTCCTGCGCCTGAACCGCTCCCGGGTGGCCGCCGCTCATTATCGCGCCCTGCCCTCCAGGGGTGGGGCCGGCGCCATGGGAGTCCTGCTCACCCAGATCGAGTTGAAGCAGCGGCATCTGCCGATCCGCCGCCTCATGGAGCGTTGCTGGCGGCCCATCCAGGCGATCAAACCGATCCTGATGATGAGCCCGATGTCGGTGGCCATGTTCCTTCCCTGCGATGGGCCGCGGTTCGACCTGGTCATCTTCGACGAAGCCAGCCAGGTCCGGCCGGAGGACGCCTTTGGGGCCGTGCTGCGCGGAGCCCAGGTGGTGGTGGTCGGAGACAGCAAGCAGATGCCGCCGACGTCGTTCTTCGCGCGCCTGACCAGCGTGGACGAGTACGAAGAGGAGGACGAGACAACGGGCGTGCGGGACATGGAGAGCATCCTGGGGCTCTTCCGCGCGCGCAACGCCCCCTACCGGCAGCTGCGCTGGCACTACCGCAGCCGCCACCACTCGCTGATCGCCGTGTCGAACCGGGA
>JFJP01010945.1_pt1 | contig 14506 bp, 10 predicted proteins | sample 431651 | NCBI WGS metagenome assembly JFJP01 (sample SAMN02602958, study PRJNA72255) | Microbial mat metagenome, whole genome shotgun sequencing project. | biome: fresh water; feature: sink hole; material: water; isolation source: purple microbial (photo- and chemosynthetic) mats found in... | reverse complement strand
GTTTTTTTGAAAAAGAGCTTTTTGATTCAAATTTTCCCAAAATGAGTTGAATTTCCGAGATTTTGACTTTGAAAAATGTTGAGCGTAGGAGATCTATTTATTTGGATTTAAACCAGACCCTTGTAAAACTTCTGGATGAGCCGGTCACGCTTCCAAAATTTTAATCATTTGACCCGCAACTTTAGCATAAACTTCAATTCCGCCAAGAGTATAAAGGGGGGCGTTTTGTCTCGTAAATAATAGACTCAAAGCCTGGCATTAGCACTTTGAATATCAAATTGACCACTTCTAATAAATCTTACCTAGCGTATTTTTTGCCTTTAGTGATTCGCCAAGTATCGACCTGGTGAAAAACTCCCGAGTGGGTTTTGTCACTAGCATCCCGACTATAAGATAGTCCCGGGAAAACCAGCAAAGCATCTTGAAAGTCAGTTTTTGATAATTCGTCCAAAGCAGGAGGTACCGTTGCCGACACATGAGTTCGTAAAACCTGATTCTCATCAACATATCGAGTATAAGTAGAAGAGCGACCAGGATTATCGTGAGGAAACCTCAGCAGTCTGTCAAAATTATTGGCAACTGTAGTTATAGGAGAATAGTGGACAATTTGCGGTTTAGGGTTTCCTGGTAAATTTGGTAAAGCTGCTATTAGTTCGTCTAAAATTATTTTAACAACATGCTTGTTTTGTAAGTTATTTTCGTGTTCCGTCAGGTCAATGTATGACAAAGATTGTTTCAAAACTTCGGGCAACATAGTGTCGTATTTTATTTGATGTATTGGGTTAATGGTTTGTGATTCGGACATAAAAATAGAGTTTTAATTGAAAAAGATCAAAAAAAATTTCCCACATTTGGGAGTTGTTTAGTTTAAAAAAACTTTAGACCTCCGAAGAGAAACTAAAGAAAAAGGAAGAATTAGAAACGTTTATTTTTGGTCATCTGAAGTATTAAAATCTAAATTAGAGCTTTTGTCAAATAATTTTTCAACCTTTTTAAATTCCCAAAACAACTTTAAAAACTAGCCAACCAAAATTTTAACCAAATCTTTGACAATTATGGATTTATTGAGAGTCCTGTCGAGGTTTTCCACCCATTTTATTTCTATAGTCAGTTTTTTCCAGTCCAGTTTTTGGATTATTTTGTCCACAAGATCTGGGTTTTCGGCGTTGTCAATTTGCCAGTTCATCGTGATAATTTCGCCCGACTTGTAGCCCATTTGTTTGCGAAAATCTTGGACAGCTCGTTCAAAATCTCGCCCATAACCAAGAACTGCCAATTCATCGTCCACCACCAAGTCAATTTTGAGATATCCAAATTCGCTGTTATTTTCAAACATTTCTCCACTTAATAAGCTCAAATTTTTGGGCAGTAGATTGCACTCTTTTTGCAAAAGCTCCAGCATTGTCAAGTCAACTTTAAAACTGGCAAAATCTCCATAAAGCGGCTGTCTGACGCGGAGTTTAGCGTCTTTGCGAGCTTTGTGAATGAGACTGACAATTTGACGAAGAGTTTCCATTTTGTCAACTGAGATTTGGGCCTTTGGATTAATTTCTTTAATTTCTGGCAAAAAAGTCAAGTGGACGGACTCAGGGTCGTTTTCCCATTTGACAATTGACCAGATTCTTTCCATATTAAACGGCTGAAGACTGGCACTAAAAATCGCAAAAAGTCGCAGACTAAATTGAAGAGTTTGGCAAGTTTCCGCCTCCCACTCGCTACTGAGAAGGTCTTTGCACCGCCTGATATACCAAAGACTCAAATCTTGTAAATAATCCAAAAATAGCTTGGAACCCGCTGCCAAATCATAATTTTCCAGAGTTTTTTCCAATTTGTAGCAATAATTTTGGGTCACCGAAAGCCACCAAATGTTGAGACTATGTTTTGGATTTGGCCAAATTAACTTGTGAATTTCAGATTTTTTGGCGACGTAGTTCCCAGCTTGAGAAGTTGGAATGATTTCATTCTTTTCGGTTTTATTTTTGAGTACAAAATCCAAAAACTTTGCGGTATTTGACAGTAGTAAAGTAGAATCGCGGAAAATATCCATTAAATCTTTGTCCAAAATACTCAGATCTTCTGCGTTAAAATAACTGCCCTGACAAATGAAAAGTCTGAGTGCGTCCGAGCCAATTTTACCCAGTATTATTTCAGGATCATCAAAGTTCCCACGAGATTTGGAAAGTTTTTTGCCATCTTTCCCAAGAAGTGTGCCATGAACGTGAACATTAGTGAATGCTGGTTTTTCAAAAATTGCAGTGGACAAAATATGCAGGGCGTGGAACCAGCCACGAATTTGACCGACATACTCCACAATGTAGTCGCTTGGAATAATTTTTTCAACTAGTTCTTTATTTTCAAACGGATAATGAAAACTTGCCCAAGGCGCACTGCCACTTTCTACCCAGCAATCCATCACTTCTGGTATTCGGGTGTATTGATTTCCCACTTCGTCCGCGAGGATTATGTCGTCAATCACGGGTCGGTGCAAATCTAAGAGTTTGACTTCTCCAATTGGAATAATTTCTTCACTTTCAATTCTAATTTTTTTGTAAAAATAAAAAACTTTACTGATCTTTTTGGAGTCAGGGTGGAGCGAATGTAGCCAAGTTGTCCACATTTTTTGTTCGCCGTCTGTTAGCATTACCTGAACAATCGTGTATTTTTCAAAAAGAAGGATAATTTCGTCTAGAATTTTTTGGGCATTTTGGGCAAAACTTTGAATATTGGATTTTTTATCTTTTCGCATTTCAGAAAGTGCTTTAGAGCGGAATTGAGCGGTGTGAAGTCCCAGCGGCAACTTGACTTGATTATCAGTAATTATCACACTTTTGCCGTTTTCATAGATTTCGGGATTAAGGTCGCGAGTATTGAGAAGTAGATAAATTGGGTTTAAGGCGTATTTGTAAAGTTTGGCCAAAGAATCCACAAAAATCGTCTTAGATTTGTCTTCAGTTTGCCAAATTGGCAGAGGAGCTCCCCAATATCGCTCGCGACTAATACACCAATCGGGAGCAGTTTTGAGGGTATTTTCAAACCGTCCGTGCTTGATGTGACTTGGTATCCAGTTGATTTGTTCGTTGAGCTCAAGGCTTTTGTTGAGAATTTGAGTTTCGGCAATGTACCAATTTTCTTTGGCACTGTAGTAGATTTTGCTATTATCTCGAGCAAAAATAGCAGCTTTGTGAAGGTATTTGAGAGTGGCAAAAAGCTGTTCTTTTTTCTCGATAAGCCCAATAATTATCTCGGAAACTTTGCTAAATTTTTTGCCAAAAGCAGGTCTAAGCTCAGTATCTAAATCATCTCGAATCTCCCCAAAATCATTGAGACAAGTCAGCACTGCCAAGTTCCGCTGTTTTTTGAGTTCGTAGTCGTCAGGTCCATATGCTGGAGCGATGTGAACAATGCCGGTGCCGTCCGTATCAGTCACAAAATCAGCTGTGTAAATTTTGTAAAGGTTGGATTTTTGCTCCAGAGAATCAATAATTTGGGTTTTGTGGTTATATTCAAAGAGTGGCTTGTATTCAATTCCCTCAAGGTCACGACCGGGGAAACTAACAATTTTGGTGATATTAATTCCAAGTTTTTCAAAATATTCGCCGCCGTCTTTGGTGATTTCAACCTCTTTGTTGATTTCCATTGAATTGACGACCGAATCGTGAAGCTGTAGAGACAAAACTGGAATTGAACGATTTTCAGCGATAATCACCAGCTCTCCACTATTCCCAAGATGATACAGCGAATACTCAATTTCGCCACCCACTGCCAAAGCGACGTTCGCAGGTAGTGTCCACGAGGTTGTCGTCCACGCAAGCATACTAACCGACAATTCGCCGCCCAAAATTTTACGAAGAGCTGACAAAGTATCCAAATTTTCCAAAACCGTGCTGAGCTGATGTTTGAGATTGTCAATTTCATCTTGCATTTCACTGTCAGTTTTGAAGTTTTTCCAGTCAATTGGCTCAAAATCTGAGTTTCGATCTTGCATTATTTTGTGTTTGCTAGCTTTGCGTCCCACCTTTCCATGATTGTTGATTTCCAAAATTCGCATTTCCAAGCTATTTTGGTAGCGAATTTGCTCCAAGTATTGAAAGTTAATTTCTTCTTCAATTTTGCGAACTAATTTTCGGGCCGATTCAGATTTGAGCTGAAATTTGACAATTGGTGTCAGAATGGTCTCGTTTTCGTATTTGACATCATCAGCGATCTCAATGTGGGAAAGAGTCGCACCCATTGTTGGAGAATACAAACTCACGCGGTAATCTTTGCGAATCAGGTTTTTGTTCCAAATTTGCCCAAGCCCCCACCAAACCGACTCAATATAATCGTTATCCAAAGTCCGATACTGGTCGTCCATATCAACCCATCTTCCAGTTCTCTCAATCATCTGCCGCCAACTAGAATCCAAAACACTGACACTTTCTCGGCAAACTTGGTTAAACCTGGCGATTCCAACTTCATTTTCAATAGCTCTTTTGTCGGTAATCTGGAGCTGCTTTTGGACAAAATTCTCAACTGGAAGTCCGTGACAATCCCAACCCCAACGCCTCAAGCAATATTTACCTTTTTGCGTCCAAAATCTTGGGAAAATGTCTTTGGCAAAACCGGTAGAAAGATGACCAATGTGTGGATTTCCACTGGCAAAAGGAGGTCCATCCAAAAAAATATAAGGCACACCGTGCTTGGTTTGCTCGAGGCTTTTGGCAAAAATTTCTGACTCTCGCCAAAATTTGAGAACTTCTAATTCGGAATTGAACATAATAAAAAACTAAAAAATTTTAGAAAGCAGGGATTAAATCTGAGAAAATAAAAGCAAGTTGAGAAAATAAATTGTTAATAATTTGGGAAAGTAGGGATAAATGATTTTCTTACTCAGAATCTAAAAAGTTAAAATTGTGAAAACTTGGTTAATTTTAGTTGTTTATTTTGGCTAGTTTTGATCCAAATTTGGTAAAAAATGGTTGTGAAAATGATTTTTCAAAAAAATAAAACGTCAAATAAATTTAGTAAAATTCTCAAAAAATAATTAACAAAAATAATTGACGCAAAAGAGTCTAACGAAACTGAAGTAAAGTTAAAATTGAGAGATTATTAGTTTAAAATAAATTTTAATTACAAAATTTACTTCCACAAAATGAAAATATATCGAAGAAAACTATTTTTAGCAAAAAATTAACAGAAATCAATGTAGCAAAAAATAAATAACACAAAATTAGTCTACAAAAAATTCCAAAAAATGTCAAATCAGCTAAAAAATATCCAAAAAAGAAAGTTGCAAATCTGTTTTAAATTTTCTCCAAAGTAAAAAAGTAAAGTGTAATATTTTTTAATAAAAAATGCTCAAAATTCTGCTCAAACTTTTCAAAATTTATTTTTCAAAAAGTCGTTTTAAGTTTATTTGATCGGCTTTTTTATCTATTGACAAATATAGATATATATGATAAATTTAGATTGCTCACCAACTTCGCAATTTTTGTACGAAGCGTGAGAAAAACATGGGAATGAGTGTAACAGGACCAGCAACCATTACAATAACATTTAGAGACGGATCAGTTTCCTATGTTATCGTAGACAGCGAGGAGAAAGTTTGGGTCTATGACGACAATGCCATAGATATAAATGTTAGCTACGACTAGCATTCGTAAGCAAGAGGTTGACTATTTTGTCCCTCTTGTTTTTTTCATTAGACTAGCTTTAAAGGCTAGTTTTTTGTTTTTTAGAAACTTGAAACTTATTGCTACTTAAATAAATAACTAGGTATTGCTACTCAATTAACTATTCAAATTACCACTTCACCCCTTAAAATTCAACAAAAGTTAATTTCAAAAGCTAAAATTTAAAATTAAGTCTTTTTGAGTCACTTTTCAGCTTAAATACAAGATTAAAACTCATTATTAAAATAGTAATACCAAATTTTAAATTGAATAGAAAAGTGGTTAATTAAGTAGTAATACCAATAACTATTTGGTTTGGCTATTTTTTGGCTTCAAGTTAAGTAAAAGTCAAATTTGCAAATTAACCATTTTTTGCCTATTTTTTGCCTTTAAAATCAGCTTTTGGTGAGTTTATAAAGTAGCAATGCTTTTTTTAAAATTTTTCAAATTACAATTTCAAATTTTAGTATTTTAGTTTCCAAGATTACTGATTTTACTGATTTTAGGAATTTTGAGATTTGCAAGACTTTTACTGATTTTTTTGACAAAACTTTCTTTCTGAATTTTTGGAATAATTAATTTTTGAATGGTGATTTTTGGTTTTTCGGGTTTTTGGGTGTATTTTTCGAGATAAAAACTGATAATTTTACCCCATTTATTTTTGCCCCAATTTTGATTCAGGAAAACAATTTTGCTCATTCCAAAGAAACCGGCTTCGTGAATTTTTTGGGAAAGGTGCCTGGCTACATTTTCAAGGTTTGTCTGACTACCAAGATTGAGTAAAACCTGACCTTTATGAACTTTATTGTGATAATCTAACAGATTGGAAACCCCAAAAACCTCACGAAGTTTTTCTTTAGTGCCAATAATTACACTACTACTTTGGTCTGCGGTATAATTTTCCTCCAAAGTAATTGGTGTATTCGTGTGATAAATGCTTGAAGTTGGTTTGATTTTAAAGCTTTCCTCAATTGGAATCTGATAAGAAATAAACTCCACGAAATCTTTTTTTTCCAAAATTCCCGGCTCAATAATAGTCAATTTGGAAGGGTTTGTCAAATCAATTACAGTTGGGCCAACTCCCGTAATCATATACTTGGGCGGCAGAAAGTAGTGAACATTTTCCCCAAAATAATCTCTCAGCATCGCAAGAGTAATCGCAGGTGGCTGATCTGCCAGAATTGCTTTGACGATAATTAGCGGAGTTTCTAGGTTTTCCAGGATTTTTTGGGTGTAAGGATGGCTCGTATGATTGCAATAAATATCTAAAGTTTCTTTTTGAAATTCTAAAGTTTTTGCCAAATTTTCTAGGTTATCTTGCAAACTGTTTTGTGGATTATTTTCTGAACTCAAACTATTTTGTAGGCTTGATTTAGAATTTTCTTTTTGGTTTTCTTTGGGTACATTTACAAAATTTAAAATCGGAGTTTTACCAGGCAAAATGCAAGTTAAATGATTCGGCAAAACTTCTTTGACCAAAAAATTACTCCAAACAGGAATTGACAATACTTTTGCTTGCAGTTGTCCAAAACTTGAAAAAAGATATTCAATTGGCGTAGCATTTTGGGTGATTTTGAGCAGATTTTTCTCGTTCGTGCTGCTAGGAAGGCTTGCCAAATAATAAATGCCGTTGAGCGGAATAACGATGATTTGATTTTGGGACAAAAGGTGAAGGCAAGTTTGGAGCACTTCTGGATTAGGTAGCATAAATTTTGCAGTAAATCTTTAAGTAAATAGTTCTAACACACATTTTCAAATTTGGCAAGGGAAAAAAAATTGTCGATTATTCTGATTTTTTGGTGGTTTTTAGTAGGCATATTTTGATAATTACTCAAAGATTGCTTGGAATTTATTTAGAATTTGAATTTTTGCGAGTATTTTTCACGAGTATGTTTTTCCAGTTTTGAGACAAAATTACCCCAAAATGACTTGAAGCTTAAATTTGAGTTGAATTTTCAGTGTTTTGAGCGTTTAAAATGTGGACAAAAAGTCTAATAAAGTCTTGACAATTATAAAAAACTTTATTTATTCTATAATTAGACCTCCTGCACTCCAAACTTTTTAGGTTTTTTTGGGTTGCAAATTCCATTCCTTAGCTCAACCCATTTTGGGAAAACAGAGATTATTTCAAAAACTTTTTGCGGGCTTGGGTGAGTCTTTTAAATCATTTTTGCGTTAGTTTTGCGTTAGTTGTTGTGAAATTTTATAGTTCATTTGGCACAAAATGTATAACCGAAGGACTGAGCATATTGCAATTTTAAACAATTTTTTGAATTAACGCAAGAGGTCTAAAATCTACCAAAAATCAGGCTAATCCAAACGGCGGCATTTTTTCGTAAACCCGCTTCTTTTTCAAGTTGTACGAGCTTTTCAGTGGTTGGATTGATTTCCAAAATTGTAATTCCGTGGTCAAAATTATTAAGTTGTTTATATTCTGCCAAAGTTCCCAAATTCGTGACAAATCCATCCAGCTGCAGATAAAGAAGGTTTAAAATTGTTTTTTTTGCGGGTTCATTTGAGCTAAAAGCCAAAGGACTATCAATGTATTTCAAATTATTTTGAGCAAATAGTTTTTGATAAGTTTGAATTTCTTTTTGACTTTGTCCAAAATTTTGGGTGAATTGCTGAGCTTGACTTATTTGATTTATAAATTCGTGGTGATTACTGCCAGATGTATTAAAATCTCCGCTAAGCAAAAATTTGGCATTTGGATTTTGGTTTTTGAGTTCGATAATTTGGTGAATGTATTCAAGTCGCTGCTCAACACTTGTAAAATAACTCGTATAATTCGTCCCCAAAAAATAAACTTGTATTTTTCCGTTCTCGTCTTTTTGCTGGATTCGAAGGACTGGATTAGTATAAAGAAGTGGTTTATTTTGATTTACGAGGTTTGCAACTTCCGCTTCCGCAGCTCCTGGGTTCAAAGCTACTCCTTCGGGTGGAATTTTGGCGATTATTTGAATTTCTGCAGTCAAATTTTGATAAGCTATCACATTTCCAAAAAAACCAAAGATGTCAGCTCCCATCGGCACAAAAACCAAACTAAAACCTCTTTTGGTGAATTCCTGGACAAATTCCGAGTCGTATTCACCGCTAACATTCGCAAAATTAACCGCTGACAAAAACAAAAAACTTGGATTTACTTTATCAACTTCTTGCCAAAAAGGTTGCAAAGTCTGATTTTTCCAAATTTGGTATTTTTCTCTTTTTTCCTCCACAGTTTCGGCGTCAATCGATTCTCCAGCTAAGTTTTGAGTAATTGTTTTGAAATTTTTATTAAGAGTAATTCCTTCTTTTTCAGTTTTATTTTCAACCCAAAAACCGAGCGGCAATTCTGTGAATTCTCCAGTCTTTTTTTGTTCATCCAGGCTTTCTTTCTCTAAAGATTCCTTTTTCAAGATTTTATTTTCCGCATTTCCCAAATTTTGATTTTCTGAACTTTGCCAAAAAAGTTTTCCATTTTTATTGATCAAATTAACAAATCCTACGGAATCTTGCCGTGATAATTCCAGAAGGCTTAAATTAGTTAGAAATTTCATATTTTCAGCTTTTTGAATTTCATCAGCTTTTTGAATTTCAGTTTTTGGATTTGTCATTTTTAACTTTTCTGTTTTTTCATTTTGGGAATTTTTGAGAAGTTTTTGGTTTTTGAGAATTAATTCTTGCACAAAATTTTGGTGTTTTTTGGGGAAATTAATTTGCAAAATCTGAACTTCAAAATCGGTGATTTGTAAAATTAAAACTGTTGCGAGAATTGCTAAATTTGGAAAAGCTAAAAACTTTTTGAGACTTTTTTGGAGACTTTTTCTGACTAAAAAAAACTTAGAATTTACAAAACTCAATGTAGAAATTAATTTTTTGAACATAAAATTACAAATTCAACTAATTAAAACTGTTTTTAAATCCTAAAAATTGTCAATTGGCAAAATTTGTAAAAAGTAAAAACCCCAAAAACCCCAAAAATCTTTATAACTTTTTATGACTTTATCTTTTTAAAATAGCCAAAAGCTTGAATTTCTATCTAAGATTTTTAAATAAAGAAGTTTTAAATGTTATAGCCAATTATTGTGCAGGTCAAAACAAAGTCAGAACAGAAGATCCGCTCCAAGACCCATTTTTTGAAGTTAGAGAATAAAAATCAAACCTTAATTTGCTCGTATTTTTGCCACCAATTGTCAAAAGTGTCGTCGTTAATTTTGCTTCGTATTTTGGTCATAAGATTTGCGTAAAATTCCAGATTATTCAAGGTCGCAAGACGAAAAGCGAGAAGTTCTTTGACCCGAAAAAGATGACATAAATAAGCTTTGGAATATTCCCGAAGCTCTACAAACTCAGACTTGGAATTAATCGGCGACAAATCCGTGCGAAATCTTTCGTTCGTAATGTGGATTGTGCCGTAAGAATCGCTTCCAGTGTCCACAAAAAGTGTGCCGTGCCGAGCGTTCCGTGTCGGATAAACGCAGTCAAACATATCAATTCCCCGAGCAACCATTTGGACAATATCTTTGGGCGTCCCAACTCCTAGCAAATGCCGCGGCTTGTGCTTTTCCAGAATTTCTGTTTGACTCAAAACCTGCGAATACATCATACTTTCTGGCTCTCCGCCGTTTGCGACCCCTCCAATTGAATATCCTGCAAAATCCAGCTCCATCGTCATTTTGGCACTTTCAATCCGCAAATCTCCAAACTGCGCACCTTGCGGAATTCCAAACAAAAAATTGTCATCACAAATTTCGCCATTTTCCACCTTTTGGCTAACACTTTCAATCAATAGTTGAATTTGGTTGCTGGTTTTTGCAATTTCCAAATTATTTTCAAAATCACAGTTTACTAAGAGTTCTTCAATTTTCGAATCAATTTCAAAGTAGCGACAAGCTGCCAAAAGCTGACTATTTTCACCCAGAATTTGGCTAATTTTAGAAGTATTTTTAGAGCTGTTTTTTTGGGAATTTATTTGAGACATTTGAGAATTTTTTAGAATTTAGAATTTTTTAATTTGGGAAAAACTGGAAAAATTGAAAAGCAAGATCTGGAAGCAAGATCTGGAAAGTTGAAAATGAAAGAGTTAAAGTTTGTAGGATTTGAAATTGTTGAAAAAATCTAAATATAAAAAATAAGTTTTAACCTTTCAACTAATTATTTATTTTAAATACAAAAAAACTAAAAAGCCAAATAAAAAATAAAGATATAAAAATTGTTTTAATTATTATCCAAGCTTTTTGGCAAAATTCTCTGATTTCTGGAGATTCAAATTCTATGTTATCTAAACCATAATTTCCAGAAGAGATGAAATCAAAACAAAAGACAATAATAACAACAAAGGCAAGCCAAGTTTTCTTAAAAAAATTTAGCTTTACAGATTTCACAGTTTCTATTTTCTCTTGATTTAGAATCGATGTATTACGCATATTTTGGCAATTATTGGCAAAAGGGTTGAATTAAAAGTGAATTTTAGTTTTTAGTTTTTACAAATTTTGAGATTTTTTTTAAAATAAATTTAGCAAATTAGGTCAAAGCGGTTTTGATTATAATCTGGAATTTTTTGGTGATAATTTTTTGTTTGACGAGGTGTGCGTGCAAAAGTGCGCTGATTTGGTCTTTTTTTTGCTTGAGGTCGACCAAAAGGTTTGAGTTACTGCTGGTAATTTTGAGATTAATCAAAAGCTTATCTTGGTTCACAAAAATTTGAATTGGGCGATGAATTGGCAAAATTTGGGCGTATTCTCTTTGACAAAAATTCTCCAAAAACTCCTTGGTCAAATAATAAAAATAAGCCTCACGCCATAGCCTGGAAGTCGGGGAAAAATACAAAATTTGGGCAAAAGTCTTCATAAAATTTGAGCAAAAATCCAAAATAAAGCTAAGTTTTAATAAAAGATAAGCTTTTAATTCAAAAATCTAACTAAAAAGTTCAAATAAAAGTAATTTTTTGTAATTTTCTGTTTTGTTTCTCAAAGTCAAAATAATTATCCAAACTTAGTCAAATGAAATTTCCTGCTTTAAAACCTATCACAAAAACTAATTTTCCCTAATTTCTTCTAATTTCTCCAATTTCCTGCTATTTTTCAAAAAGCTTTCTAAATTCAAAATAAAAAAAGCTTGACCAAAAATGACAAGCGAATTATGATCGTCAAGATTCTTAATTTTTAACAAAAAACAAAAAATATGTCAAACAATCTACCAACATTCGCAAACCCCACAAAATACGAAACTGGTGATGTTATTGGCAGTGATGAGGGCGAAAAAACTTCTGAAACCAATAAAGGACTAATCAAAATTGGTATTTTGGCTTGTAAAGGCGTGGTTGGCAAAACAACTCTTGCTGCTCATTTGGCTGGAATTTTTGTGTTGCGAGACTTGGACACGGCGATTATTGACCTTGATCCCGAAAAAAACCTAACCAAGCTGATGAGTCAAGAAAAAGAAGATGAAAAACAAACTGGAATTAACACCAGAGATTTTAATGGAAATATGAGAAGTATTGAAGTTTTTGATGATAAAAAAGACTTTGAAACTTTTGGCGATAAAAATACCAAAATGCTCATCGTGGATTGCTCACCCGGTTTTGACAAAAATAACCCCGAACTTTTGGCAAAATTAGATTTGGTAATTATTCCCACAACACTCAATCCAATGGGACTTTCTCGGGGCGGTGATGTGATTACAAGAACTGTCGTTGAAATTAGAAAAGTCAATCAAAATTGTTAGATTACTGCTATAATCAATAATTATGTACATAGCACAGTCAAAGAAATGTCCGAAAGAATTGAGTTTTTAATTGGTAAATACAAAGAAACTTTTGAAACAATTAACGACCTAAAATTTGAATTTTTGCACCCAGAAGAAGGCTCAGTCATTAGAACCAGCGATCACTTATATTATTTTGGCTACAGCAATTTGGTACGCAATCAGCCCGAGCTTGGCTTTAGAATTATTGCAGGTCATAATAATCCGCTAGAAGATTTTGGAGATTTGGCAGATCGTCTTGAAAATAAATTAAAATTTGAAACTCCTCACCAAAAAGCAAATTTCATCAAAAAGCAAATATTAGAAGTATAAACTAGAAAAATAGAAAAGAGGTAAATTTTATTGACTTTATTGACAAATTTAGTATTTTCTTCAGCTGGTTGTGTTTTTAAAATTTAAAAGCGAAATCAATGGCTCATAAAATTTTTGGAGATGATTTAAACAAAAATGGCAAATGTTTTTATCCAAATTGTAAAAATTATTGTATCAAATCAACAGTTTCCAAAAGAGACTTACAAAAAAACTCAAAATGGAAAATTGAAAACTGGAAAATGTGGCAACTTTATTTGGGAATGGAAAAGTTTGGAAAATTATGATTATTTACTACTACAAATTAACAATCCATAAATCACTAAAAATAAGGAAAAATATCCCAAACAAGACGGAATTTGGCAAGTCTTTGGGCAAAAAATTAACTGTGTTTAAAAATTAACTTTCTTTGTTCAAACGATAGACATTTTAAATAATCTTCAGTTAAATTTATTATTTCACCACAACTTCCGTTTTGTCTTCTCCTGTCAAGCCGTATTCATCGGTCGCTGTCGCCACAATCTTGTATTCGCCTTTTTTCAATTCATATTCCAAAATTCCAGTCTTGTTAAAATTATCGCTTGTCAAAAGTTCCAATTCATTTTGTTTATTTTTGACCCAAATTTTAAACGCAAAAAACTCAATATTTCGTTCGTCATCGGTTGTTGCAGTTGCTGTAAATTTGTATTCGCCGCTTTCTCCCATTTTTTGGCATTCTACTTTTAGAACGACCTTTGGCTTTTTGGCAACCGGCAAAATATCTTCTACTGTCAAAGGTAAAATCCTAAAACCTTCTTCCCTTTCTAGTTGAGCCAGCTCGCTCTTTAGCCCACGACCAAAACTAAAGCTAATAATAAATCCGTCATAACTAGCCAAATTAATTTTCTCGCCGTGTTGAAGTGTAAATTCCAAATTATCTTTTTGCTTAGCTACCGTTTTTTCCCTCCTAAATCGCAAAATCGCAGATCGCAAGTTGTCGGCTACATTTCGCCCTACATTGTCGCTTCGCTTTACACTAATAACACTGTGTCCGTTGATTATGCCATCCTTGCCCAAATCTCCGCCTTTGCTTTGCTTGGTTGGCTCGCCTCCAATGGTTTTGACGACCAGTTTTTCAAACTCAAAATCATCCATTTTACGAAGATTATCCCAGTCCCATTTGGCAGTTTTGGCTTCAAATTCTATGGGGAAAAGCTGGGTGGACAAATTCACAATCCGCTCCCGAGTTACACCAAAAGCCGACGGACTTTGATCAATCCCAATCCAATTTCGCCCCAGTTTTTGAGCCACGCTAATTGTCGTGCCACCGCCCATAAACCGACGGACTTTGATCAATCCCAATCCAATTTCGCCCCAGTTTTTGAGCCACGCTAATTGTCGTGCCACCGCCCATAAAACAGTCAAGAACCACATCACCTTCGTTGCTACTAGCCTTGATAATTCGTTCCAAAAGAGCCTCTGGTTTTTGAGTTGGATAACCGATTCGTTCTTTCGCCATTGAATTTAGTGAGTTAAATTCTTTTTCTGTAGTCCAACTCCAAACATCATCACAAGGACGACCTTCATCAAAATAGTAAGTTTTACCTTGTCCATTTATGTGATACTTCCTACCATCTTTGTCAGTTTTGTCATATTTATATTCAGCTAAAGATTTTAATCTAATTTCATTAAAAGTAAAAACATTAGATTTTGTATAACGATAAATATTGTCATGCTTTCTTCCAAAGTCAATTTTTGGTTTAGTTCCAGCTTGATAATGCCAAATAATTTCATTTCTAAAATTCTCCTTTCCAAAGATT